>ENA-ORXT01002562-ORXT01002562.1-marine-metagenome-genome-assembly--contig:-NODE-2562-length-21614-cov-39.291731_pt1 | contig 21614 bp, 20 predicted proteins | sample MGYA00237868_ERZ511482 | MGnify/ENA metagenome assembly ERZ511482
TTCGCCTACTTTTTTTGCCTTGATCCATTTTGAACAATTCTAAATCCTTTTCCGTCATCTAAAAATAGAAATGGTATTATTAGGTACATTTCTTAACCTTATCTATTGGTCATATAATATACGCAACATAGAAAGCACACCCATTAGACATTCTTAGCTAATTAGTCCAGCACGCTAGAAATATGCAAGACTAATAGTAATATTGCGCTTATAAGTTTACACCTTATGGATGTTGATACTTATGATTGAGTGACTATAATATATTTGATTTCTAGTCTAGGAACATTATCTTAGATCAAATTTTACAAATGAAAAATTATCTCCATTATATTTTGCTGTCTATGTTTCTTACAACTTCTACTATAACAGTAATAGCTCAGGACTGGCCTAATTTGCAGCGATTTCAGTCAGAAAATGATAGTCTTCACACACTACCGTCCGTGGATAACAGAGTTGTGTTTATGGGCAACTCTATAACCGAAGGCTGGGATCATCACTTCCCCGAATTTATGGCTGGAAAGGCCTATGTCAATAGAGGAATCGGAGGACAGACAACGCCGCAGATGCTTTGTAGATTCAGACAAGATGTAATAGATCTAAAGCCTCATTCTGTAGTCATCTTAGCGGGAACAAATGATATAGCTGGAAACACGGGTCCTTCCAGTAATAAGATGATCATCGATAACATTATGTCCATGGCAGAGCTTGCTCATGCCCACCATATAAAAGTAATTATCTGCTCTATAGTCCCTGCATATGACTACCCGTGGGCAGAAGGCAAAGAACCTAATATTAGAATTCCAGCAATTAATGCTGAGCTTAAAACTTATGCTGAGAAAAACAAGTTCATATACCTAGATTATTTTAGCAAGATGGAAGATGGTAAGAATGGCTTACAAAAAAAGTATACCTACGACGGTGTCCATCCTGATAAGAAGGGCTACGAAGTGATGGCTAAGCTAACTGAATCGGCGATCAGAAAATCTTTTGAAAAAAAGTAACTATTATAAAAATACAACCATGAAAAATCTATTACTTTTTTTATTCTTTATTGGATCTTCAACGCTACATGCGCAAGAAGAACCAAAAAATTACGAAGCAGTTTCTAATATGATTGTCGATAATTACAACCAAGAATACTTTGATGGAATCTTTAATTTGTATGCGCAAAGCATGAAAAATTATCTGCCTTTAGAAAAGACTCAAGATTTTTTTAAATCTATGTACGGATCAGTTGGTAAAATAGAGACGAGTGAATTTATAGAATTCGAAAATGGCTTAGCGAAATACAAAACCAATTTTGAAAATGGTCTATATGCTATTAATTTTGCTTTAGATAAGGAGAATAAAATAGTTGGCTTACTGGTAAATGCTTTTGTAGAAAACAACCACCCTACACCAGAAAGAAATCTAACAAGTATGATCTTACCTTTTCATGGAGACTGGCATGTATTCTGGGGAGGAGATACGGAAGAGGATAATTACCATGTAGTGAGTAAGGCACAGAAGAATGCTTTTGATTTAGTGATCATGGATGAGGATGGAAAATCTTACAAGGGTGAAGGAAAATCTAATGAAGACTATTATGCGTTTGGTGAAGACATAATAGCTCCATGTGATGCTGAAGTTGTATTAGCTGTAGACGGTGTAAAAGATAATGTTCCAGGAAAAATGAATCCTATTTATGCACTTGGCAATGCAGTAATCCTCAAAACAGATAAGGATGAGTATCTTTATTTTGCACATTTTAAGCAATCTAGTATACAGGTGAAACAAGGTGACCAAGTTAAGCAAGGACAACTACTGGGTCACTGTGGTAATTCTGGCAACTCTTCAGAGACGCACCTCCATTTTCATATCCAGAACATAGAGGATATAAATGAAGCTACCGGTATGAAATGTTATTTCAAAAAAATAAATGTGAACGGAGAAATTAAAGAAGATTATTCTCCCGTAAAAGGATCAGTTATAAGCAATAAGTAACACACTTTTGATATTATTGCTAGACCTCCAAATTGAATACCATATTACGTACAGAGCGGACAAATTTTCTGATATCTTAATCTACCGATATTTTATCCCTACGGGATTATCCTAAAGACAGATACAAAATAATTATTTTATAAATAAAACAGATTACTGCAATCCCGCTAGGGATGCTATATGGGTAGAAAAAACATCGCACATATACCTCGTGCCGTAGGTACGGAATATATCTACAGTTAATTTATGATTACCCTTAATCTAAATGTGTCTCCTTAGCTATCGGATTTTTATTATTATAATTTTGTGTCGAAAACCATATTACGTACCTACGGCACGGACAAATTTTCTGATATCTTAATCTACCGATATTTTATCCCTACGGGATGATCCTGAAGACAGATACACAATAATTATTTTGTAAATAAAACAGATTACTGCAATCCCGCTAGGGATGCTATTTGGGTAGTAAAAACATCGCACAAATACCTCGTGCTGTAGGTACGGAATATGTTAAAAATTATACTACAGCTCTAAAAATATATTGCTCATTAAAATCCACCTCAAATGCATCTAAGAATTCTGTATATTCTTGAATAAAAGTTTTCTTTCTATGGTGTTCTTTTTGATTTCTAACGTATTCTATGACATCAGAAACTTGAGATTTTCCATAGGAAAAAGCGCCGTATCCTTCTTGCCATGAAAACTTACTTTTTAAAAATCCTTTCTCGTTAATCCATCTAGAAGATTCTCTTTTGATTATTTTTAGTAACTCAGATACTGATTGTTTGGGACGCATTCCAAAAAACACATGCAAATGATCGGGCATTCCATTAATTTGCAATAATTTATGTTCATGATTTTGAATAATTCCTGTTATGTATTTATATAATTCATTTTCCCATTCACTACGAATTAAAGATGTTCGATCCTTGACGGCAAAGATTGCTTGAATATGAATTTGAGTATACGTGTTTGCCATGAATAATCTATTTACATTTTATTTTAAAATACATCATAAATGACTAGTTAAAATATTTAAACCCCTTAAATTATAAAATTTTAATCTAGAATAACACATTAAATTCTATTTTAAAAGATCATATTACTTACTAGCAGCACGGACAAATTTTCTGATATCTTAATCTACCGATATTTTATCCCTACGGGATTATCCTAAAGACAGATACGAAATAATTATTTTGTAAATAAAACAGATTACTGCAATCCCGCTAGGGATGCTATCTGGGTAGAAAAAACATCGCTCAAATACCTCGTGCTGTAGGTACGGAATATATCTACAGATACATTTATAATTACCCTTAATCTAAATGTGTCTCCTTAGCTATCGGATTTTTTTATTTTGTGTCGAAAACCATATTACGTACCTACGGCACGGATAAATTTTTCTGATATCTTAATCTACCGATATTTTATTCCTACGGGATTATCCTAAAGACAGATACAAAATAATTATTTTGTAAATAAAGCAGATTATTGCAATCCCGCTAGGGATGCTATATGGGTAGAAAAAACATTACACAAATACCTCGTGCCGTAGGTACGGAATATATAAATCTAGTGAGGTAAAATAAATTTGTGTGCCTATACTATCTCCAATTTATAGGGATCAGTTTTGTAGCTCAAGATTACATAATTCTACCTTATGTAATCTGTTAAAAAATATGGGGTCTGGAAGTTGTAATGGAATATCATTTTCAAAGAATGTTGCACTAAATAAAACGGCTTTGCCTTCTTCCTGATAATCTTCTGGCATATCTACAACTAGCACAACAGATTCATATTCATCTTCGCTATCTGCAAAGTAGAATATACTCCAAGTGTCATAACAATTCATAAAAGCGACTCTTCCCTCCACATTGTGCATCGTAAACAGACAATCTCCTTCGCAAACCATAGTAGTTTCACAATCTTCTGGTTCAGGATCTGCAACTTCCGATTTTCCACATGAAGCAAATAAAACTCCTATTAAAAATAAGTAAGCTATAATGTTTTTCATAATTAATTGATTTGCCTAGTTAGACGAAGTTTTTGCTATAAACGGTTGGGTAAACCTCGAAAAAATCTTTTCCATTAATTTTAAAACGCGCAATTAGTAGGCAATGGTTGCTTTGTCTCCAGATCAGCAGCCAAATCTGTTGTGACTTCCATGGGTACAAACCCATCTTTGACATTACCATGGAACAACTTAGTTCCGTATCCTAGTGGATTCATGTGTGCCCTTATATATACTATCTGTTGTGATTCTATATTAACAGGACTTCCAGATCTAGTGAAAGGTTGTTCGTCCACATGGCTATGACCTAGTATTCTACGATAAATAAGATCTCCACTTTCACTAAAGACTTCCCACCAGTCCGCATACTGTTCACAACCAGTATCGGGGCTTTCTATCGTAACGCTAAACTGATAGGCGTTTTCTGAACCACTTACAGTGACTTCCCTTACAACAGCCTCTTCTTTATTTTCTGGTTCCATTTCTTCGCTAATTATCTCAGTAGAATTTTGACAGCTTACTAGGCTTAGAAAGTTGAAACAGAAAACAAATAGTATAGTATTTTTCATAAAACATAGTTACTAAGAATAGTTGACTAATTGTGTCTTCTAAGAGAATAAATACTGTAGCTGTCTGTTAACTTGATGAAAATCTGTTTGATGTCTCTACATTTGTCATAATCTTTGGTCAAGAATTTCGTCAAATTATTTCGTTCGCGTGATTGTAACCCAGCGCGTTGCACTGGGATATTATGTGGGACACTTTCAGCGTTTTTATGGGTTACGCCATCCTCACTAGAAATCCTCTAATCTAGAAAAACTCGATTCAGACTTTTGTTTGTACATCTATTATTTAGTGCATTAAAAGCAATCTGTAAAATCTAACAATCCGTTTAATCTATGATTCTAAATTATATTTACAAATCTCTCCACCAATACGTCTTAGGCTCATGTATACCTAACTCTACAGACTCCCCTATTTTCGGAGTAATAAGATCTATATCTAATTCTTTAGATGCATGGACCATTCGCTCTATAGGGTCTCGCCAGTCATGAGGAGCTAATGAAAATGCTCCCCAGTGCATCGTAATCATTTTTTCTCCTTTCAGATCTAAGAAAGCTTGTGCTGATTCCTCTGGCGTCATGTGATTCTCTTTCCACATATAGTGATACTGACCACACTCCATGAAACATAAGTCAAAAGGGCCATATTCATTTCCTATTTCTTCAAATCCTCCGAAATACCCTGAGTCACTACTAAAAAAAAGATTAAGTTCTTTGGTCTTGATTACCCAAGAACACCATAATGTCTTATCGCGATCTCCGAATGTTCTACCACTAAAATGTTGTGTAGGCGTTGCTGTCAATTCTATATGCTCCAAGGTAGTTTCTCCCCACCAGTCTAATTCTGTAATTTTTTTCTTGTCAACTCCCCATTTCTCAAGATGCGCCCCTACACCCAAAGGTGTATAAAAATGCTTAACCTTGTTTCTAAGTTTTTTGACCGTCCCATAATCTAAATGGTCATAATGATCGTGTGTAAATATAACTGCATCTATCTCAGGTAGATCCTCTACTTGTATGGGTATTTTTTTATGAAATCTTCGCACGGCAAAAAAAACAGGGGCCGCCGCCTTTCCTAACATAGGGTCGATTAATATTTTCAAACCATCGACCTCTAGTAAAAAAGCAGAATGACCAAACCAAGTAATTCTTAACTTTCCACTATAAGTGGCAGTGAAATCTTCTTTTTTTCGCTCTAAAAAAGGTACAAGTGTTTTAGGTTTTTTATCAACTTTGCTATTATTAGACTCCTGAATTAATTTAGGCATTTTAGAAAAACTCATATCAGCTCGCTTCCTATTTCTATTTCTAAATCTTCCATTGATAAAATGAGGTGACTGCTCTAACCTAGTTAATAAATCACCTTCTACCTTAGCTCCAAAAACAGGTAGTTTCATGTAGAGAAAAAACGCAATTGCGAATAGGGCTATAACAATTAGGATATACAATAGAATCATAAGGGAAATAACATAAAAAAGACTGCTTAGTTCGGCTCTTAGATAGTTTTCTGCAAGATTTATTCTATAAGTTTAGAATAGTTAATTAACACATAAACTAACCCGCCTTATGTAGTCGCCATGTGAAGGAACCGCGATAACGGATGGGAGGCAGGCTTTCTCCTGTTAAAACTGCTAAGGCCAATAGCAAAAAAAATCTCTACTTTATACTATTGATTTTATAACTTAATCCAATTCTGTTCCTACCGCTAGCTTAATAAAAAGCAAGCTTTCGTTGAGTGAAATTTGAATTAAAGTTAATCGAAATCTAAGATGACTTCAGATCTAGATCTTCAAAAAACCTAAGAGTTTAGGATCTGACGGTCTAGGGGCATCTGCTTTTACAATAATCCCTTTCTCATCTATCAAAATAAAACGAGGAATTCCTTTGATATTATATTTAGCAACAACTTCAGATCGCCAATCTTTATCTGCCATAATCTGTGTTCCTCTCAGTTCTTTGTCTTCAACAAATTTTCTCCACTTATCGGCATCTTTTTGTTGGTCTATGGATATACTTACAAATTCGATGTTCTGATCGTGATGCAAATTTTCTATTTCTTTTAATGCTGGTATTTCTCTTATACATGGTCCGCACCACGTTGCCCATACATCGACATATACATTTTTGCCTTTGAGACTAGAAATATTTACTTGCTTTCCATCTCTTGTGTAACCCGAAAATTCTGGAGCTATTTTCCCTGACTTTAGACTCAACCACGGACTGACAACCGCTGCTATACTAGCCAATAGTAGCTTATTATCAGTAGAATTTCTAAATCCAATTATCATATCATCCAGTCCATCTATACCTCCACCGAAATTGATTAAGCTTTCCATCTGAACGAAAGTAAAATAATCTCTATTCGTTTTATTTGTAAAAGTAGAGGCTACTTTTTTAAGCTTATCCGCAAAGTAGTCTGATGTAGATTCGAAATCTTCATAATTTATATCCCGACCTGCTATTTCATCACCTACCATCCTTCCTTCAGAAAAAGTAAGTAGAGTCTTGCTATCTATATCTATATCATCCAAAAACTTATAATAATCATCCGCAAGATCAGGCATTGCTTTATTATTGTAATTGTAGTATTCTGGATATAAAATCAGTTCTGTCGCTTTCTTAGAGAGCAGTCTCTCTTGCATAGCTACAGAAAAATCAGGATTTACAGTAGTATCATTTTTTAGCTTTTCTATCAAGGCCTCTAGACCACTATATTTGATCGCTAACGAGTCAAAAAATAAAGCAGGTTCGTTTTTAGAAAGTGGGAATAATTCATGATTCGTTTCTGCCGTCTCATCTAGTTTTGCGTATTCTTGTAAATACTTATTCTCTGTAGAAACCTCACCTACAAAATCTAGTTTTGTAGAATCCTCATTGGAATTAGTTAGTTTTATTGTTTCTCCCGGCTGAAGAAATACATACGTTTTCTTACGCTCTCCCACACTTAAAATCAGAGGTTTACTTATTTCCAATTCTAAAGCATTTACAGATTTCCTCCGTATAGAATCTGCTATGCCTGATTGGATCTGTTCCACTGGTAATACATCCATAGATAGGGATGTGAAATCTACATTTACAGATGCCTTTTTTTCCTCTGAACAAGAAATTAAAATAATGGTAATTGCTAGAAAGCAACCAAAAAATACATTTTTCATACTATTCTTTTTACAGTAATATAAGGTAATAACTTCATAATCTGACTCCAATTATATTTTTAAAAAAAGGTAATCAATGAGGGCATTTATGATTAAAAATCATTTATATTCTAAGATAGATAAGAAAATTAAATAATACATAATTGCTTCTTCGTTAAAAAGCCTCGTCGAACCTATGGGTTCGCCTACGTTTTTTGCCTTGGTCCATTTTGAACAATTCTAAATCCTTTTCCGTCATCTAAAAACAGAATTGGAATAATACTAAAGAAATGATAAACATTTATTAATTTATGTCAACAAAATTCATTAGTTTTAAAAACTATACTCAGAGTTAAATTTATTTGACATAAAAAATATAAAATCTTACAATTATAAAGATGAAGTACAGATTACAAAAAGCAGCAGTTCTGGGTTCCGGTGTTATGGGAACGGGTATTGCTTGCCACTTAGCAAATATCGGAATGGATGTATTATTACTCGATATTATCCCATTTAGCGCAAGTGAAGAAGAAAAGAAGAATCCTGTGGTCAGAAACAGTGTTGCCAACGGAGCATTAAAAAATGCCATTAAATCTAGACCTGCAGCCTTGTATGACAAGAAATTTGCAGCTAGAATTACTACAGGTAACTTCGATGATGATTTTGATAAAATTTCGGATGCAGACTGGATTATAGAGGTTGTTGTCGAACGACTAGATATTAAGCAACAGATTTTCGAAAAAGTAGAGAAATATAGAAAGCCTGGCTCTCTGGTAAGTTCTAATACTTCTAGTATACCGATAAAAATGCTAGCAGAAGGTAGATCGGATGATTTCCAAAAGCATTTCTGTGGTACACATTTTTTTAATCCGCCAAGATACATGCGCTTGCTGGAGATTATTCCTCATGATAATACTGCACCAGATGTCATAGATTTCTTTATGCACTTCGGTGATGTCAATCTTGGAAAACAAACTGTACTCTGTAAAGATACGCCAGCATTTATAGCTAACCGGATCGGTGTCATGTCTGGAACTAAAATCTTTAAGCTTACTGAGAAATACGACATGAGCATAGAGGAGGTAGATATTATAACGGGACCTCTCATAGGGAGACCTAAAACGGCTACATACAGATTACAAGATCTTGTAGGAATAGATACGAGTGACAAGGTTAGCAAATTTGTTCTAGCTAATGTAAAAGGTGATGAATTCATAGATTCTCTAGAAGGTAATGCCGTTCCTAAGTTTATGGAATTCCTTGTAGAAAATAAATTTCTAGGAAATAAAACGAAAAAAGGTTTTTACGAAAAAACAAACAAGAAAGATGCTGATGGAAAATCTATTATTAATGCACTAAATCTAAAAACACTAGAATACGCACCTGCGACTAAACCTAGATTAGCAGCTGTAGGTAGTGCTAAAAAAATAGAATTGCTAGATAAGCGTCTGCAGCACCTCGTAGATGGTGATGAACGAGAAAACAAATTTCTGAAAGAATATTTTGCTTCTCTTCTTGCATATAGTTCTAACAGAGTCCCTGAAATCTCTGATGATATCTACAGTGTAGATGATGCTATGAGAACAGGTTATGCCTGGGATTATGGCCCTTTCGAATATTGGGATTTCTTAGGAATGGAGAAAGGAATACAGATCATGAAAGATTGTGGTGAAAAAATACCACAATGGATTACCGATCTTAAAGATAAGGGCATTACATCTTTCTATAAAATGGAAGATGGCAAGAAAATGGTTCTGGATTATAACGCTGGTAAATATATAGCTGTACCAGGTACAGAAGACTTTATTTTCCTGGATGCTTTGCGAACAAACAAACCAATCATTAAGAATAGTGAGTGTACCGTTCATGACATAGGCGATGGTGTGATGTGCTTAGAGTTTACAAGTAAGAGTAACGCTATAGGAGAAGGAATCGGAGAAGCCATGGTACAGGCCATAGACCTAGCAGAGACAGATGGCTGGAAAGGAATCGTTATCGGGAACAACGCTAAGAACTTCACAGTAGGAGCAAACCTCATGAACATCGGTATGATCGCTATGCAGAAGGATTTTGCTAAGTTGGGCGAGATGGTGCATGGCTTCCAGCAGGTTAACATGAGAGTGAGAACTTGCAAGGTGCCTGTAGTAGTAGCAACACAGGGTTACGTATTTGGTGGTGGATGCGAGATATCGATGCATTGCGATGCGGGAGTTTTTGCAGCTGAATCCTACATAGGATTAGTGGAAGTAGGTGTAGGATTACTACCAGGCGGTGGTGGTACAAAAGAGATGGCACTTAGAGCTTCTGACAAATATTTCCAAGGAGATGTTCAAATGCCTACACTTATAGAACACTTTAAAGCTATAGCAACGGCATCTGTGTCTACCTCTGCATCAGAAGGATTTACATATAACTATTTATTACCAGAAAGAGATCAGGTTTCTGTGAATGCATTGAGAAATATTACACTTGCCAAAGATAAAGTATTAGAGCTAGCAAAGGACTATATAGCACCTACACTTAGAACAGATGTAGAGGTTCTAGGGCGTGGAGGATTATCCACATTATATTCCGCAATCAATGAATTCCGTCTAGGAAATTATATGTCAGATTATGATGTAGAGATCGCTCGAAAAGTTGCTTATGTTATGTGCGGTGGAGATCTAACTAGTTCACAAAAAGTGAGTGAACAATATTTACTGGATCTAGAAAGAGAAGGCTTCCTAAGCTTGTTAGGAAATCAGAAAACACTGGATAGAATACAGTATATGTTGATGAACAATAAACCCTTGAGAAACTAGAATTGCTAAATTTAAAAAAAGATGTCTTCTATTTGTAAATGGGAAGACAAAGAAAATAATAATATGGAAGCTTATATAATAAAAGGATATCGATCCGCTATCGGAAAAGCTAAAAAAGGCGGGTTCAAAAATTACCGATCAGACGATCTAGCCGTAGATGTTATCAAGCATCTAGTTTCTACTGTTCCATCACTAGACCCTACCATCATCGATGATGTTATAGTAGGCTGTGCTAATCCAGAAGGAGAACAGGGGCTACAGATAGGCAGACTGATCTCAGCTAGAGCTCTGGGCAAAGAAGTTCCAGGCATAACAATCAACAGATATTGTGCCTCGGGACTAGAATCTATAGCTATGGCAGTAGGTAAGATCAAAGCGGGATTTGGTCATGTGTATATAGCTGGAGGAACAGAAAACATGAGTGTAATTCCTATGACGGGTTACAAGCTCGCCCCTAGTTACAAGGCCAATATGGAAAATATAAACTATCACGTAAGTATGGGTGCAACGGCAGAAGCTGTTGCGAGTAAGTATGAGATCAGCAGAGAAGATGCTGATGCATTCTCCGTACGATCGCATGAAAGAGCTGCGGCGGCAATCGATGGCGGCAAGTTCAAGGATGAGATTGTTCCAATAACTGTAGAAGATATATTTGTCAAAGACGGAAAAAAAGTAAGTAGCAGTCATGTTGTAGATACGGATGAAGGTGTACGTAGATCGACTACAATGGAGGGTCTTGCTAGGCTAAGAGCTGTCTTCAAAAACGGCGGAGTCGTAACTGCAGGGAACTCTTCTCAGACTTCTGATGGAGCAGCCTTTACAATAGTAATGAGCGAAGAAATGGTCAAGCAACTGAATCTAGAACCTATCGCTAGACTCGTATCCTGCGCAGCAGGAGGTGTCGATCCACTCTATATGGGCATAGGTCCTTGTGTCGCTATTCCTAAAGCACTTAAGCAGGCTGGTCTCAGCTTAGGAGATATACAACAGACAGAATTGAACGAAGCTTTTGCAACACAAGCACTTGCTGTCATGAGAACTATGGGCATGGATCCTGAGACGGTCAATGTAAATGGCGGCGCAATAGCTCTAGGTCATCCACTAGGATGTACAGGTGCTAAACTTACGATCCAATTACTCAATGAGATGAGAAGAAGAGATCAGAAATATGGAATGGTTACAGCCTGTGTAGGTGGTGGTCAGGGCATTGCGGGGATATTTGAGCGACTTAACTAAGAGATTTTTATTGAAAAAAAATGAAGGCTGCTATTTTATAGCGGTCTTTTTTTTACACTACCCTTTCTTAGCCTTTAGCATTGCAATAAACCATTGCATCTTCGTTCGTACTTCAGGACTCCACCAGACATTTAGCGTTTCTTCTAAGTCAGCATCACTTCCTTGTAGTATTCCATCTAGCAGTGGTTTTCTAAGTTTCGCTTTTGTATTGACAAGAATAGTAGGATCAGCTTGCATGTAATGCTTCATCCTAGATTCTGCATGCATCATAAGCCTATCTTGTGATACAACTTCGTCTACTAAGTTGGCAGCTAATGCTTCTTTATTATTTAGCAATTTACCTTCTAGAATATATTTGTACGCAAGACTTCTTCCTAACCAGAAAGAATAAGCATTGATCAGATTATTGGTGATCTGCACATTCACGGCTACCTCATTAAGTCCCACCCTGAATTTCTCACCTTCTGCCATGATTCTATAATCAGCTGTTACTGCAATCACTGTACCTCCAGCTGGAGAATGACCATTAATAGCACAGATAAATGGCTTAGTAAATCTCGCTAATTCTATATACATGGTTCCGAAGGATATAAAGAACGCTCTAATCTCCTCTTCGTTATAATCATACAGTTGTACAAGGTCTAAACCTGCAGAAAATACATTAGCTGTTCCAGTAAGAATAACACCTCTAGTCTTTTCCTCAGATTCTATATCTCGGAAGGAAGCTCTGATTTCTTCTACAAGTTCCATGTTCAGCGCATTTACCTTAGGTCTATTCATCGTAAGAATAGTGTACATGCCTTTATCATTTCTTTCTATATATCCCATATTGCAAATTAAGAAAATAGTAATAGTCCTAAGTAGTTTTAGATCGCTAATTTAACTCAGAGTTAAATAAAAAGATAGGCATCCTATCCTTGCTTACTTTACTTTCCTATCAAAATATTATATTCTTTGGGGATCTCCACTCCATTAAAACCATTAGATAACCCATATAGAATTATTATCGTCAAAATCACACCTATAGTCAGAATAAAGCCAGATTGATTATTGACTGATATACCAAATGGCGTTCTCTTCATTTTACAAAAATGAATTACTGCCACATGGCTAAAGAATGACATAATTGCCAATCCGTAATACGGTAAAAAAAATAGATAGAAGGGAAACGCGTTAAGACCTGCAACTCCGAAATAAAAATTTGTATCTAATTGTAAAAAATATCTTCCTACAAAAATCGCAGCAAGGTGGATGAAAAAGAATAAAGCTAGATATAGGCCAGACCAAATTTGCAATTTTGGATAAAAACAACTTGCCCTATTTCTCAAAAGAAAAAATTGTTTTATTCCAGTAATAATTTGTACCAAAATAGAGAGTAAAAGAATTGATTCGACTATAGGATTTCTATAGATTATTCTGAGCAGGTTCATCACTCTAATATGGGACTCCGCACCAAAGATACTTACTATGTGATTAGCTAGGTGTAAGCTTATATAGATCGAGATAACTATGCCACAAATGAAATGCAAATTCTTAGATCTCATCGCGTTTAAGATTTTTAGATCCAATAAAAGTTAATATACCTATCGGAAGTAACAAGATCCATTGCGGGGCTAAAACTTTCATATCTATACCACTCAAAATAAATGGAACTGAAAATAATAAATACAATATTCCAATTACTTGTATTACTTCTCCCCTACTTTTTTTAGGCGGATTCATTCCATATTTCACCAAGTAATATGATGTAAGAAATAATATAATGCTCACCATATGCCAGACCCCAAGCCACTCCGTTTTCATTTGCTGATCCATATTACTATTTAGAAGAGGATCAACTAAATCTAATTGACCAGCAAGAAGATGAAGCAGCGCAGAGAACCCGTTAATGACTCCAGCAAGGAGAAAGTAAATGTTTCTATTTTTTAATGTTTCCATCGAGATGTATAAATTGATTTATTTCTAATAATACAATTGATAAATAGTTCTTTTCTTGAGCTTTATATCTAATGGTTTCGTGATAACCTATAGAAATGGTATAAGGCCAAAAATCGAATCTCCTAGTTTTTTTAGCCGTGCTGTCTATATGCGCTATTCGGAAAGATAATTGACCTTTTAAATTAAGATCGATTTATCAAATCTCATGCGGACAACTGCTATTCTTTTAGGTCTCAATTTATTACACTAGATCCTCAATCCTGTTTTTCTGTACAGCCTGCCAGGCCATGTCACATAAGAATTTTGCGAGGTTGTCTAGATGTGCGAACTTTGGATTATTTGTCAATCCTTTATCATATCTGTAAAAAATCTGCTGGGCAATTACTGCAATTTTGAATAAACCAAAGACATAATAGAATACTAGGTGGTCTACTTTTCTTCCAGATTTTTTTTCATATAACTCTGCAAGCGCTATTCTGCCGGGATTACCATCCATGATAGTAGGAGATGGGATACCTATTTTATCTAGTGGTCCATCAGATGCCATCGTCCAATATCCTAGTGTTGTGCCCAGATCCATAAGAGGATCGCCGATAGTACACATCTCCCAATCCAGTACTGCATTTATCGATGTCCAAGAATCATCCTTAAAAACTACATTGTCGTATCTATAATCATTATGAATCAGGCAGTGATCATACTGTCTTGCCTGATTTTCCTCCATCCATTTTATCAGGTGTTGTACTGAAGCAATCTCCATGGTAGCGGCCTTGAGATATTGCCTACTCCAGTTAGTCACCTGTCTTTCTACATAGGCATCAGGTCTACCAAGATCTTGTAAACCTGCTGCTCTAATATCTACATTATGTAACTCCACCCATGTATCCATCCAAGCCTGAGAAATAGCATCAAACTCCGTAGCAGAAATTTTCCTTTTCTGAGCAGCTTCCAGATTAAGAATAATTCCTTCTACTTTTTCCATAAGATAGAAAGGAGCTCCCATTATATTCAAGTTATCACAGTAAGCATATACCTCTGGCACAGCTTTAAAGACATTTCTCAGTTTGTGCTGCACCTTATATTCTCTACCCATATCATGCCCGCGTTTGATAGCACCCAGAGGAGGTCTGCGTAGTACACATCTCTGCTCACCTGCAGTTATTTGGTAGGTAAGGTTAGAATACCCATTGGTAAATTGCTCTACTTCCAACGAAACATCCTCATCTCTTAACCATTCTATTTCTAGGAGATATTTTTTTAGTTTTTGTATGTCAAAATTATCTTTTTCTTCAAGTTTTCTAAGCATATGGTTCTAAGTTAATTAAATGCTGAATAAGAAGAATAGATTAGTTGACTCATTTCCTTATTTTACATAAAAAGTTAAATCAATCTCCTAAATATCCAAACAAAAAATCTAGTTCCCATGTTATACTTATAATTATGAAAAACTACTTAATAATAGGAGCTTCTTCTGGTATAGGAAACAGCTTGTGTAACATCTTGTCCGATCAGGGAAACCAAGTTACAGGGACTTATAATACAACAGACGCTACAGATACAGATCATATAAGTTATCATCATCTAGATGTAACAGCAGATGAGTTAGATCTAAGTTTTGTGCCAGATAGCCTAGATGGTATGGTATACTGTCCAGGCAGTATAAATCTAAAACCGTTTCATAGAATAAAGCCTGAGCAGTTTGTAGAAGATCTGAATCTTCAGGTGGTAGGTGCCATTAAGATTATACAAGCCGTCCTCCCTAAGCTTAAAAAAGGCGATCATCCATCTATTCTACTTTTCTCAACCGTTGCTGTTCAGATGGGATTCAATTTTCATACTCAGGTTTCCGTTTCTAAGGGGGCAATAGAAGGTCTTACAAAAGCACTAGCAGCAGAATTAGCTCCAAATATAAGAGTAAACTGTATTGCTCCTTCTCTTACGGATACACCTCTTGCTGAAAAACTGCTTAGTACAGATGATAAGAAAAAGGCGAATGCTGAAAGACATCCGCTCAATAAAATAGGCACTCCAGAAGATATCTCGGAAATGGCTGCCTTCCTCTTATCAGATAAAGCTAAATGGATGTCAGGTCAGATTATTCACATAGACGGCGGAATGTCCTCTATAAAAATGTAAAATTATATGTTCAATTTATTCAAGAAGAAATCACCTGTAGAAAAACTGCAGGCAGAATACGAAAAACTGATGAAAGAAGGCTTTGATTTGTCAAAATCAGATCGTACGGCTAGCGACCAGAAGTATGCTGAAGCTAATGAAATTATGGCAAAAATAGATGCGCTACAAAAATCGTAGACAGTGGAGCTGACGGAAGAAGACACGGATAGAGTAATCCAGATGGCCTGGGAAGATAGGACGCCCTTCGAAGCCATAGAGTTCCAATTCGAACTTACGGAAAGTGATGTTATAAAACTTATGCGCAAGACTCTGAAGAGATCAAGCTTCAATCTGTGGCGTAAGCGTGTCAATCAAGGTGTAAGTCAAAAACACCTTAAAAAAAGAAGTGCTGAAATCAACAGATTTAAGTGTTCCCGACAAAGAAGCATCTCTAACAATAAGATATCTAAACGATAATTTCACCATGCAAGGAATCAACCTAGTATGGCTTAAGCGAGATATACGTCTGCAAGATCACAGACCTTTACAATTTGCTGAAAATTCAGATCTACCCTATCATATAATATACATACACGAACCCAGTTTATTATCACTGCCTGATACCTCTCTAAGGCACCTTCAGTTTATTCATCATTCCCTTTTATCTCTAGACGAAGATCTCAAAGCATATAACAGATCAATTCAGGTTTTCTATGGAGAGGTAACTGATATACTAGATTACATCCAGAACAAATTTGATATCAAACAAATTTTCAGTTATCAAGAATCGGGAATTAAAGTAACTTGGGATAGAGATAAAGAGGTAAACGTATATTGTAAAAAAAACAAAATATTGTGGACCGAATTCCAAAAAGGAGGCGTACATAGAGGCATTAGAAATAGAAAGAATTGGGATAAATTGTGGGAAGATTATATCAATGAAGACCCCATAAAAAATAAATATAGTGTCTCTGACTTAGCCATAATAACTCACCCCTTTTCTATACCTACTGACTTACACGAAAAACTAAATAATTACCCTAGTTCCTATCAGCCAGCAGGTCCTAAGTATGCCTACAAATATCTTATGTCCTTTCTACAGGATCGCGGTAAAAACTACAGTAGACATATTTCCAAGCCTTCGCAAAGTAGAATTTCTTGCTCCAGATTATCGCCCTATTTGTCATGGGGAAATGTCAGCATAAGAGAAGTCTTTCATATTGTAATCGACCATAAGAACTATGCAAAACATAAGCGGGCTTTTAAAAATATGCTTACTAGGCTGAAATGGCATTGCCATTTTATTCAAAAATTTGAGGTAGAGTGTGCCTACGAAACAAGATGTATCAACAAGGGATACGAATCTCTAGAACATCAGAATAATGAAGATTACCTTTCAGCGTGGGAGACTGGTAATACTGGATTTCCCCTTGTAGATGCTTGCATGCGTTGTCTCCAAGAAACTGGATGGATAAATTTCCGGATGAGAGCAATGCTTGTCTCCGTCCTCTGTCACCATCTAGATCAAGACTGGAGAAGAGGTAGCCATCATCTTGCCCGCTTGTTCTTAGATTATGAACCGGGCATTCACTACCCTCAGATACAGATGCAAGCAGGAACGACTGGTGTAAATACTATAAGAATGTATAATCCAGTAAAACAATCCCTAGATCACGATCCTAAGGGTATATTTATAAAAAAATGGGTGCCTGAACTGAAAAATCTTCCTCCAGAGCTCATCCATAAACCATGGATGCTGACCGCTATAGAGCAGCAATTACACAAACTAAAACTAGGTGTGGATTATCCATTACCCATCGTAAATCTAGAAGAAGCAGCGAGAGAGGCGAGAGAAAAGATCTGGGGACACAGAAAAAAGCCCCTAGTAATAAAAGAACAATCAAGAATAATCACAACACATACGCGCAGAAAAAATATAAAAGAATCAAGACATGCATCTGAATAAAGCAAAAATAAATCAGCTAGACAAAATCTATAGACTCAACCTTATCAATTCTATATCTGGGGTAAAGCCCGCTAATCTTATCGGAACGAGATCGAAAAAAGGAAATACTAATCTAGCAATTTTTAGTTCTGTGGTTCATATAGGAAGTAATCCTCCTTTACTGGCTTGCATTACTAGACCAGACGAGGAAGTCAGGAGACACACCTTAGAGAACATAATGGATACAGGATACTATACGATAAACCATGTTGGCAAAGACTACGTTCAGCAAGCTCATTATACCTCTGCTAAGTTCGGAGACAATATTTCAGAGTTTGAAACTTGTAATTTTACACCAAAGTATCACAACGAATTTACGGCTCCTTATGTCAAAGAAAGTAAGATCCAGATAGGAATGAAATTCAAGGAATTATTACCCATCAAAGCTAATAATACGATTATGATCATAGGAGAAATCATAGACTTACATCTACCAGAAGAACTAGTGGATGAGCATGGCATGATAGACTTAGAACAAGCACAAACTGTAGGTATATCAGGTCTTAATACCTACTACGAATTATCTAAAATAAATACCTTTCCTTACGCTAGAGTAAGTGAGACTCCTGATTTCAAATCATGAAAACGACAAAGAAACGAGACCTACCTAGCAAGGTCTGTCTGCTTTGCAACAAACCATTTACATGGAGAAAAAAGTGGTCAAGAGACTGGGATAAGGTGAAATACTGTAGCGAAAGATGCCGACGAAATAAATCTAAAAAAGATGTCTAAAATTAATCTAATACTGCCACATCAACTCTTTGAGAATTCTCCATTAATAGAGAATGATTATGAATGCTATCTAATAGAAGAATATCTTTTCTTTAGCCAGTACAAATTTCACAAACAGAAGATTGCATACCATAGAGCAAGTATGCAATGTTACAAGGACTACTTAGTGAAGCGAGGCAAAAAAGTAGTTTATATTTCAGCACATGAGAAGAATTCAGATCTGAGGAAGCTCCTCTCTTTTCTAAATAAAGAAAACATAATAGAGATCCATCTTATAGATCCAACTGACAACTGGGTAGAAAAAAGGATTGCGGAAGCTTCATCAAAAAACGAAGTTAGCATCCATTATTATAACTCTCCCCTATTCCTGAATACAAAAGAAGAGCTATTATCATTTTTTAAACCCAAAGGGAAAAAGTTCTTTCAGACAAAATTCTATAAACAAGAACGAAAGAAAAGAAAAATATTAGTGGATAGCGAAGGGAACCCAGAAGGAGAAAAATGGACATTCGACTCAGAAAATAGAAAAAAATATCCGAGTAAAAAGACGCCCCCTCACATAGTATTTCCTGATAATAACGATTATTATAAGGAAGCGAAAAAATATACGGAGGAATACTTCTCAGATTATCCAGGTTCACTAGATAACTATCCACTATATCCTATAGATTATAAGACAAGTAAGAAATGGTTACAATCGTTTTTCAATGAGCGTTTTCTAGAGTTCGGCCCTTATGAAGATGCTATTGTAAAAGAACATTCTTTTCTGAATCATTCGGTCTTAAGTCCTATGATAAACACTGGCTTATTACGCCCAGAATATGTAATTTCCGAAACCCTAAAGTTTATAAGGACAAACGATATTCCTATTAATTCTGTGGAAGGATTTGTAAGACAAATTATAGGGTGGAGAGAATTTATAAGGGGAATATACGAATGTAAGGGAACACAGGAAAGAACAACTAACTTCTGGGGTTTTAAAAGAAAAATACCCGCTAGCTTCTATGATGGAACTACTGGGATAGTGCCAGTAGATAATGCTATCAAAAAAGTTCTAGCAACAGGTTATTGTCATCATATAGAAAGGCTTATGGTCTTATCGAATTTCATGCTACTCTGCGAGTTTGACCCTGATGAAGTCTACAGGTGGTTTATGGAATTATTCATAGATGCTTACGACTGGGTAATGGTGCCTAACGTATATGGAATGAGCCAATTCGCTGATGGAGGACTCATGGCCACTAAGCCCTATATAAGCGGCAGTAATTACATCATGAAAATGAGTAATTACAAAAAAGGAGACTGGCAGGTAATATGGGATGGTCTCTTCTGGAGATTCATGCACGTACATAGAGCATTCTTTTTGAAAAATCCTAGACTAGGAATGTTGATTTCTAATTTTGACAAGATGGACTCAACAAAAAGAAATGGTCATCTCACATCTTCTGAGGATTATCTATCCTCACTAGATTAAAACGTTTATGTACTATTTTCTCTCTATTAGCACTTAGAGGATTTGCTCAGTTGGTATCATAAGTTTATTTGTAAAATAAATTTAGCTCCTATGTAAATTTGTTCAGCTATCTAAAAATTATTACATTCCATTAAAATGTTAATATGAAAAAGCTAATAGTTCCTCTAATCATTATCTGTTTCTTCTCATGTGATCAGAAATGGGATCAAAAAATGTTACTTGGTGAGTGGAAAGTAGACCAATGGTCAGAGAAATCTTCTGAAAGAACAATAACTGCTCAAATGGATTTTACATTTACAGATGAAGGGAACTATGTTCTTGACTATGGCAGCAAGAAAGAACAAGGGAAGTACTGGGTAGCCAATGATTTTCTTCATACTGTAGAAGAAGGCAAGTCAGAAAAAAAAGTAAAGATCATTGCCTTGCAGCAAGATACTTTTGTTATGGAGATGAATCGCTCTGGATCTATAGAGAAAGTTGTGTTGCTTAGAAAGTAAGGATCGTATACTTACTACATGTAGTTAAGAAATTATGTATAATTATATATAGCTTATTTAATAAAGAAGCTCAGTTAGTACACTGACACAAATAATAAAAGATCATAATGGAACAAATAATAGATGTATGATCGCCGATAGGAAACTTCATGGTCAGATTTCCAGATAAAAAATTCTTAAATTATCATTATAAAAGTCGTCAATTCTGGAACTATTTTAGCGATCATAATTAGTTCCTTTTAGCTTTCATTTTCTTAATAATTATAAATAATAATCTTGTCTATAAGACTGTGACTAATTTATGATACTCCGTCAAAAGGGTATTACGTCACAAAAAATAAAAATCTAAATACATGTTTGACAAGTTAAAAAGTATCGCAATGCAGAAGCTAATGGAAAAAATGGCATCTAACGCATTGAGTGGAGATGCTACATCTGCTGCTGCAGAGCAAGGTTCTAGTGCCATTATAGAATCTATCAAATCAAAACTAACAGGCGGCGGACTAGAACAGGTTACAGCACTTTTCTCTGGTGGTGATCTAGAGAACAATAGCCTATTCCAAGAAGCTAAGCAAAAAATGACTGATGCTTTACAAAGTAACGGAATGAGTGCAGAAGATGCTCAAGCTGAAGCTGAAAATACAACTCCAGACTTAATTGCAAGTCTAAAAGATAAATTTGCTTCTAGTGATGAAGCTGACAAGGATTTTGACCTAAGCAGTCTTACAAATCTTATCCCTGGTAATGCGGGTGACCTACTGAGTAAAGCAAAAAGCTTGTTCTAATATACCGCTAGAGTTATAGCAAACTAAATAATCTAGAAGACCTTACTTTCGCTTAGTAAGGTCTTTTTCTATTTTCACCCCATAAGTTTATAATATCGCATACCTCTAAGCTACGATACGCAGTAAATTCTAGAAACTATAAAAAATGTAGAAGCCATGAGAAAGTGACTTTGTTGCAAACATTCCTAGAAAAATAGATTTAGAAATGAGTTAACCGCTAGGCGAATGGAAGAACGAGGGGTCCTTAAGATCATAGGTCTTATACCAATTCTAGTTTAGAATGACGGTAATTATTTATTTTGTTCTTCATGTTCCTTCGTTAAAAAGCCTCGCC
>ENA-ORXT01002563-ORXT01002563.1-marine-metagenome-genome-assembly--contig:-NODE-2563-length-21612-cov-8.620293_pt1 | contig 21612 bp, 18 predicted proteins | sample MGYA00237868_ERZ511482 | MGnify/ENA metagenome assembly ERZ511482
CCCCCCCCTCCCCTCCCCTCCCCGCCGCTGCCACTGGCGCATCCCCGCGTGGGTTCACGCCGCCACGCCGCGCGCCCGCCGCCGGCGCACAGACGACAGCCGCGCGTGCAGCGCCCGCGGCAGCGTCGATCTTGCGGGCGGGCAGCGGCGCGGCACAGCCACGGCGGGTCCCCAGAGGCGCGGCGGTCAACAGCGCGAGCCGCGCCGCGCCGCCGCGCCGCGCCTCGACCGCCACGCAGTGTAATGACGGGCCCGCCGCGGCCGCTGACGCCACCGCGCTGGCGGCGGCGGGAATGGGGGGGGGGGGGGGGGGTCGGGGGGGGGGGGGGGGCGCGCGCGCACCCCGCCCCGCGCCCGTGGCCGGGGCACCCCCCCGTCCCCCCCCCCCCCCCCCGCTGCGGGAAATGCCGCGTTGACCCCGCCTGGGGGGCGGGGTCAGCGCCGTCGCCGGCCGCAGCGGGTCAACGGTGCGTGGGCGCGGGGCAGCCTGACAGGCGGGTGCCGATTGGTTGCCGCCCCCCGGGGTGGGCACCACCCTCGGCGGCGGCGCGGTGCAAGCAACGCGGCGGCGGGAACCCCGGCGCGCCGGCGACTGCCGGCCGCTCATTGGGCGGCGCGTGGTATCGTCTCCTTCCGATGAAACCCCCATCAAGGCCTAGTTTCGATGGGCCCTGGCCAGGCCATACAAAGGGGTTCTCGATACAATGCCGATGCGATCTCGATGAGTTCTGGCCTCGATGAGCTGATTTGCCATCGAAACAAGAGTTTGTATATTGATTCGATCTCGGGAGAGTCATGTGTCTCAGCACACTAACAACCAGCTAGGGCGCGATTGTTCATATCTGATGCGGTTACTCTATGGTCAGTACACGACTCTTTCTCTAAGTACCACGCAACCGCCGTGACGGCGTCGTCTTGTTCGACACTGCTCCGGCCGAGTTCCGATGAAGCTGAGCAGCCGGGAACGACGTGCTCATTGCGTGCGGGCGATCCGAATGGAAATGGAAGGCTCTTCACCTACTCAATGACTGTGCATATAGCGAATTTGTTGCATTATCAGAGTCCCTTGTTCCATGCTTCTAGCCAGACCGCGCTGCGCGGGACGCGGAGATCCGCCGCCTTTCAGTCTTAAGTCGGAACAGGGTGGTCGTGTGTTCCCCGGAAGAAGACGGAGTGGTCAGGCGGTCGCAGCGACGTCGGGGTGCTCAATTACCACATCGATTTGTTAGAGAAGTGCACGATCACGCTCCATCTGCTTGTCTTGCATTCAAGTCTATCTCCGTTGATGGCGAAAATGACACATCTTCCATCAAGAGGATGCCATTGGTCTGTGTTAACGAAACAGCATTGCGCAAGCCTCGTGAGTCGCCACTTCTGATTCTTCCGTTCTGTGCTGGCCCAATGAGATCCTGATAACAGTCTTCTCGCAAGAGCTCTCTCGCGTCAGAAATGTAAGTCAGTTGTAACTTGGCACTCTTCGCTCATCGAGTTGTTTCTGCGCTCGAGCACTCAACCGCCATCGAGAATGGCTGTCGATGCGTTTTCTCGATGTGGTCAAAAACGCCCATTGATTCCACATCTCGATGGCCGATGGGGCTTGATGTGCCTTGATGAGCGACTCATCTACAGGAGACGATCACGCGGCCGCCACACGCACGGCAACCACATCAGCCCGCGACCGGGCATCGCGCAGGGATGTGCGGACTGCGTGCCCCCTCTCGGCGGGGGCCGGGCGCGAGGACTGCGGTGCCTGCGAGGTGCAGCAGCCGACCTCCGTGCGAGGTATTAGCTGGCGCATGTACTGTACTGTGTCTGGACCAGCTGCCGCATCTGTCAGACAGATTACTTCGCCAAAAAAGACTATATTCCGGGGAGTATTGGCTCTTGGGCCCGAGTGTCACGCGTTACGGGCACAAACAGGAGTAGAAAGGGGGACCCTCAATTACGGGCCTTTGGACAATGATGAGCAGCTGAATCTCTTGGAACAACATTCGCGAAAAGTCACAGGAGTATGACTCGTGAACAGGATATTTGGGAAACATTTTGGTCATATCACAGCGGAGGTTGGGTATTTTTTGCCGAGCGTGCCTGCTGCAAGCTGTCGGGGAACGGACTGTGAGAATGTCTCAGGCACTCATCTGTCTCGCATCGAGTCTAGTGTCTATTCTACTGCTCCCGAGGCTCAAATGAGGCTCAGATGAGGCTCAAATGAGGCTCCCTCTCATATGGCCTGGAAACGCGGCCTTGTTGGGGTGTCTGGGGCACCCCCTCCGAGTTTTCATCGGACACAGCTGCCGAGTTGGACCATCGTCGCTTTCGGGGATACACACCATCGGATACCATCGGATTGCGGATTTCCGATGGAGACAAATCGCGGCCCATCGGACTGCTTTGTGGGGTGATCCGATGGACATTTGCCCATCGGATCGCCGTCTGCGTGCCGACCCAAAACGGTTGAAATTGCTCTTTCGAAGCACAGGTGAAACTGGTGGCGGATCAAGAAAACGAATGACCGCAGCGACCACCCCCCTACCAGGCCTGCCAGCGCCTGCCCTAGCGGCCCTATAGCGGCGTTTTCTTCTCGCTCTTTCTTTGGCCCTACCTACTCTATACAGGGCTCTGGGCATCATATCGTGCGTATCGAGCACGTTGACAGCGAGCAAGTGATGCAATGCGCGCACAAAAACAAGCACAAACACCGAGAGGCAGCCAAGGATGGAGCGGCACACGTCGGCGTACGCACGACCTGAACTCCCTTCCAGCTGCTCCCACCACCTCTTGTCGCCCACGCGTCTACCCCTCGCCCTCACACAGTCACTCCCTCCCCCACGAGTCCCATCACAGCAACCCGTCATCGTCATCCGGCTCGGCAAGGAGCGCTGCCATCTGGGCCTCGTGGATGGCCGCAAGCGCCGCCATCCGAGCGCGGAGAGCCAAAGACTGTCCAGCCATGACCACCACCGACGGCGGCGAGGCGTGGGCTACGGCCCCGACAGTCGCCACCCGCGGCGGCACCGCACGCACCACCTCTGCCAGGGGCACAGGTGCAGCCACCATCATGGGCACGCGGTCGACGGCGCCCTGACCCCCGTCCACAACCACCCCGTCATCCTTCGGCCCCTCCCCACCCAGCCCCTCCACGACCGGCCCCTGCACAGTCGTTCCGTCAACATCCGCCTCGCCCATCCCCGCGTCGTCGTCTGCTCCATCCTGAACGACGGCACGGTCAGGGTTGGCTCCGTCGCAAAGGATGAGCCCGTCATGCTCGTTGTTGTGCTTGGGCAAGAAGCCGTCGACGGCGGCCAAATTATTGAGAAAGTTCTGGTAGCGGTCGGCGTCGGGGCCGCTAGACACGTCGGACGGCCCGTCACGGATGCTTTTCAGCTCCTCCTCGACAAACGTCACCGCCAACGCGTAGTGGCCGGTAGTCATTTGGACAGCCCCATTGTCCGCGCCCACCGCCGCGCGCACGCGGTTCTTCACGCGGAGGTAGTCGTAGCCCTTCGAGACCGCGTAGATGATACCCTCGCGTCCACCGGCCGAGCGCCAAAAATGGTCCTCCTCCATCCACGTGTTGGCCTGTGGCGCCGCCATGGCGCCGCTCGGGCGGCCCGTCGCCGATGTGAACCAGCCCACCAAGATGTTCCGCTTGTAATCGCCATAAAGGTTGGAGAACGCCTGGTTGAATTTGGAGGACACGCTCGCGGTGGGCACCTTGGCGGGGGGGGCGCCGCTCTCCACCGCGTCGTCCTTCCCGTGCTCGCGCTTCCCTCCGTCCTTTGCAGGGCACAAAATTGTCGTCACCAAGAAGTCTGTCGCCTGGGAGTTGTTGAACTCGGCGTACTCCTTCAAGGCCTCAATGGAAATCTTGTTGCGCATCGACGGTGACAGGAGAACTTCGGTTGACTTGCTGGCGGTGCCGATGATGCGCTTGACGCGGCGGTTGAGGAGCTTGCGGGCCCCGACCATGAGTGTCAAGCCGTCGGCCCGCTTCTTGGCCACTTCCGCCGCGACAGCAACCGAGACCTTTTGGGCCGCCGACAGTGGCGGCACTCGCAGAGAAGGCTTGGCCTTCGAGTGGGTAGGCGGATCGGCGGGGGTACGCACCATGCGCTTTTGGGCGCCGTCGAGAGGGTACTGCGGGTCACACAAGTTCTGGACCAAGTCAAGCACCTTGGCCCGTTTGGATGCCGGCGCCCCCGCTTCCTTGCGGTCACCGACCAGCTCACAGTCACCGCCGAGCGCCGCATTGTCCGTCTCAGCGGGCTTGTCGGCCGGCTGCTGGGATACCCGCAACTCGTGCACCGCCTTGGATAGCGTGCCGAGCAACACGCGGCGCATCGCCAGATCCTTGTTGCTCTCGACCATAGACTCGATGTTAGGCAACTCCCCTGACAGGGCCAACAGCCCCACCAGTGCGCCTGTCTCCCGGTCTCCGCCCGACGACACCGCTGCAGCCGCCTTGCCGGCCGCCACTTTTGTCGCCTTGGCGGCGGCCGCCTGGGTCCTGGCCAGCTTGGCGGCGGCAGCATTGGCCTTAGCCAGCTTGGTGGCGGCGAGCTTGGCCTGGGCTTGGCGATCCACCGCCTGGCGAGCCACACGCCCAGCAGGCAAGCCACCAGGGACAGCCGTCCCAACTGGCGTCGACCAAGGGAGCGACGCAACCGAGGGCGCGGCGGGCAGGCGGCTGCGGGGCAGCGCGACGGGGCGACGGGCGCGGCCGGAACGCGCCGAGCTCTTCGGTGCGTTGGTAGCCGAAGCGTTGCGTCGTTCCGCCGACGCAGGCGAATTTTCCTGCGTTGCCATCCGCTGCTGATGGGCGATGGAGCGTTGCTCCTCGTCCAACCCCGGGTGTCGCGGCAGGATAGGAACCGCCGCCGACGCCGACTGTGACGCCTGCGCCGTCGCTGAAACTGCCTCCGCCGCAGCGCCCGGGGAGTGCGCGGCGGATGCTGCAGAAACCCAGTAACGGTCGACTTGGGCGGAGGCCTCGGCGTGGGTCGAGGGCACGCGAATCCGGGGCGTATTCAAGCCAAAAGTGTAGACAGCAGGCACCATTGCAGGTGCGATGGGGGTGGCCATCTGGCCGGGCACTCGGGCGGAGGGCGGTTCAGCGCCACCAGCGGAAAAACCGCGGAGAGCCTCCTTGGTATCGCGGTCTTGGTCAGAGGGCGACGGCATGGGTGCCCATCCGCGCCCACCCGCCATTGATCGTTTGGGGGCTGGAGATGGGCGCTGTAGCGACGACCTCGGAAGAAAGGCACGGGGAGAGGGGGGCGGCGGTGGGAGAACAGCGTTTCGCAGCGCAGAGGGGGGGACGGCAGTGCGGCGGCGCCAGTGTGGTAGGAAAGACGAGGGGTCGCTCGCCCCGGGCGCCGCCCACGCTTTTGAGCTCTCTCTTCGCGGTTCGTGCAGCACACCACATGGTTCCCCGCACGCTCCAGGCTTCCGAGACAGCAGCACCCCGCACCCCACAAGCTAGCGAACAATGCCGCAAGGCGCCCTGCAGCCCGTTCCCCTCAGCTGCGCGACAGTCAGCGCGCGCGCGCGCGCCCGCAAACGCCCAGAAGTAAAACCGATGCCAAGCGTTCCAAAACCGGACGTCACGACCACGGCGCCAAGACGCAATCAGTACCAAAAACGGTTCTTCCCATCACTCGCCACGTGCGTAGGGCCCCGATGCTTGGTCAAAAGCGGCGCATGCAGACGTGCATCCGAAGTCAAACTGGGCATGCGCCAGTTCGCCAAAACAGGATGCAAAAAAGCAGTGGTGAGGGAGCTCCACGCGCCAAAAAGAACCTGCGCTCCCCTCATCCAAAGCGCCTGCAACAAACACCGTGCAGCGCGCCCGCTACGCAGCAGACAGCGCTCCAAAGCCGCAAGCGCTGTGCTGTCGGGTGAGGCACTCACACAGCCAGCCTTACAACGCGCCGAACACACCGTAAACTGGGGGGGGGGTCTCGCGACCAACGCGCTGACAAGTGTGGAATGCCATCCAAGTCGGTCAAGAAGGCGCAGCGAGGAAAGCGTCATAGCCTCTGGGCAGCGGGGGGTGGGAGGTCGGCGGTGCCGGAAGGGACGACGCGCTGGCAGCGCACGAGCGTGGCGCTGCCAAGAGCACGGCAAGTGCCGGGCGCCCGACTCGATCGGGAGCCCGGGAACTGGCGCTCGTTCGTTGGACAGCTGATCGAAAGGCGCGAGATTTTTGATCGCCCAGCAAAGCGGGCTTCACAGTGCTTGGAAGGCACTGTATTTTTATAAAGTATACCGGTCGTTCCCCATTTAATTTCCCTTAAATGGTTCGATCGAAGGATCTAGGCTGAGATCTCGGGAAGCGGTCGCTGCAAGCCCGGCCTTGCTGACGCGGCTCTTGCACTGATCTTGACTTGATCCGCGTGATCCGTGCCCACGAGGGCAGTCGTGGCCGTCGCCCTGAGTGCCCGGTAGGGCCTACAGTTCTGTGTTGCCCAACCCCGATGGGCGGTCACCACGACCGCGCACTGCGGCACCGACCCTGCGCTGTCCGACTCGTCGCGGAGCTGTCCGACAGTGTCCGATACGATGCTCTTACTCAAGCACATGCCCGCACACTGACGCAAGTGGTGCTCTGGGAACAAAAGCGGTTTGACAGCTGCTTGCTTGGGTGGAGCACAGACACGAAGGGTCCGCTTGGACGGCCTCTGGCACAGTACAGACAGAATGTAACCCGTGAAAGTGCAGGTCGGAAACAAGGGGGGCCGAGGCCGGGGGTCTCTCTGAGGCGCTTTTTGTAGAAAAGGGGAGCAGGCGGCTGACAGATTGATTCCTGTGGCGAACACTGCAGCCTTGGACGAGCGAGCCGTTGGCGTGCTTTTGCTGTGTGCTCTCTGGGGTTGGCCAAATCAATCTCCCAAGAACGCCTCACGCTGCTTTCGCCAGCGAGCCTGGCGCCGAATAAAAGCGGCGGCCAGGGCCCACCAACCTCCTGCGTCCCCTTCTGTTATCGTCCTCTCTTTGCACCGACAGTCTTTCAGTGTTGGTCACCCTGCGACGCCCCCACCACCAGGCCGGTCACCCGCTGAGCGCCTGTTGGGCGGGCCCAGCATGTCTGACAGGCCACTCGCCGCGGGGAGGCTGCTTTGCAACATTTGCGGTGACCGCTTCGCGGGCTACCCTGGGCTAGTATGGCACCGCCTGCGGATGCACCGCACGGCTGTGCCGCAGCAGCACCCTGGCAGTGGTCGCGCGGTGGCCGTATCGGGTGGCTCTGCGGGCGGCGGTGAAGCGGATGGGGACGCTGTCGGCGGTGGGTGTGGCGCTGCGCTGTCCCTGCCCGCGTCTTTTCAGGTTGGCCCACCGACAGGTGACGGGGCAGTATATGGCGGAGGCGGCGCAGACGGGGAACCATCAGGCGTTGGCGCTCTGCAGCCCGCGCCACCGCCATCACCACCTCCGTGGCCACTTGGCGTAGCGGACACCAACGCGGCTGCTGGCGGGGGTCTGACAAAGTTCGACTTGAGCGACTCTGCCTGCGAGGACGCGGTGGCGGAGATGGAAGCCATTATCCGCCTGACAAGGCGCGCAAAGGTGCGAGAGGGCCCACCGACGAAAAAAAGAAGAGGCGCCAATGGCGGCGCTGAGCCCGTTCCCGTGGAGTACAACTATGCGACGCTGGCGGCCGAGGCGAGGCAGCACTATGAGGACTTGGAGGACTGGGACAAGCGCGCCCCACTGCTGACCAAGCGCAAAAGGTGCAGGCCGGGGCGCTTTGATTCCTACAGATTGCGGCTGGTACAAGACTTGGCGCTCACCTGTGGTGGCGGGGGGATGACGCTGGCGGACCAAAAGAAGCTGTTTCACGTGCTCGACGCGTGGGACAGGAACAAACCGGGACAGCCGGTAGACGCGGGACACTTCCTCGGAATCCGTGACTCTTTCTCGTCTCCCACCGCCTTCTTTAACGGCCTCCGTGACGACATCGACAACGCCGTCGAGGATGAGGGGTGGATGAAGGTCGACCTCGAGGAGTCCGGGAAGACATTCCAGGTGATTTTCCGCCCGGCTTTGGAGCTAGCGTTGAGGCGCATGACGAAGGCCAAGAGTGTGAAGCTCTGGAGTGGCGGCGACCGGCCGGCGCCGCCGACCGAACAGCGCGAGGACCCTATGGACGTGGATGCCTTTCGAAGATGCGAGACGGAGGTGGTGAAGGAGAACGGCGCGGACAGCTTCGTTTTGGCCATCCATGCTTTTAGCGACGCCAGCCGGGTGTCCCACTCAGGAGGTGCGTTTGCGTGCCGGTTTGGGGAAGCTCGAAGAAGTGGGGCACGGTGAGGTGCGGGTGCAATCGGTCTCTGACGGCCCGCTTGTCACTGCTGCTGACCTATCAGCCGCTCTCATTATTTTCTTGCCTGGATTGTCTCTGCATGCTGTGATGTATGGCCAGCTCACAATCTCTACCCTCTGAGGATACGCGTGCTGAACGAGGACAAAGGGGTGGCCGCCAGTGGCTTATATCCCAATTGTGCGCAAGGGGAAGGAGGCGGGAGCGGAGCAGCGTGCATCTCGCCGCCGCCGCGCCATTCTCCAACGCGTCCTCTGCCTCTTGTTTCGCTCGGCGGTGGCCACCAGCCACGTCGGTGTGAAGGTGCGCATGGGGGGGCGCGAGTTGCGTGCCTTCGTCCGCCTGCTCCTCTACATATGTGACCTGCCTGAGGAGAAGGCCTTGCTGTGCCTCAAGTCCGGCAAGACAGCCCACCCCTGCTCCATGTGCAACGTGTCTGTGACTCTCGCGTGTGCTCCCGAGGCGTTGGACGCCGAGGACCGTGACGCATTCAATGTGTTGTCGAGGCAGGTCGAGTCGACCAACTTGCGGCTGAGTAAGCAGCGGCCCAGCCGTCGACTCATGCTGGAAAAGAAGGACAGTGCGCACAGTGTGATTCCCGCGCTGGCTGGGATGGCTGGGTTGTCCACGGCGCCCTTCCTCATGTACCAGATGGTGGGCGTGGACGTGCTTCACGTGCTGGACTTGGGCGTGACACGGATGCTGGTCCACCAGATTGTGCGTGTTTTTCCGCACGTGTGCGGAAAGAACAAACCTGTGTGCGGTTCCACCAAAGGTGCTTGCCGCTGTGCAAATCGCCGCTTTGAGGAGATGGGGAAGAGGTGCACAGCGAGCATGGCAGCCCCGGGGTACGTTCCCCCGTTCTTTGCTCGTTGATGCGCGAGTCTCTTGTCGTGGCGGGCGGTTGTGAAATCGCATACATGTTTGAAAATGGGAGTTTTCGCTGACAGTTGTCCCTTTTATTTTGTGTCTGGCTTTTCACCTCGTCCTCTCGCCCACCCCCCCCTCCCACCCCCCCCCGATGTACAGATACTTTGTCGCCGCTGATGAGTTGCAGGCAACGTTTCCGGGCGCGGAGCAGCGGCAGGGTGTGTTCATCCTGCCCCTCGTCGTTCCAAAATTATTTGCCGTCAAAGCGCCCGACGACGACAGCGACGAGGAGGAGGATGCGGGCGCACCGAGCCGCCGCGGCGTGGCCAAAGGTGGGGCGGGCTCCACGGCGGCGGCCCGCCCGTCCCATCACGCCTCCACTCGGGATACACTCAAGCCGGCGACGGCAACGCCCGGTATCGGCACCGGCGAGGGCAACGGCGCGGCCACCTTCACCTTTGAAGAGGGTGATGAGACGGACGACGACATGCCCGCGGACTTTTTGTTCGACTGGGACCTCTATCATGAGGTTTGGGGCGAGACGCCCTACGAGGACGCCGTCACTGCCATGTTTGCGGAGTACGCTGTCTTGTACAGTCGTATCGGCCACTGGACGACTACGTCCGCCCCCCCAACCATGACAGTCAACGAGGCCAAGAGCATCTCTGAGCACGCGTCCTCGTTCATCCAAAACTACGTGCGGCCCATACTGGGCGACGTAAACACCCCCAAGGTCCATAAGCTGCTGCGGCACATCCTCGGCGCCATTCAGATGCACGGCAGGTTGAGCAACTGCAACACCAGCCTTAACGAGGCCAACCACAAGGTGGACAAGCGCTTTTACAGGCGCACCAACAAGGTCGCCGAAACATTCACCGCCCAACTTGCGCGGCAGTCCCAGGGCACGCAGGCCGTACTCGCCAGCAACGCCGTCAAGGACGCGGCCGCCATCCGCGCTGACAAGCTCCGGCGCCAGCGCCGCTCCATGGCACGTGGCGGCCAGCTCACGGCCGACACCAAGCGTTCGGTGCAGAAGTTGTTGCGCGTACCCGTCGGGGCGATCGCCCAGAGGCCCGGCCTCCTCCGCCTGTCCTATGTACTGGCTTTGGATCCGAACGACAAGGTTCCTGTGCTGAACCAGGTGACCTTTTTGGCCTCGCTGGAATGTGGTACGCGGCTGCGGCAGGTGCTTTACTCGTCCATGAGTTTTCGTGGGAAGGGCAAGCGGTTCGACTCGGTCATCTACACCGTGGACGCAGATATGCCGGTCATTGGGAGAGACGGCATGCCGCATACGCGGCTCCACTACGGGGAGGTCCGAGCGCTTCTGCGATACAAGGAGGAGGACGTGGCCGTGATATGCAACATGGAGGAGGTGCGGGCCGACAAGGATTGCCCGCTGGCCGAGCGCGGGTGCAAGCGCCTGAAGTGGGCGGTGCCCTTGCCAGGGATGGGCGACTGGTCTGTCTCTGCCGTGCCGTTGTCCCGCGTGCGCCGCGTGATTCACGTAGCGCCGGACTTTGCCGAGCTGTCGTCGCGCAGAGGAGTCAAGGCCATGCCAGCCGGGCACACGGCGTCGTTGGGGGACAGACGAGCCATGCGCTACTTTGAGAATCCATTTTATCCGTGGGAATAGAGATAGCTGTTTGCTGCTTTCCTCCGCTGTTTCCCTTCTTGTCTTTATGTGATCAACGTCACATGCTATCATAAGCTCCAAAGCAGTCTAGGGCGCCGACGACTCTCCCCCCAACCCATCCACCCGACCCGCCCACTCCGCCGAGCCGATCGAAGTAAAACTCAGCATGCAGGCACAAAGCCAGACAGCTCAAGCGCAGAGACGCGGGTGCAGATTGCTGGGTGCAGCGCTGACATCAGCCGTGGGAAAGGGCAGCGGGAGGTGCGGCAATGGCCGCCCGGCGAGGGTGGTGCCGACCTTGTGAGCCGTCTTGTCGACCGGCGGTGCCGACTCGAGCCGTGGGGCACGACAGCTGCGGTGGCCGCGGTGGCCGCCCGGCGAGAGTGGTGCCGACCGTGTACGCCGCCTCGGCGATTGTCTCATGCAGTAGCTGTGCGGCCTCTTTCAACAGGGGCAGCCAGCTGTCTGGGGGGGGGTCTTCTGCCACAAAAATGTTCTTGCAGCAAGTGAGTGGGCTCGCTCTCGGGCATTCGTGGGCGAGCACCTGTGGTGGTGGATCAGAATGCTGACCCAGCCAATGGGGTGCGCCATCGCTTCAATCGGCCGACCCACAACCGCTGGACTGAGAATATTGAGAGAATTTCCGAGGCATCGGATGAGCGCTTTACCCATCGGACAATGCGGATCCGATGGGCCCCATCGGATCGGAATCCGATGGCCAAATGGCCATCGGAATCATCCGATGGGGTGCATCCCCGAAAGCGACGATGGCACCCTGCCATCGTCTCTTTTGGGGACAAACGCCATCATACGAATCCGATGGCCAAACTGCCATCGGATTCGGGCCCGATGGCGCCATCGGAGACTGCCATCGGATGATACCATCCGATGGTGCGCCGAACTGGGCGCTGGAGTCCGATGGTGGAGAAAATTCCGCTTTATTCTCGCTCGGAAAGTTGTGGGTCGGCCAGAATGCTCAAAAAGGCCGCACACCCGGTCTCATTGCCTCGATGCACCGCACGACGCATGCACCAGCGACTCTCAGCGCGCCGCTCGGCAGCGGGTCGTTGCTGTTGGTGCTGCCGCTAGTCAACGTGCAGGGGTGCTTGCCCCGCTAATCGACGGGGACGGCGCGGACGCGGCCGTTTGCAGCCAGGGGGGTGCGGCGGGGTGGTCCGACACTCGTGAGGCCGTGCTGCGGCCGCGGCCGCGGCCGCTGCGCCACGCGAGTTCCAGCGGTGGATGGCAGACTACGCCAAGGGGTAGGTGCGCTTGTCCCCTCTCGCTCGCGGGTATCAGAGTGGCAGATGAAAGTTGCTTGAAGAGAAGGCACCTGGCAGTTTAATCCCACGGAAAAAAGGCGTTCTCGTGGTAGTGCATGGCCCTACTCTCCTCGACTGACGCTGTGTACCGAGCCGGAAGGGCCTTGACCCCCTTGCGCACAGACAGTTCCCCAAAGTCCGGGGCCACGTGGATCAGCCTCCTCACTCTGGAGATAGGGACGACCGAGATGGACCAGTCCCCATCTTCCGGCGCCGGCACGGCCCACTTCAGCCGCGTACATTGACGCTCCCCGAGGGGGCACGCCTCGTTGGCCTCTACGGGAACCATGTTGCAAACAACAGCCAAGTCTGCCTCTCTGTACCGAAGCAGAGCTCGTACCTCTCCGTAGTGTAGGCGCGCTGTGGGGGTGCCGGTCTCGCCCATCACCGGTATCTCACCCTCGACTGTGTAGACGACACAGTCGAACCAGGCGCCCCTAATCCGGTAGTTGACCGAGGACCGCAGCGTTTGCAGCATCCGCGTGCCGCAGTCCATCAAGGCCAGGAACTTGACCCGCCCGAGCACAGGCACCTTTTCGTTTGGACCAAGGGCCAAAAATGGAGGCCAGACGACCAAGGCCCGGCCGCTGGGCGAGAGCGCCGACGGCAACCCGAGGCAGCTTATGCACCGACCGCTTTGTAGCGGCGGTCAACTTGCCGCCACGCGCGAGGGATCGACGACGGCGGCGCAGCTTGTCAGCCCGGATGGTCGTGGAGTCCTCATTGTCCAAGCGCTCGAGCACGGCTTGTGTGCCTTGAGACTGCCGAGCGATTTGTGCGGGAAATGTCCTCACAATCTTGTTGGTACGACGGTAGTAGAGCTTGTCGACTTTGTGCCGCGCCTCGTTGCTGCTCGTGTTTGCATTGCGGAGGTGGCCGTGCATCCGTATCGTTCCAAGGAGGTGCCTCAGAACCTTGTGGACCTTGGGAGTGTTGAGCTCCCCCAGGATGGGGCGGACGTACTCCTTGATGAATGTCTCCGCGTGCTTGGCAAGGCTGTCGGCCTCTTCGAGTGTCATCGGTGGAGGGGCAGATGACGTCGTCCACCTGGCGACGCGGCCATAAAACACCGCGTACTCCGCAAACATGGCGGTGACGGCGTCCTCGTACGGCGTGTCCTGCCACACGTCCTTGTAGCCCCCCCAGTCAAAAGAGAACCCAGGCGGGAGTTCATCGTCGGGCTCGTCGCCTTTGGCAAATGAGAGCGCGGGTACACCTTCTTCGCTGCCGAGGGAGAGCGCCGCCGCCGCCGACCGCTTGGCGGGCCGCTGGCGAGGAGCGGGTGTCTTGGAGGGCCTGCTTTTGACGGCGGACTGTCTCACCCTGTGGGCCTCGGCGGCGTCGGTGTTGGCCGAAGCCGCACCACCGGTGTCGTCGTCAGAGCCGCTCAAGTCCCTGGATGCCTTTTTGGGACCGAGTGCAAACACTTTGGCGACTGCGTGGGGAAGGATAAAAACGCCCAGCCGCTGCTCCTCGCCCGTAAAGCAAGCTTGCAGCTCGTTGACGGCAACGAGATATCTACACCACAACAAACGCGGACAACCGAGGCAGACAGTCAAGTGTGAGCGAAGCAGGCGACGTAATGTGATGGGTAGAGCACTGTCAGCGCCCCCTTCAACGAAACGACATACAAGATGCCGACGCACAGGTTATCTCACGACTAAAGCATGGCAGCTGGAACTCTGTGAGGGAAAACAGAGTGCACCAAACGTACCCTGGTGCTGACAAGCTCGCCTTGCTGCGCCGACCCATCTCATCAAACCGCCTGTTGGCGACGCGGCAAACGCCCTTAGTGCCACCGCAGGCAGGCTCACACCCTGCGGCCGCGCACACGTGCGGGTACACACGCACGAGACCGTGCACCAGCATCCGCGTTAGGCCCAAGTCGAGGACGTGCAGGACGTCGACACCAATCATCTTGTACATATGAAATGGTGGTGTCGACAGGCCCGCCATAGCGGCAAGGGCGGGCATGACACTGTGCGCGCTGTGCTTTTTCTCCAGCATCAGCCGGCGGCTTGGCCGCTCCTTACGTAGCTGCAAGCCGCTGGCCTCTATCTGGTCTCCGAGTACCTGGGGCGCGTCCCGGTCCACTGCCTCCAGCGCCTCGGGCGTCACCGCCGCCTCGTGGCGCACAGTGCACATAGAGCATGGCAGTGCGGTCTTACCACCCTTGAGACACAGAAGCCCCTTCTCCTCTGGCAGGTCACAAATGTAGAGAAGCATGCGCGGAAAGCAGAGCAGGTCCCGATTGCCAACGCGCACCTTGACACCCACGTGACTAGCTGCAATCGCCGACCGAAACACGAGATACAAAACGCGCTGGAGGATGGCAGAGCGGCGCTTTCGCGAGCGCTCCTCTGCGCCCGGCTCCTTTCCCTGGTGTACAATGGGAATGTACGCCACCGTGAGCCAGGCGTCCTCCCCTTCCTCGTTGACCACTGTGATGCGCGGTGGGTACAAGTTGTGGGCTGGTGGCACAATCGAGAATCGAGGAAATTTCAGAAAATCCACGAATAAGAGCAGAAAAGACGAGATTCTCGTGAGTAGCCAGCCACAGACCACAAGATTAACACAGACGAGTGTCTCGACGCCTGATTTTCTTCCACCCTCGCTCTCCCACCCAGCGTGCGAGCTTACCACCAGAGCTTGAGAGCCTACTGGCATCGCTAAACCCGTGGAAGCCGAGCACGAAGCTGTTCTCGTCGGTCTCTTTGATGGCCTCCGCCTCGCATTGCCGAAAGGCATCTCCGTCCATTGGCCCCTCGCGGCGGTTCGTCGGGGGTGCCGGACGGCTGCCACCGCTCCACAGTTTGACCTTCCTAGCGTCCCGTAGACGCCGCAGGCCCAACTCGAGCGCTGGCCGAAAACTCGTCTGGTAGGTCTCCCCCCCCTCCTCCAGGTCCGCCGTAAGCCACCCTTCGTCGTCAGCGGCGTCGTCAATGTCGTCTTTGAGGGCGTTCTTGAACGAGGTCTTTGACTGGAACGTGTCACGGATGCCGAGGAAATGGCCGTCATCAACGGGCATCCCCGGCTTCGTCCGGTCCCACGCGTCAAGTACGTCATACAGCTTCTCCTGGTCACTGATAGACAGCCCTCCGCCGCCACACTCGAGGCAAAATCGCTCCACCTGTCGCAACCTGTACGAGTTGAAGCATCTGGGCCGGCAGCCCTTGCGTAGCTTGACCAGCGGCACCGTAGACTCCCAGTCCTTCTGGTCCTCGTAGTGCTGACGGACCTCAGCAGCGACTGTGGCGTACTCGTATCCCGCATGGGTTGGCTGAGCGTTGTCATTTGCCACCCTCCTCTTCTTGCGCGCGGAGGCGGCCGACTTTCTCGGGCGCCGCGTGTCCGCAATGATGGTGTCCAGCCTTGATAACGCGTCGTCGACTGCGTTGTCTTCAAAGTCAAACACGTGTCCCGAGCGTCCGGCCTGAGCATGGACGCTGGCACCACCGATTGACGGCTGCTGAGGAGGAGGCGGCGGTGGTGAAGGCGGTGCATCACCGCTCGGCGGCCACCCGTCGCCACCATCGCCACCGCCGCTGCCACCCGCCAGACGTGTGGGTGACAGCGGGGGTGGCGGCGGCGGCGGCGGCGGTCGCAGCGGCGGCTGCAGCTGCAGCGCCGGTGGTGGTGTCCGACTGCTGCCACCGCCTACGACGCGCCCAGCGGGGGCGGCGCACGCCGCATCGTCGTTTGCTCCGCCCGCTACCGGGGGCAGACCGCCGCCCGGCTGCGGGATGACGGTCCGGTGCACAGACCGGCGATGCCAGGCGAGCCCCTCGTACTTGCGAAATCCTTTGTCGCAGAGACAGCAAGAGAGGGGCTTGGGGTGGGCCCCGTCGTTGCTCGGCGCGTTGCCCGTCATGACGCCCTACCTGTCCCAACAGCAAAGGCGTTTGGTACGGAGGGGGGGCTCCCAGAGCGAAAGGGAGGGGATGAAGCCGACGTGGAAGACAGCCGTCGGCGTGGGTGACAAGGGCGTGGCGGGCTTGGGCGCGCTAGTGGTGCCGTAGCGGCTGCCTCGGGGCGCACCTCACGGGTGGCGACTCAAAACTGTCTTGCGGGAAGCCTCGGCGAAAGGAATCCTGACTTTGGTTAAGCGCTACAATCAGTACAGGGGACAGCAACATATGATGCTTCACGACCCTGGCTGGCGCGCGTCAGGTACACAAGCCCTCTGCTCCCACTGGTGTAAAACGAGAGCGTGACAGACCCCCTCCCGGCCCCTCTCTTGCCCAAAGCCGCAGGGAGTGTCAAGAACCTGCCTCACCCCAGGCCAGCGATAGCAAGGGAGACTCCAACGTACAGCGCCTGCCCTTGCTCCATCAAAGGAGACGGCGGTAAGGGCTGCCACGCCTCGCCAAGTCAGGAGCTCACGCGCTACTGTCTCCCAATCGCGATGGCAGCACAGAAAAGAGTGGCGCGGGACACGGCAGCCTGGACGGTCGAGGGCATTCGCGGTTGGAGGCGGAGGGAGCTTGCGGCAAGGGGGGGACAGTAGTAAAAACCCTGGGCACGTGCGGATCACAGGGTTCTGCGCTCTCAGGTGACAGCCCACCTGTGGTTAGAGCGTCCGCTGTCCTGTGATCTTGGCCAATTGGATGCCTCGATCGTGCATTCAATCGAATTGATAGGCATTGGTTGCGCCACGACCGACATAACTGAACGCAATATTGCTGATCCCCCAATTCTGTCCTCATCGCCCAGGAACGGTAGTGGAACAGCAAGGAATGGAGACATGCGATTGGTCGATCAGTCGGACAGCAGTGCATATCGGGCCCGATCTTTACAGAATGTGCCCGTACGGCCCCCGATCTCACATTCGACGCCTTCGTTTTTCTGCACTTTTCTGCGTATCTCCCAGAAGATCTCAAAATCGCAACGATTGCGGGCCCGTTGCCCCTCTAACACGGACTGGATCGGAAGAAAATCTCAAGAAAAAGAATAATATTGAATCTGCACGGAACTGGCCGTTGGAGAGCCAATATTACGTCTCAGATTCGTGCTTAGCAGCTGTTTGCAAGTACTTTTGTCCAATGGCTGGCCAGTTCTACAAGAACCGTACGTCCAGGAACCGTTCCTGATCGATGAGGACAGAATTGGGGGATCAGCAATACTGTACAGTGCGCTGAAGGCAGTGTGAACGCTGTTGGGCTGCAAGATCTTAAATCTCGTGCTACCCGATCGCCAGCCTGTCTACCCAGAAAACCTGCGTGCCTCTCACACTCGGCGCGTGTCGACCCGCTGGCGGCGCAACGCGTGCGTGCCAGCGTCGAGGCGACTCGATTACGATCAGTTCCGCCGCTGTCGACCCCGCCACGCGGCCAGGATGCGACGACTTTCTTGCGGCCACCTGCGCTGACCGCATCCGATGGCGCTGCCCGAGGTCCCCACCGTCACTCTCGAGAGAGCGGACCACGTTTTTCCGCCTTCTGTACGGTTAGGGGATGGACGTGTTTTCCCTCCACTGTCCTGGGGACCTTCCGAGTACGTTAGGCCTGATCTACTTGACCGCAAAGCGCTGTGCGGTGGGGCTTTCTGCACGCAAAGCCGCGCCTTGCAAAACGGCTCGTCACTTAGTGTGTGACGTCGCGCGTGGTCGCCTGTCTACCTGTGTGGCGGTCTCCAACTGCTTTTGACCGTCGGTAGTTTGGATGCACGAGTGTTGGTACAGTTTGAAAGCGCCGGCTGCAGCCGGTAGGGGTGGTCTGGGAGCTGACGCGCCTCTTGTGGGAGCGGGAAGCGGGCTCCCGCGCTGAGCGTTTTCGCGCGTCGTGGTCGCGCGCTGTGTGGGGACGCCGGACGCTTGGCATTACTTTTTCTTTCGTACCTCGAGCGCGCCCGTGCTGCGCCGATCGTCTAGCAGGAGGCTGGCCACCGCCTTGTGGCACTGGGTTGGCGAAACTGACAAGCGGGCGGTGGAGCGGCGTTGGATGGGCCGGGTGGGCTGCCTGGGCGCCTGCGTGGGTGGCGGCGCACGCCGTCGAATGTGACCTTATAAGCATGAGCGCCATGCGTGGGGGAGGCACACCATCCATTTCCCAGTACTCCCACCACAACCTGCCCGTACCTTGTCCTGATCCTGTTGTGCAGGCCTCTTGCGCTCCTTTCACCCCTCTACGCTTCCCTGCTGAGTACTTCGTCGCCATGGCGGGCGGCCGCACACCTGACCGTACGCCTGCTCCGACGTTCCAAGACCGGGACAACAAGGACACCCTCCGTGCTGCTTCTGGCGCGCGCCCGCCTGTGGCCCCCCGACTCGCACCCGCGCCTTCCAGTGTTGGGTCTGGCGTCTCGATGCACATGCAGCAGAACCCCTCTCCTCTGCTCGAAGGCCGCCACGCTCCTGCGGCGGCGCACACCGCGGTGCACCAGGAGGCGGTGACCGCCTGGAGCTCGGCAGCTGTGGGACGTGTCGCGACGGCTGCCTCGGCATCCTCCCTGCCGCCCATAGCCACGGGCCCGCTGCCTCGTCATCCGCAACTCGAATTTGAGAACCACTCCACAACCCTCGCGGCTGGGACGGTGCCTCTTTACAACGAAGCCAACCACTCGAGTTCCAAGGAGGCGCCGCTGCTGTCTACCAAAACACACAAGGGCCGCCCCACCCCCCGCCGCCGAAACAGCCTGCCTGCTGTCCCGTCGCTCGCCTCTGTGCCCGGGCTCGGCCTCGCGTCTGGCCGCGTCGATGGCTCCGGTGGCGTGGGTCGCGCACTGCCGCGACGCACGCCTCTGGCTGCCCCTTCCGTCGCACGCCTCCCGCATACCAAGACGGGGGTGTCCGAGGCCACCCCGCCCAAGACCGCCCCCAGGGATGTTCCGTATGCCGAGGCACTTGCGGGGCTCCTCAAACTGTCTGGGCAGGACAAGGTGCTTGGCAATAGCACTGAATCAACTCGTGGCGCGTCTCTGAGTGCGCTGTCTGTCGCTGTAAGCAAGATGAGGATGGCGGAAATGGAGGCCAAGTCTGCCAGCTCGACGCCGGCAGGCCTCTCCGTCGACAGTGACGACGCGGAGCGTGTCAATTGGGCGGTGGCGCCTGGAGCCAAGTGCGCCAAGATGCCGGACTTGGCCAAGCCCCTCTACGTGCCTGACGAGATGCAGACCTCGCGTGGTGTCGACGAGGCTCCCACTCTCTCTGCAACGCCCTCGTTGCGCGTGCCTCCCTTGACACGCTCTCAAAAGGTTGCCTGTGCCGCTGCGGCGGACGTTGCCAAGAAGCGCGCTAACGGCCTGACGATTATGGTCGGCATCCGCAGGTTGCTCAAGTCACGCACCAAGGCCAAGACGGGAAATGCGACGAAGACCATTGACGTCTTCCCGTCCCCGAGTCAGCGGTCCGCTATGGTCACGTGCGCCGTAAAGGACCACACCGAGTACTCCGAGACAGAGGCGACGGACTTCCTGCTCGAGACCATTCTGGCACCCCGTCGCGCCAGCAAGCGCTCGCGCGACGGGGCTATGGAGCACAAAGCTCGCAAGCCCGAGGATCTCGTGGAGCCCAAGTCGAGCAGGTCGGCCGGCACGTCGACCCCGTCGGCCAAGCTCAACCAATCCATGTCCCACACGTTTGCTGACCTCAAGCGCAACATGACGCAGGCGTGGTTTGTCAAGGTGACCGGCCGCCCCAAGCCGATCATGACGTCCGTCGCTGCAGCAGGCTGGCTGGACAAGCGCTCCTACTCCATGACACCGGGGGGACGGGGCGGCATCATCGAGGCCATCATGAAGGGCTACAAGTATCTTGGCGTGTACGACCAGCGCGTGCGGCCAGCGGCGGGTGCTGGCTCCAACCCGGTCCCCACGATTTGTTTCGGTCACTACGGACTGGGGGCGTTGTGTGTCCGGGAGGCCTTGGAGTGCATCCGGGACGGCGTGTCCGACTCGGGCGGGCCGGATCTGTACCGGTACCAGAGGTATGTCGACGAGGTGATAGCGCATGACGCGTATCTCCCGAAGACCTCTGGGGAGAGGGACGGGATCCTCCTCTGTGACGGGGCGGACCCCCAGCGCGCGGTATTTGAGGCAGAGTTCATGCCGAAGTTCGGAGGTGACGGTGAATCGAGAACGGCGGGGGTGCCCGTCGTGGGAATTGCTGAGACGGGGTGGGTTGCCGTGGAGGCTGACCGGGCGGGGGGGGCCGGGGCGGGGGAGGGCGGCATCGCAGGTGATGGGCAGCGCGTGATCGACGGTGGTAACGGGCGAGCCGCCGTTGCCCTCCCGGCGGAGGCCGCGGCCGCTGCGGCGGAGGCGGCGGTCGGGACCGCCGAGCAGGTGGCGGAAGTCCCGATGCCGCCGCCGCGTGCGATGGCCCCGGCCGCGCCGTCGCCGCCCGTGGCCGCGGCGGTGCCGTCGCTGCCCGAGGCCGCGGCGGCACAGCCGCAGCGTTCCACCAGAGCCAGGGCTGCGGCTATTTTGGCCGCCGCCCAGGCCGAGGCGGCGGCGCTGCTTGCCCTGGCGGATGACGATGACCTTCTGTGACGAGCAGTGGGTTACCCTGTTCTGTGACGTGGCCAACCGCACTTTTTGACGGTACCGTACGCGTGCATCATGATTTGGAGTGTGGGGCGACGGGGGGACGGGGGGATGTCGGGATGGGGAGCGGGTGGGAGGGCCTGCGAGCGGGCAGGGGACAGAGTGGCGCCTGGGTGTGGGTCTTTGTCAGTCCCGTGTTTCTTGGCCGCTTCTCGGCATCAGTGCTTCTTCTCTTTCTTGCTTTCGTACGACAAAGCAAGGGAAGAAGCTCTATGGTGGAAGGTTGTCATGTGGTGCCGCGTACGTACCACGCTTGTCCCTGAAAGAAACAGAGAACAGGCAGCACCCCCTGGTGCCGGGCAGCGCAGCACGAGGATCGCCCGTCTCCCGATCGCGATGAGATGTGATATCGAAACCAGATTCAACTCTCGTGGATAGTTTTCGCACCTCCAATTCGGCAGGTTTTGTCTCCGGTTCGACACCGCATCCGATGGGCAAATGTCCATCGGATGACCCCTTCCGATGGCACCATCGGACGCGATATCGTTACCATCGGAAACTTCCTCCCGATGGTGATCCGATGGCGTTTGTCCCCAAAAGAGACGATATAACTGGGAGGATCGCGATCGCTGAGGACGCACCAGGGAGCAGCAGCGGACGATCGTGCGGAAAGAACGCATCTCATTGGCCCGACCAAGGAAACGACAGGAAGTAGCCGTCGTCAAAGATTAATTTTCTTGAAACACAAGGTGGGCTACAAAGTGCACAAGGGTGCCATTTAAGCGGATATTGACTGTAATGCGTAGCCGACCCGTTGCTCAGTGTTTCTGGCCCGTCAGGGCGTGGCCACTAAGGTTGGCATTTACCGGAACGTTGCGAGAAATTCTGTTTCCCGATCGGGTACCGACTTATCAATTTCGTAGCGATATCTCGGCTACACAGACAACGACGAATACCGGGGGCAGGGGGGGGGGGCAGCGACC
>ENA-ORXT01002565-ORXT01002565.1-marine-metagenome-genome-assembly--contig:-NODE-2565-length-21606-cov-160.006410_pt1 | contig 21606 bp, 18 predicted proteins | sample MGYA00237868_ERZ511482 | MGnify/ENA metagenome assembly ERZ511482
TATCATAGATACATTTAGAATCTATGATTTCCGACGTTGTCGGAACCATTCAGTCTTAATTGCAAAAAAAGTAAGCAAAAATGCTATGCCAGCTAATCCCCTCTGGGTACTTGGCAGGCAGCCGCCACTTCCAAAAATCCCTTTACGATTCTAAAGAGATTTTTACAAGTAAGACCTTATTCATGTGGGAAGTTTAGTCCATTAATTAATAGTCTTGAATTTGATTTGAACACATTTACCCTGAATTATTACCTCGCTTTTAAGGTTTTTTGACAATAAACGGGGTAACGAATCTAATCCAGATAAAAAGCAACCTAAAAGGTATTTGAAAGAATCAAATTATACCCAAGTATTTGTACAGATTTTGACCTAAAAGTGCTAAAGTCATTGCAGCTTGACCAACAGTTCTCTTACTTCTAAATTTATTTACTACTACTGAACATGCCTAATTTATCTATCAGATAGCTAAGCAAGAAATATTACATTCTCTCAGTTACCAATTCTGATCGAGATTAATGACGACGGGTCAACACCAAGGAAGATGCTCAGCAATAAAGTTAACCGGCTGTAAGAAAAATAAATATTTGATTAATATACTTAAGGGAAGTTACTTCAATAATGACCAAAGAATCTTCTCAAGAACCATTCTACAACAATAAAAAAGAATAGTACTCCAAAAATCCACTTGAAGTGTATGATGGGCTTAGTGCTAGTCGTGGCATATACGGTAGGCTTTATCTCATTATCTGGAGAAGTGAGTGCTGCTTGAAGTCGATTTATATCTGTGGCATGATAGAACTGCCCGCCATATTTTTGGCTCAGATTCTTGAGCAGACCGTGATCTGCTGTCATATTGAATAATTCTAACTGGATGGACTGGACAGTAAACTTACCAGACTGTGTCAGATTCTGACCATCTACTAAAGTACTGGCCGTATACCTGTATGATCCTTCAGGGAATCTACCAGCATCGAGCGCATAAGCATTTGCGGTCTTAGAGAAACTATAATTGAAGCTCTTACCCTCACTATCCTTAATGATGATAGATGCTTCAGGATCATTAATCAGCTGATATGAATTATTATAAAGCTCAGCATCGAAATAGATGTTTTCATTCTCCTTGAAGAGATTCTTAGACACGCTAGCTCTGAATCTTCTCTTATCTTCCTTCACGCTGGTATAGACAAATGTCTTATCTATGATATCACTGACGACATCAAAATTCTGATATTGTAAATAGTCAAATAGCTTCCACTTCCATATCCCTTCTGCTGCAATCACTCCCGTTTTAATGCCATTGTCATCACTGAATGCGAATAAGGGATACTCTGTATCGATCTTTCGGACTTTCTGATAGAATAGCACTTCTGACTTAGGCCCTAACTTATAATCACCAAATGGAGCCAGCATCGGGGCAAACCGCTCTATCTTGTTCTTACTCTGATCATCAATATTGAAGAGAGGAAATGATGGATTAAGAATGGGCTGTACCTCATTCTGATTTGCATTATTCCCTACAATGTCTACCGTATTTTGATAATTATTGAATTGACTCAGATTAGTCTGTGCTCCGACCATGTATAATCGAGGTACTTTACGTCTATCTATAGTCGGTATGATATTGCTCAGGTTATGCTTTCTACTCGGCAGATTATGGAATAGATAAAAGTCATAATTATTAATCTCGTCATTAGTATCCGCGTACTTTACTTCGACTTCATAATTCTTATTATCGCCGAGTATTTGTTTTAGCGCTGCCATATCTGGGTGAGGCGCATTAGCTAATAATAAAATCTTCAGTCTGGAGTCGATGACTTCTATGTATATGTCTTGAGTATTATTGACAGTAGAGATCTCATCATCAATGCCTGTAAGCGATACTCGGTATCTGGTCACACCCGGCTCTGTCGCTTCCAGTGTCAGCGTCTTAGTCGTGAAGAACTTATTCTTATCTATTCGGATCGCTTCTCTGGATACTTCGGTGAATTTACCACCAGATTCTCTTCTTACCCTGAGTCTTGTAGAACTTCCCGCAGCGTTAAATGCCTGAACGTCCACTTGTAGATTAAACTTATCCCCGAGATAGGCGATCTTATTATACAGCACATTCTTGATGAATAGATCTTTTCTGATCGTCGTATCACCCAGTCCTATCGTGTATAGCGGTGCTTTAAATCCAGTATTGAGATACATGGGATTTTTACCTTCATTATATAAGCCATCAGTAGCCATGATGATCGCTCCCAGATTTTGATCATTGAATACATCATAGGTGTACTGGAGTGCAGAGGATATATTAGTGGTCTTAAAGTCAGCAGAGGAGGTATCAGCTAATTCTCTAATCTCATCTCCAAACTGATACGTACTGACATCATACGTCTCACTTAAGCTCATACGGAGTGCGTCAAAATCAGAATCATACGCAGACCCATCAGTCGAAACGGACTGTGACTTATCTTGCAGTAGCACTACTTGTGGCTTCTTGACCTGCTCCTTGATTTGTTTCAGCAGAGGTGTCAGTAAAAGCATCGCCAATCCAGTCACACCTAAAAATCTTAGAAATGCTAGGCCGTAGGGTAACCAGGCGATTCGATCAACGAATCTCTTATCTCTGAAGTACAGAAATAGGGCATATACGAGACCCAGTAAGACACATAAGGCTGTATACCAAAGAGGATATGAAAAACTTAAATTATCTATGATTTGTTTGATTTATGATGATACCGCAAATATGAACATAATTCGTTGCAATTTTATTAACGTATTTAACTGCAATTATTGTTGTCCAATTGGCGTTTTTGGTTTACGATAAAAGAGAAAAAATTTATGATGAAGTTTATTATTTCATTTTGCCTAACAATAGTACTTGTACAAGTCGCTATGGCCTCCTATATCCTCATACCCATGGAGGAGGATACTCAGAAAGACCACCTGAAGGCATATGGCATGACTTATTGGATATTAGAGAATGATGTAGAGGCCTACTGGCTGCTCAATTATCAGGGAGGTGCCTTCGCATTTGAACATAATGTCTTATTTGAAAAAGAATGTAAGACGAGAGGTGTCAGTTATAGTGTGATATCCAATGCAGAATTTGCCTCAATCAGACAAAAACTTGCTGATCCAGAAAAAAATCAAGAAGTCATCAAACTGGAAGCTGCTCCTAAAATAGCAGTCTACACCCCTGACTTCAATGCCAGAGGAGAAAGAATCCAGCCATGGGATGATGCCGTGACCTTGGTCTTAGCATATGCAGAGATCCCTTATGATCAGATCTATGACAGAGAGATCATGGAGGATAAGCTGGCAGAATATGACTGGCTACACCTACATCACGAAGACTTCAGTGGACAGTATGGTAAGTTCTACGGAGGCTATCATAATCAGGCGTGGTATAAGACTAGTGTCAAGAAGATGGAGCAAATGGCGAAAAGCCTCGGATTCGAGAAGGTCTCTCAGATGAAGCTGGCTGTAGTGAAAAAATTTAAAGACTATGTGGGTGCAGGTGGATTTATGTTTGCCATGTGCTCTGCGACTGATACCTATGACCTGGCACTAGCTGCAGAAGGGACAGATATATGCCACCAAGTCTTTGACGGTGATCCTATGAGCCCATCAGCACAGTCAAAGTTAGATTACTCTAAGACTTTTGCATTTCAAGACTTTCAGATCATAAAGAACCATCTGGAATATGAAACTTCAAGCATAGATCACAGAAAAAGAAAAATCAATCCTAAAGCGGATTACTTTACACTATTCGAATTCTCTGCTAAGTGGGATCCGATTCCGACCATGCTCACTCAGAATCATACGACGACTGTGAAAGGATTCATGGGTCAGACGACAGCATTTGACAAAAATTATATAAAATCCGATGTCCTGATCATGGGCGAGAATAAATCAATCGGAGAGGCAAGATACATCCACGGTACATACGGTGAGGGTACTTGGACATTCTATGGAGGTCACGATCCAGAAGACTACAGGCACTACGTGAATGATCCAGAGACAGATCTAAGCCTCCACCCGAAGTCACCAGGATATCGATTGATTCTGAATAATGTCTTATTCCCTGCATCAAAGAAGAAGAAGCGGAAGACATAGGTAGTAATTTTACCCTTCAGTGGACATGAGCTTGAAAATGAAACTGTTAAATGGTCAAATAAAAAACTGATAGAAGTTATCAGGTTAATTTTTCGGTTAAGCATTTTAATTCTTTGAAAATCGATGAGTCATTCAGGACCTCTCTGCCGACTAATGGAGGTTCATTTCTTGATCTGGCAGTGTGGGGGTGCAATTCACAGCTCGGCTCGAGTGCTATATTCTGAATCAAGGCGCTAAGGATGATTATTTCGCTATGGATTATGGGTAATTAATTTCAAATATACAATGAAAGATACCATCTACCAGTTAGCAGAAATAAATATAGCTAAAATGAAGGGCATCAATATCGATGATCCCATCATGCAAGAATTCGTCGATAATCTCGGTGTTGTCAATGAGCTGGCAGAAAGCAGTGAAGGATTCATTTGGCGACTCAAGGATGAAAATGATCATGCGACCAGCTTCAATCCATACGATGACGAACAAATCATCATCAACGTATCCGTCTGGAAAGACATCCCTTCCTTAGAGCACTATGTATTTAAGACATTTCATACTGACTTCCTAAAACGTAGAAAAGAGTGGTTTAAGTCCTATGGCAAAGCCTACACTGCCATGTGGTGGATCACTGCAGGAGAATATCCGAGTCTTGAAGATGCTGTAGCCAGATTGGACCATCTGCAGAAGGAAGGTGCTTCAGCATATGTCTTTGACTTTAGAAATAAGCATCAGGCTCCTACCGCAGACTAAGACCTTTTTCATCGTGTGGTCTACTTCATCCAGTCTAAGTCTGCTCCGCCAATAAAAAAGTAAAAGACACCCACGAGTAATGGCGCGATAATCATAGATACCATATACTTATAGTAGATCTTAGGAACTTTAGATTTTTCAATCAATTCGAAAATAAAGGATAGAAACAAGATAGAACTCGCAATGATGGGTATGATCAATAATAGTAGTGAAGCCACATAGTCATTCATAATCCAGATAAAGACATATATGATCAATTGGACCAAAAAAAACTCAAAGACAGATAAGAACTTCATTCGCTAACTAAATTATTGTTAATATTTGCAGCAGTAAAACTAAAAGAATCTCTATTAATGTTACTGCCCATATGACGAACAAGCTCATTAAGATAACAGTCCTACTATTCCTGACTCATTCCGTGTGGAGTCAATCGAAGCAAATCAAACTCTCAGAAAAGCAAGACTCGATCTATGAAGCTAATATTAATAGGGAATACTTGCAAGGTGTATATATCCCCAAAGATCTCGAAGATTGCTTTAAAGAACTGATCAGGCTATCACCTCGAGAATCCTTAGATAAGATGGCTGCTGCGCCCGAAGAACTCGCAGCAAAGAAGCTTCACCTGGGTTTAGGTAAGTGGATGGCGCATAACTGGTCATTCTATGAGGGATCTCGATTTTCAGCATATCTGAAGACTTTAGGCATTTCATATCCTGATGATATGATAGAATTCACAATCATATCATTTCACCGCCATCTGAATGATGTAGATTTACAAATAAAAGAACTTGCGAAAGTATACATAGATAAACGAGAAGCAGAACTATCTAAAAGATTAGAATCAGCAGAAACAATCAGTAAAAGAATACGAAAAAACTAAAAAAACGCTCAGCGCGTTAACCTTCTATTTCACTATTCTGGCAATACTTTTGTTAGTATAGTATTAGTAGCCGACTAAAAAGAAATTGCATTATTGATTTTTGGTATTGGTTTTTTTTTCATTTTTGCAGTCATTTTTACATATACATAGCCATCAATTACACCGAATGTCAAAGAATCTATTAATTGTTGAGTCCCCTTCGAAAGCTAAAACAATAGAAAAATACTTAGGTAAAGACTTCAAAGTGAAGTCCAGCTATGGCCACATCAGAGATCTATCTAAGGGCAAAAAAGGTGTAGACATAGCAAACGATTTTACGCCCAGCTATGAAATACCCGCTGATAAAGAAAAAGTCGTCAATGAATTAAAAGCAGCAGCAAAGAAAGCAACAGAGATATGGCTCGCTACGGATGAGGACCGAGAAGGAGAAGCTATATCATGGCACTTATGCGAAGTCTTAGGTTTAGATGAAAAGGTAACTAAGCGAATTGTATTTAGAGAAATCACCAAACCAGCGATACAGAAAGCAATCCTAAATCCAAGGCTCGTCGATAAGAATCTTGTAGATGCGCAGCAAGCGAGGCGGATCTTAGACCGTCTGGTAGGATTCGAATTAAGTGAGATCCTCTGGAGAAAAGTAAAAAATAAATTATCTGCAGGAAGAGTGCAGTCAGTCGCGGTGAAGCTCATCGTAGAAAGAGAAAGAGAAATCAGGTCTTTCCAGGCAGAACCATTCTATAAGATATCTGCCAGCTTCATTGTGAAAGATAAATATGGCAAACCTACTATCTTAAAAGCAGAGCTTAATAAAAGACTCGACAATGGAGATGATACAGCTACATTCTTAGAAGACTGCAAGCACGCTACCTTCTCTATTAATGATATACAAGTCAAGCCGACACAGCGAAAGCCAGCAGCACCATTTATCACTTCTACCCTTCAGCAGGAGGCGAGTAGAAAGATAGGATTCGGTGTCAGAAGGACGATGTCCACTGCTCAAAAGTTATATGAGAATGGGCACATCAGTTATATGAGGACTGACTCTAAGTCATTAAGTGAGACTGCGATAGCCGCGATCTCAGAGCAGGTAAAGAAGGACTTTGGAGATAACTACTCTGAGATTAGAAGATATAAGTCTAAAGATGAGAATGCTCAGGAAGCACACGAAGCCATCAGACCGACTAACTTTGCAGTAAAGTCTGTCAGTGGTACAGCTGACATGCAGAAGCTATACGATCTGATCTGGAAGCGTACAGTCGCAAGTCAGATGGCTAATGCTAAGCTAGAAAAGACAACAGTCAAAATAGGTATATCCACTCGTCCAGATGACATATTCAATGCAAAAGGAGAGGTGATGATATTCGATGGATTCCTGAAGTTATACATGGAGTCTAAGGATGAAGACGAAGGCGAAGATGAAGATGCTAAAGGCATACTGCCACCACTAAATGAAGGGCAAATCCTGGATGTGGATAAGATAGAAGGTGTCGAAAGATTCACAAGAGCGGCAGCCAGATTTACAGAAGCAAGTCTGGTCAAAAAATTAGAAGAGCTCGGTATAGGTAGACCATCTACATATGCGCCTACAGTATCTAAGATCATGGAAAAAGACAGAGGCTATGTGGTCAAAGAAAGTAGAGAAGGCGTAGAACGAAAGTATAATTTCTATACACTTCAGTCAGGTGAGGTCAGTAAGAAAGAAGAAAGTGAAATCACGGGTGCTACATCTAATAGGCTATACCCTTCTGACATCGGAATGGTCGTCACTGACTTCCTGAGTGAGCACTTTAATGGCATCATGAGTTATAACTTCACAGCAGATATAGAGCAGGACTTTGATCAGATCGCCCTCGGGTCATCTGGCTGGAAGGACATGCTAAAAGGTTTCTATCATCCATTCCATGAGAGTGTAGAAGAGACATTAGAAAATGCATCACGGGCTAAAGGTAGAAGAGACTTAGGTGTGGATCCAGAGTCTGGCCACACAGTGCTCGTACAAATCAGTAGATATGGACCAGTCGCTCAGATAGGCACAGTAGAAGAAGTGGGAGAAGAAGGTAAACCAAGATATGCCAGCTTAAAGCCAGGCCAGTCGATGGAAGAGATTGATTTTGAAGAGGTCATGGAGCTATTTAAGCTGCCTAAGACATTAGGTGATTACGAAGAGCAAGAAGTGATCGTGGCCAGAGGAAGATTTGGTCCTTATGTCAAATTCAATGAAGCATTCGTCTCTATACCGAAAGGGGAAGATCCTCTGTCACTAACTAAAGAAAGAGCTATAGAGCTGATCGAAGAAAAACGGCAAGCTGATGCGCCAGTGCATCACTTCGAGACCTTACCAGTCACGAAAGGTAAAGGTAGATTCGGACCATTCTTAAAGTGGAATGACTTCTTCATCAATGTCCCTAAGCGATATGACTTCGAGAATCTTTCTATCGAGGAGATGAATGAGCTCATAGAAGCTAAGAAAGAAAAAGAAGCTAATCGATACATACAGAACTGGCCTGAGGAGCAAGTTTCAATCCAAAATGCAAGATGGGGACCGATCATTAAATTCAAGAAGAAAAATGTCAAGATTCCTAAGCGAGATGGGGAGAAGATACCTGCTGAAGAACTGGTGGATTGGACACTGGACCAAGTCAAAGAGCTTATCATAGCAGAAATACCCAACGCATTTGGCAAAAAGAAAGCTGCGGCTAAAAAAACAGCAAAAAAGAAACCTGCTAAAAAGACAGCCAAAAAAGACAAGAAATAGAACGTTAGTAGATATTAATAATGCATTTAAGTCATAAATGCACTGTTTTTATCTATTTTTCGTCATAAGACTTAACATCGGGTCAATATATCCGTTATTTATTCATAATAAATAATAGTTATGAAAGCTGTAAATATATTGGTCTGGGTTGCGCTACTGATACTAGGATTCTTCGTGGGCACCTCATGGGAAGCAATAGCCCAAACGGGTAATAAATCTGATGTACTCACATATAATCAAAAAAAATCTAACAGCACAGGCAGAGACGTAGACCCCATCACACGGATCTATGACGTAGAGGCAGCTACGATTAATTTATTCGAAGAAGTATCGCCATCAGTCGTATTCATCAAAACTTCTAAGGTAGAGCGCAACTACTGGAATCGAAACGAATTACAGATACCTAGTGGATCAGGGTCAGGATTCATTTGGGACGAGGAAGGTCACATCGTAACTAATTATCATGTGGTAGATGGTGCTGACGGACTGACAGTTACTTTATCTAATCAAGAAGTATATAGTGCTACACTAAAGGGATATGAAGCAAGTAAGGATATAGCAGTACTGAAAATTAATGCACCTCGGGAAGTATTAAAAGCAATTAAAGTAGGAAGTTATGATGATCTCAGAGTGGGCCAATCCGTATTTGCTATTGGCAATCCCTTTGGACTAGATCATTCTCTTACGACAGGCATTATAAGCGCATTAGGTAGAGAGATCACTTCAGTATCAGGAAGACCTATTAAAGATGTCATACAGACTGATGCAGCCATTAATCCTGGTAATTCAGGAGGACCGCTATTAGACTCCAGCAGTAGACTTATCGGTGTAAATACGATGATCTACAGCCCTTCGGGTGCATCTGCGGGAATAGGCTTCTCCATACCTGTAGATGTGGTGAACTGGGTTGTACCAGATATTATAAGATATGGGAGGGTAAAAAGACCACTATTAGGTATTGTGATGGTGCAACAGCAAATTGTGAATCGGTTTGAAATAGAGGGTGCTATGATTGCAGAGGTCAATCGAGGAAGTGGCGCAGAAGTAGCTGGTCTGAGAGGCGTGACAATAGATCAAACAGGGTATCAGCAACCTGGAGATGTGATAATTAATATAGAAGGCCAAAAAGTGACTTCTAACAATGACCTATTCTTGGTACTAGAAAGATATAAGCCTGGCGAAAAGGTAGAAATAGTGTTCATAAGAGACAATCAAAAGAAAATAACGCAAGTCACCCTTGATTCCTCACTAAATTATTAATGTATTCCTATTTAATAAATGCCAGCCAATGGTTCATTTTAATAGAAAAATTATAAAATAAGTAGTTTTAATATGTAAGCTGTGATACTTTGTTGCAATTGTAATTTTAGTCTTATAGATTTATAGTGAAACTATTTGCATCAATTATCATTTTGCTATATATTGCGGCACTAATATTCTGTACAATAGTTTAGCACCCGCCAAAGTATTGTTATTTGACTTTCCCCTTACATAATTAATACCTATCACAAATAGTTTATCTAATTGACTTAATCCGTTTATGTCTATTAAAGGCAATAAGTATAATCCTGATGATCAAATACTTCATTCTATAGAAAAAGTTTCTAATCATCTAAAAAATTCTAATCTGAATGAGCTAGTCTCATTCGAACTAGATCCGTCATGTGTCTACAATATTAAGACTGAATCAATTCATTCATATAATAAGGGCTATCACGATGAATTTGAAAAATCCTTCGGCACTACTAAACCGTTCGATCTAATTAATGTATCAAATATTGGACAGGGTAATTCTTCACTCAAATTAAGTGTAAAGGAAGTAATAGAAAGTCGGCTATCAATAAGGATAAATGTAAAGGGTGTAGCAAATGCAGAAAATCCAACTATTTCTTATGAACTGACGATTAAGCCGATCGCTCAATGCGCAGAGAAAGTTCTATTATCATTTCGACCATTAAAAGAGCTTCATACTTTCATAGATAATGGCGACACATTAGAGGCACTACGCTCACAATCTTTAGAATACAAAGCACTCTTAGATACCACACCAGCTGGATTCATTAAAACTGATCTCGATGGAAAGATTATGACCGTCGCTGCTAAAACAAGCTATTTACTTGGTCACGACTCACATTATTTCTTAGATAAACCAGTTCAGGTATTTCTAAACCTTAACAAATATGATATTATAGAAAGAGTTTCTAAGAAATTAATATCACAAAAAAAAGGGCTGTTTAATAGTATAGCGATCGCAAAACATTCTTCAGGAAAGGACAAACTTATTTCATTGAATGTTTCTCTGATTACTGATGTGGATGAAGCAGAAGGCTTTCTATTCTCATATATAGATATTACAAACGATCACTTCAATAAAGAAAAACTTAAGGCTACTAAAAATAAATTTAAAGAATTTATAGAATATTCTCCGACAGGAATAGTGCAAATAGATCTTTTAGGCAAGTTAAAATATTGCTCTCCTTCCGCCTTACAGATTTTTAGTATTGATAAATCAGAAGTAAAAAATAATTTAATTACTGATTTAATTCACTGTAACTCTCAATCACTTTTCGCTACATTTATAAAAAGAGTAAAAGCGAATGGTTCCAGCAAACTTGACAACATACTAAGAATAAATAATGAAAAAGGTGAACTTGTATTCGTAGAAATATCAGGTAAAGTACTAAGTCATAATACTGTAGAAGGAAAATCCATTTTACTGATGCTTCAGGATCTATCAGATCATGTGAGGTCAGAAATAGCACTGATAGAGCAAGAATCATTAATGCATAATATATTAGAGCGAACCCCTATCAGTATATATGCCATAGATAGAAACTATAAAATAATCTTCGCTAATAAAAATGCTAAAGAAGATTTTAAGTCGGAGTATGGCATCGACTTATTCGTTGGACTCAATTTAGAAAATGAGTTATCTCAAGAAGACTTTAAAGATAATTATCAAAAACACTACAACAAAGTACTCAAAGGAAAAATCATTACAGACATCACCTCTACGAGCTCAAATAATGAAAAGATTCATCATACTCGATACTATCCTTTAAAGCAGGTAGATGGAACAGTATACTGCTGCATGAGCATATCTCAAGATATCACTCATATTAAAAACAATGAAATCCAATTAGAAGAAAGGCAAGCCTATCTATCTACCATCCTTAATAGTTCGCCAGATGGTATATGTGTCATTGATAGAGACTATAGAATCGCTGTAGCTAATCCTAAATTAAATGAGTTATACTTGCCTGTCTATAATATACCATTTAATATAGGAGACAACATTAACTTAATCATACCTAATAAAGACTTTAAGAAAATAAATAAGGCTTATGAAAAAGTGTTTAGTGGAAAGTCTGTACATATTATAAGTAAATTCGATGTAGATAAAGAAGTAAAATACTATGACTCATTTTTTGCTCCAGTCAGGGATATAAAAGGTAAAATCATCGGCTGCATTCAAGTCGTAAGAGACTTTACAGAAAACTACCTTAAAGAAAAGCAAATCAAAATAAGTGAAAAAAAATATAGGGAATTAGTTGACTTCCTCCCCTGCGGTATCGCCATTATTAATAATTCTGGTGACATAATATATCTGTCTCATAAGACCAAGTCGATGTTCGGCATAACTGAAGATGAGAATGCAAAAGATATGTCATTTTATGAATTATTTCATCAAAGTAAGTCATATATAGACAAAGTCATTGCTGATAATGTAGACAATGGCAGTCGATACTCAATACTTCCATTGACATCCCAGTGCGGTGAGACAAAATCAACTATTGAATTAAAAACTAAAAAAATTGAATACGACAACGAACCATGCTTATTGGTCGTCCTATTTGATATCACTGAAAAAATTAAAGCATCAAAGGATAAAGAAGAAAGACAAAAAATTTACGAGGCGCTTATTGAAAATTCACTGGATGGAATTGATATTATTGAATTAGAATCTACAGTAGATGGTTCATTCGAATCTGTACTAAAAAAGAGAAATAAGAACATGCTAAAATATTTTGGTAGTGACGATTCTTATTACACGCTTACAGATATATTAGACGCCGCTCCTGAATATCAGCCAAATGGACAATCAACCAAAGAAATGGTAGAGTCAGATGTTGCTACATTTATCCAGAATGGTCAAATAGAAACAGAAAGGCTTATATACGACAAAAATAAAAGTGAAAAATTCATTCAACTTTCTGCGCAGCTATTAGATATCAATGAAAAGAAAATCATTATCAGGAATTATAAAGATATCACTGAAAAGAAGCTCAAAGGTCTCCAAATAGAAAGTAATCTTGAAGAAATAAATAATAAAAAAATCCAATTAGAAAAGTACATTAAGTCTAACTATGATTTGCAAAATTTTGCCTTCATAGCTTCTCATGACTTAAAGGCTCCACTCAGGACCATTCTAAGCTTTAGCAAACTATTAAAGCGTAGTATCTATTCAGATTTACCTGATAAAGAGAGAGTGTTTATGGATATTATTCTGCGCAGCTCAAAAAGCATGGAAGACTTAATTGAAGATTTATTAAAATTCTCAGATGTAAATAGCTCTGAAGTCAGTATCAATAAAATAAATACATCAACATTCATACAGGATCTACTGATCAATATATCCTCTGATATAGAAGAAGCTAAAGCTACTATTGAAATTAATAATTTACCTCCTTCCATACATGGTGATAAAATAAAACTGAGCCAATTATTCCAAAACCTGATAAGAAACGGCATTAAGTTTCATAAGAAAAACGTAAATCCAATCATCTCTATTTCTGCTAAAGACTTAGGATTATTCTGGCAGTTTTCTATTTCTGATAATGGTATAGGTATTGCTGAAGAATTCGTATCTGAGATATTTACCATTTTTAAAACACTCAATGAAAAGTCAGACTATAAAGGTCACGGCATAGGCTTAAGTATATGCCAGCAAATAGTATCAAAGCACAATGGAGATATTTGGGTAGACTCTATTGAAGGGGAAGGGTCCACATTTTCATTTACGATAAAGAAATAATCACCTAAGCTATTTGCACCAAGCGCACTTAAGTTTAGCATTTATTAGTTATCTATTTTTTGCTAATCTCTTCATTAAAATCCCAGCCTATGCCGGCATGCAGGCTCATCATATCTACGGATATACCTACGTTCATCACCTCGACCTTAATTAAAAACATACTAACAGATAAACCGCTCAACCTCAAGTACCTTTAGTATATCTCCATACCTCCGAAATTTAAGTAAAATTATATTCCTTAACTTAGAAATAGTGATAGGTATAACATACTTCGATGAAGAAAGCCTCCCGTAATGGAAGGCTTTTCTATCAAAAAGAAACCAAAAAATTATGTGAAAAATTAATGAGTTAGATAATTAGTGCACCTTAGAGTATGATTAATTTTTAAGCATGCTGATAATCAATGTCTTATAGAAAAAGCATATACAATAAATATCTTCACTACATTCTGTGATTATGCAGTCCGCTTGTATAATATTTTATTGCTCTGAGATCTTAAATGACAAATTTCTTTACTCCACTCTTTAATCATTTGATAATATAATCCAAGATCATATTGATCAGAATTTGCCCCACTTTCTATCTTATCTAAGAGTGATAATAACTTATAAAATGAAAAATCTTGTGCCATCCTCTCGATAAAAAGAGGGCCATTTTTCCATTCGAATAAGTTCTTATTCTTAATGCCTCTTTTCAATAAAAAAAAATCCTGCTGGGAAGACCGAATTAAATCAGATAACAAATAAGATGTCTGATAAGAATTAGATATACCTCCGCGGATATTATAGTAGTCCGATTTTTTCATAATGACTTAGATTTCTATTAAAGTAAATTTAGCTTTGGTCTATCCACTAAATAATTAATGAATCATAAAAAGTAAAACAATTAAAGTGCGGAAATTAAAAGTGTGAAAGTTTAAGAGGCATCGTTATAGATTCATAATAACAGATAGACTTGGCCTAATTTAAGACTTACTACATATTGATTAAAATCGTAATACTAAGCTAATGCTATCTATTCGTTATGCAGGCTACAGATTGACCTCAATCATACTACAAGCTCCTAACATGATGCATTCATATGTTCCTAATTCACAAAAAAGAACCTAAATGGTTCTAAGGGTCTAATTTGATTAAACACACTTAGTGAATTAGCTGGGATGATGGCTGCACGCGGATACCCTCCTGATGTCTGACCATCATTGAGTACTACGATAGGGTTTTCATTTGGAGGTGTCTGAATAATGCCAGGAAATACTGGCACAGAAGGCATATTCAAATCGATTTTTAAGTTGATTTTATGACCTAACAGCAATGCTGCCATACGGTCACTCTGAGATGATATGGTCCATTTACTAGATATAAAACTGGCTTTGGCATCTTGATCTAAGTAGTGCCACTCTGGCCCGCGCGTGATAGGGATAAGCTTTTCGGACTTTAAATCAGGCCGTTCTTCATCAGCTATATATTTAAAAGACCATTTAGATCTTTTACCCAAAATCTTTATCTGATCGCCTTGTTCTAATAATCTGCCTTGGAATCCTCCCAGTGACATACCTGAATAATATGACTTACTACCTAAGACCATATCTACGTCCAGCTCACCTTGTACAGCTATGTATGCTCTCACTCCATCAGCAGCTGAGCTCCCCTTAAGTATACTTCCTTTCCTGACATATAGAGAAGTAAATCTAGGTACAGTAAAATCATTAATGTGCCATCTCATATCAGCTCCAGTCAGTGAGATAATATAGTTTTTATGAAACTCTATGACTGGCGGAATATAGGTACATTCTATCAAAGCACTCTCTTGATTATTATTAACCAGCTTATGAGCTAATTTGGCTGAATAAGAATCCATCGCACCTGATTGAGGTATGCCGTATTGCGCATAGCCATACCTTCCAGCATCTTGAATGGAAGTATATAGACCCTTTTTTATGACTTTTAGATAGCTCATCTTTTTTGATACATTTCGATATTCATGGATTCTGCTGCCAGTATTTTATGCTCATCTATTGTGATAGGCTGAATGACAAGTCTATCATTAACCTTTAATGGGCATTCAAAAGTATCTGAATTAAATAAGCTTACAGGACAATTCCCTATGATTTGCCATCCACCAGGACTTACAATATGATAGATGCCTGCGTAAGGACCTCCTAAGCCAAAAGAACCTGCTGGCACTCGTGCTTCAGGTTTAGATTTCCTGTGACACTGGATCTCAGTCGGCAGCCCAGACATGTACACGAATCCTGGTAAAAAACCAAAGCTTGCAATACTAATATCGGATTGTTTTAATTTCTTAATCACTTTTTCCTTATCCATGCTTAGCTGCTGCTCCACATCATCCCAGTCTATGCCTTCTTCAAAACAAACAGGCAGCATATACTTTTTCCTACGTCGATCTGGCTTAAATTTCACTTTCGCGAGATGAGTCATTAAGTCTTCTATATTTAGATCTTTAGTAATCATGACCTCTGCTTCGGTCGCACTGACACACCCTTTGAAGAAAGAGTTCTCAGATATTTGCTGGCCTAATACGGCAGCTGAGATTCTCTTATCTGATGGCTCGTCTATGATAATCCGATATCGTCCTGCGATTATGGTATCTACTATGAGATTTATGTTAGAGAGTTGAAGTGATTTCAATTTGCTTATTTGTTATTAATTCATAAATATCCTTTGAGAGTTGAATCGCATCAGGAGTATCGCTATGTAAACATATAGTATCTATCTCAATTTGTTTAGATTTTCCAGAAAGAGTCACTACACTTTCATCTTCTATGAAGTGCCTGACTTGATTCATCACCGCTTCGTGTTTCAGCACAGCTCCTTCTTGCGATCTACTGCTTAGCCGAAGATCATCTTCATAAAGCCGATCAGCGAATACCTCATGAGAGAATCTAAGACTTTTAGACTTAGCTACTTGAGATATGATAGATCCAGATAGACCATACAAGATAAGCTCATCATCTATCTCAAGTACTGCATCTACGATCATACTTGCTATTTCTTCATTCCGAGCTGCGGTATTATAAAGAGCACCGTGAGGTTTCACATGATGAAGTCGAGCATGACTGATGGTTGCTATTCCTTTTATAGCTGAGATTTGATACTGGATGATTGATTTTAATTCGTTAATCTCGATCTCCATATACCTCCGCCCGAATCCTTGTAAATCAGGATATGATGGATGAGCTCCTATCTCTACACCATTAGCTACAGCTAAATCTATGGTTTTTTTTATGGTGTGAGGATCTCCAGAATGAAACCCACAAGCAATGTTGCATGAACTAATATATGGCATGATCTCGTGATCCAGACTCAGGCTATCATTTCCATAAGATTCACCTAAATCACAATTAAGATCTACAGTTTTTTTATTCATCTGATTGAGACTGTAATGCATATAGTGCAAATGAACCTAACCAATGGCCTCCACTGTAATGATCGCCTACAATATTGTCAAATGATGCATTCATATGTTTATTCGCTACTGAGAGAATATGTGCATTATCAGGATACAGATCGATTAGAGGATACAGACACCAAGCCCTTGAAAAATTGACACCATCTAAATGCACTAATTTTCCATCAGATCGATCACGGACCTGACCCGGATCGAGAGCAAGTGTTCCATCCAAGAGTGAAGGCAGAAAGTCATTTAACCAAGATTTAAATGCTGCTTCTGGCAGCACCTTACGCATCAGATCTACCTCTTGTAGACAAGGAGAAAGGAAGTCATAGCCACTAGGCTCCCAGTCTATAGGACATCCAGCATCATTTTCATAAAAGTCCTTTGCTCTGGACACGATCACATCCTTCAATCGGACATCATTAAAATGTATAGCATAATCATAAGCAAAAGAAAGACCAAAGGCAGTATTACTGTGCTCCCCCACCCTGATCGGATATACTAACTTAGGTAAGTAGTCTATGTACTGAGCAGATATATAGTCAGCTAATGGCTGGAGATCTGCTAAAAGCTCCTGAGCTAATGGATCATCCCACTTATCTAGTTCTTCTGCTAATTTTAACAGCCACGCCCATCCGTATGTGCGTTCAAAGCTTTTAGTATATTCATTCATGGAAAAATAGTCAAGCTCTACTTTGATATTAGCATCATTGATATTTTCCTTCAGCATTTTCTTGAGCTCATCTGCATTAGATAATTCAGGATACTTAGATAGCAGATAGACAATCGACCAATGACCGTGTACAGCAGAATGCCAATCAAAACAGCCATAAAAAGCTGGATGATGTACGATGGGCATGGCCAGGTCCTCTGCTTTCGCTATGGTTAATCCAGCCTTATAGGGCAATGCTTGCTGTATGCACGACATCGGGAGATTTACTAATCGCTCTGCTTCTGCTAAAGTGAGTTTAATTGTCCCTGATGCACCTGGAGTAGCCTTATTATTGGGGGCTGCGGATTCTTTAATTGCATTAGAAGTTACATCACTTTGATTTTGGTTATTAGTACAACTCATAGATAAGGCTGTAGAAATGAGCAATAAAAAGAAAAGTCTTTTATAAAAACATGAGAACATAGCAACAGATTTTTAATACAAACTCAAGTCGAGGTGTATATCATTAAATCAAAGTAACAAATTATGAATCAATTGGTTAAGACAAGACATATAGACGCATAAAAAAAGGCACAACCAGAATTCTCTGAATGTGCCATGATAATTATCGGTCGGGATGAGAATATTATAACCTACCCTTTTTAGCATCCTTCAGACAGTCTACAACTCAATGTTTTGGCAAATTTTAGCTTCTAATAGACCTTTAGGCATCTAATAGAATCAAAAAAACGACCCCCAGAACTATTTCGGGGGTCGTTTTATGAGTATATTTAAAGTGCAAGAAAGTTATATGATGGTGATATCCATACTGAAAAGGGCTGGCATTTTGTCAAAAAGGAAGTTGACAAGAAATTTGCTTTAACATTCGAAGAGCTATCCAAGCTATATGCATTCGATCTTTCAAAACATAAGAAACTTGAGAGAATAAGAGATCTATTGTTAATAGGCGCTTACAGTGGTCTTAGATATTCAGACTTCAATCGCATATTAAAGAAGCACCTTATCAAAGAGGATGGCATCGAGATGATCGAGATATCTACAGAGAAAACAGATAACCGCGTAACTATTCCATTGATACCAATTCTAACAGTACTTATAAAGAAGTATAAATACAATCCTCCTAAGATTTCTAATCAGAAGTTTAACGACTACATCAAGGAAGCTTGTCTGCTTGCTGGGATTGATCGAGTGATTAACTACAGCACCTATAAAGGAGGTAAGAAGAAAAGCGATAGTAAACCGATACATCGGATCATAGGCAGCCATAATGCCAGGAGAAGCTTTGCGACTAATTTCTATGAGCTCGGAATTCCTTCTATTCATCTTATGGCCATCACGGGCCATTCTACAGAGGCTCAATTCATAAAGTATTTTTGTATTACTGGAAGAGAGAACGCAAAGACAGTGGCTAAAGAAGTAACATTGAGGATGAAGGATTCACATTTAAAGGTAGTTTAAAATGGAGAGGAAAAAGAAATTTGAATACTACAAGTCTATTGGAGAGAAACACATCGATAGATACTACGAAGATTTTTTAGAAGATAATGAGGTCTTTGAATCAAGACTTAGAGCATTAGACTATCCAAATGAAAAGCTCATCCAAATTTTAGATTTCCTCATAGACAAACTCAATGAAGGCACCATGGGCTCCTCCATTGAGATATTGCAGCCCTCAGGTAGTTGCCTAATGATTTGATTTAATGGATAAGTTTTTTGAAAGAAATTGAAAATATACAGCGTAGATATTGACATTCGTAAGAAGGAACTCACGATTAATCCGATAAAACAATAATTATAACTAATTCGTTAGGATTACATATCCTCTATCTTTACCTTAATGATATAAAAAAACCGATGGACTTCGAAAGTTTTACTAATGCGCCTCTTGAAATGGTGGAATTTACCTTATGGTGGCATGTAGGTAGCCAATTGGCTTTTCAAAGGAGTGAAAACTTTATGAAGAAAATGATCTCAGACGTTACAGATATTTTTGAAGAAAATTTTAGCGTTGGGCAAGCTTTTCCAGAATTTAATCCTCCGATCAGTCCTTTTACAAAACATGAATTTATTGGAGCTCAGCATCCCAATTTAAGAATGATGCTTACAAATGAAGCATTAGTAATAAATCATTCAAAAAATGACTATAACTGGTCTAACTTAGAGGCAATCCTATCCACTGTATTAGAAAAAGCATTAGTTAATCTAACAAAATTTTTTAATGATATAGATCATATTCACCTCGCGCTTCAATATGAAAATTTTATAGAGTTCTCTATCGATTCTGAAGAACCCCAAGAGTTTATAAATAGTAATTTCAACGCAACTTTTAACCTCAACGGTGTTTCCGATCCCCCTAAAGTAAAAAGCATAGGTTATTTAACTAAATATGATTTTGAAGATGAAGGTTCGCTTCAAGTGCTTTTCTCAGATGAAACAATAAGAACTAAGAAAGGGATTCATATTAAACTTCGTGCAGATTCAAAGAAAGAGAGTTTGGATCATTCTGAGATTATGAAATGGGCTTTAAGTTCAAGAGAAAATTGTTACAAAATATTCAGTGAAGTCTGTTCTGAAGAACTGATAAAATCATTCAATGATGTATAATTATATTACCATTAACGAAAAATCAAATCTATTTGATAGAATTCGGTCAAAGTTTCTTAACCCCACAAAAAAGAACCATCTGGATGCAATAGCAGATAATATGATATTTTGGGAGGTTCTTAAACTAAGCCAGAGATATTCTAATTTAGATGATGAGCCTAATAATTTAGGATTTAAAGTAGTAGCCAAAATAACTACATGTTCATCAAGTTTAACATCAGAAGACATTGAATCTAAATTTGATAAAGCCGTTGAAAAATACCATGCTCTGATAAGCCCCAATGTTGAAAAACTGAAAGAATTATTTAATCGAACTTTGAATCCTATCATCAATTCATTAGATCCTGATGAAGTCTTATTCGACTTTACAAACGATCCCAGCTTGATTTACAAGTTTTGGATTGGAAATATTACCAAGATTATATTCGAAGTTTCAGAGGAAGATAAGTGTAACATTTCAGTAGCTTTAACTATAATAGAAAATGGAAAAATAGTTGATAGTGATTTGGGATCAGTAGAAGAAATGATCAGGCACATTGCAGAACATATTAATTTAAATCAAAAGAATACAATACTTTGTACCCATCCCACTTATACCCTACAGGGTCAAAACATGCATTGTTTGACACATGCGTAAACTGCTATTTGATTAGAAGAACACCATGTACTTCTTTAATTGAGCTTTTCAATGAAGATGGTAGATTATCAAATTTGGCTGTTCCTTTAGATCAATATAAACACTTTGTTGACTTATCAACTAATATCTATTTGTGCAATGCTCATACTCTGTCGTCAGAAACTAAATGGAATGATGTCTTATTTTGTGCAAAGGATACTTCTCCATGGGATTCAACAGATGTTGAGTCAACACTTTCTCCGGATGAATATGATTATTTTGAAGGCTATAAGTCTTTCGCATTTTTACATGATGAAATTACCTCTAAAAAAATAAGTTTCAAATATATAGATGGGGATGGTAATAAATTGGAGGCCTCAATCATAGTAAATTATGTTCATAAACCAACTAAATACAATTACTACCATTTCGAATTTTATAATCTATCGAATGAAACAGGAGAATACGTGCCAATTGAACTACCTATAAAGTCAAAAAAGAAAAAAGCAGCTTTAAAGGCAATCAGAACTTATTTAATTGAGTGTGTAAATTGTTTTGATGCAGAGAATCTAAATAATTAGTCGACAATCTAAATAGACCTCCACTCTTTGATAAATGCAAGGTATTATAGAGTAAAACAACCCCTATAAAAAATGACATATGTAACTCACTGGTTATCACATGCCATTTACTAATATCGGTCGGGATGAGAAGATTCGAACTTCCGACCCCACGCCCCCCAGGCGTATACTCTAAACCGGACTGAGCTACA
>ENA-ORXT01002566-ORXT01002566.1-marine-metagenome-genome-assembly--contig:-NODE-2566-length-21598-cov-12.669114_pt1 | contig 21598 bp, 24 predicted proteins | sample MGYA00237868_ERZ511482 | MGnify/ENA metagenome assembly ERZ511482
CGGCGCACCAGCCGCGCCCGGCGCTGCGGTGCCCGTCGCGGGCGCGCCACCCCCACCCGGCGCGCCGCCGCCCTGCATCGCCTGCGTCAGCTGCTGCAAATGCGCCATGGACCGCAGCGTCTCGGGGTTCATCAGCTGCCGCAGGAGCGCCGGGTTCCGCATCGCCTCCATGAACTGCGGGTTGTGGGAGGCCATCGATTGGAGAGCCGGGTTGTTGGCCATCATGTTCTCCATCAGCTCGGGGTGGGCAGCAAACTGTTCCATGGCCTGCTGCATCATCGGGTTCTCCATCATCGCCGCCACCTGCGCTGGGTCGACTGCGCCCATGCCAGGCATCCCGCCGGCACCGGGCATCCCAGGCATGCCGGGCATACCGGGCATGCCGGGCATCCCGGGCATCCCGCCAGCGTCGCCGCCGCCCGCGGCGGCCATCGCGTTCATCAGCGTCGCCGGGTCGAGGCCCCCGCCGGCGCCGCCCATCGGGGGCATACCCGCGCCGCGCATCGGCGCGCCGCGGCCGCCGCCGGCACCCCACGGGTTGGGCATCGGCGCGTCCGACGCGTCATTGCCATCCCCGGCCGCGCCAGTGGCGGCGGTACCCCCGCCCGCTGCGTCGCCCGCGCCGCGAGTGCCCGCTGGGGGTTGCCCCGCCGCCCCGCCGGCGGTGGCATCCATCAGCGGCGCCTGTACATTCTCGTACATCCGCCGGAGGGCATCAAAGCCGCCGGGCATGGCCTCAATGTTGGCCATCTGCCGGTCCGTGTTGCGAATCATCTCGTTCATCAAGTCCGGGTTGCGCGCCGCCTGCATCGTTTGGCGCATCGTGGCCGGGTCGTTGAGGACGCCGGCCAGCTCGGGGTTGCGTTCCATCAGGTCACGCACCTGCGGGTTGGCCATCATGAGCGTGCGGAGAAGCTCCGGGTTCTCCAATAAATTCTGCATCATCGGGCTGTTCATCATCTGCTGCATCGCCCCCGGGTTTTGCAGCATCTGCCGCTGCATGTTTGCCATGTCGGATGGGGCCTGCCCGCCCACGCCGCCGCCGCCGCCGCCGCCCCCGGCGCGGCCCCCAAAGCCCCCGCCGCCAAAGCCGCCAGCGCCAAGCAGCCCAAACGGATCGGCCATCCCACCGGGTGGCGGCGCGCCGCCTTGTGGCCGCGCCGCAGGCCGGCCCGCCGCTGCCGCTGCCGATCCGGACGGCGTCGCCGTCGCCGCAGCTGGCGTCGCCACTGCAGGAGGCGCAGGGGCCGGCTTGGGGGCCACCCCCCGCACCAGGTGCATCGTGTGGCCGTCTTCCAGCCCCTTGGCCGTCTTGATCTCCTCAAGGGTTTGGGTGTCCTTCAGCACATGGCCGCGGTAAATGAGGCGCTGTTGTGCGGCGGGGATGGACGACGGACCCGACAGACGCTCCTTAAAGGCGCTGACCGTCTCGCTCAGGTCGCCAACGCCGATGGTGAACTTGCCACCCGTGGACGTCTTGATGTTAATCTGCAGCTCCTTCGCGTCGCCCGCGGCAGGCGGGGCGCCCCCCGAGGAAGCCATCGTGCACGCGAAATGGGAGGAGCACAGGGGAAAGAAAAAAATGAGGCGAGTAACAAGCTGTCCCCGACACCACCGACGGGCAGGGACCAGCTACGTCCCGGCGATCGCGCGCAGCGACCACGCGCAAAGGAGCTCGAGCGATGAGAACAGAGGCAACCAACCAGTGGAAGGAGGAATGCGACAGATCGGGTCGCGTGGCAGGGGAGCAGCCGATGGAGACAGCCGCGGTCCGATGACCCGCGGAGGGTGGCGAGGACCGGCGCTCGCAACGCCGATGGGGTGGTGGCGGCTCACAGCAGGGCATCCGACAGGTGCCGAGCCGACTCCTCTGCCTGCCGCCAGTGGGCTTCGTTGCTGTCACAGTCGTCACCAGCTGCTGCTCGAGAGGAGGGGTCTGATGAGGCTTGCTGTCGGGCCTGGTGGTCCCTTGGCCTGCGCAAGTCCCCCCGATCGCAAGCGGCCGCTGGAGCCGGGTCGAGCGCGAATGAATCGTGCAGTTGAGTATTCCATTGACCAGCTCCTGGTCAATGGAATACTCAACTGCACGATTCATTCGCGCACATATAAATACCGGCAGAAAGTACTTATAGATCGCTGCTGCGATTTTTTCAAGAACGACGGCGTGAAATCGGTCTCGGTGGCGGATGGGAGAGCAGGCCACGACATCGGACAGGAGAGCGAGGGAGACGCGAGCGACAAGAAAGACCACAGCACAGTGGGGCTTAGACCACGTTCCTGGGAGAGCCCGAATTTCCTTGTATACAGTTGTATACAAGGTTTTACAGGCCTCCATTTCTTGCACAAACGGAGGATTTTCGTGCACGATTCTTGTATAGGCCTTGCACAGAGTCAGTGTCGAAGCAGAAAGTTTGCTCCGAATCGATGGTGTCCATGCAAGATTTATGTAGACCGGCCGTCGCAAAGTGCACGAACTCTGCACGACAACACCAGCCGCCGTGCAAGAATCTTGCTTCTCAGCGGCTGTCACTCTTTGGACAGAGCAGGGCAATGTGGCGGAGTGGGACTGGCAATGAACGGGATGGCTGAGCGGCCAGTCGCGCCCGCATCTGTAGTTGCCTATGTGATGCGGCGCCCAGCTCTGGCCGACGGTGCGGTCACTGGCTCCTACACCAGCGACGCGGCGGGAGGTGTTACATCGCGGTTCCCACCCCCCCTGGGTGTGCTGTTGCGGTCTTCGAATATGGAAGCCGGAAACTCATGCGTCCCGTTTGTCGGGATGACAATGTGCTCAAGGGCATGGGCGAAAGGAACAGGTAAGCCAAGAAAAGAAAACAGCAACGACACAACGGAATGCACCAAGAGAACACACTCTCCCCGCCACCGCCTAAAGACACCTAATCCAGCATCATCCGCGAGCTGCTCCCGGCAGCTGGAGGTGTGCAGACAGGAAACCCAATGGCAATGTGGTTGCGGTCCTGCATCTCGCACTCGGACGCCTTCGTCGTGTCCAAGTCCTTGGGAAATCGGAACTGGAAGGTCAGTGAGAACGGGGACGGCGGCGAGCACGTGATCGTCCTCATGCGCACGACCTGACCGACGGGAAGCCCCACCCCCGCGTTTGTAGTCTTGAGCGCCCGTAGGAGGATGTCGTGTAGGCCTAGTGACACGGACTCAAAGGCCGGCGCGGCTACCAGCGACACGCCGTCCTGTTGGCTCGCGCCGGTAGTGTTGCCACTGCGACCAGTCGCTCCGCTCCCGCCGCTGCCGCCACTGCCGCCACCGTTTCCGTCATCCCCACCGCCACCGCGGCGACCACCACCGCCGCCACGTGTCCCCGCAGTGCCAGCGCGCTCATTGCCGTCTACTGCGCGGTGGAAAGTCTGGTTGCTGCCGTCTTCGCTGCTTCCACGGCCACCGTCCCCACCTCCTCCTCCCTGGTTAGCCTCCTCCCCATTGTCATCGCTGCCCTCTTCCTCTTCGCCGTCCCCTTCACCACCTGCTACTTCGGTGCCGGTGCGTCGGGAACCACGAGCGGCAACGAGGTCGACGCGCAGTGCTCCGTCCGTTGCAGTGGGGGTGGCGACAGCGGGGTCAAATAGCTCCAGAGTGGCCACGTACGTTCCACCCACACACGCTTTGCCCGTGGTAGAAGCAATGACCTTGGTGCAGTTCCCGCGCCACTCCTTGAGCCTGGCACGCCACGAGTCGTCGATGGAGAATGGAAACTGGGCGACCAGCAGGATGCCGCCGTGCGGCCAAATCTGGTTGGCTTCCACCTCGCGGACTGTGTAGGGGGGTTGCACGACTACAGTGCGGTGCTGCTCGTCTTGGAATGCGCGAGCCACCAGCTCCTCCGCCGCCGCCAGCTGGGCCTTGACGGCGTCTGACCTCACGGAGCGCACAGACTTCGTCGTCGCGCCCCGATCACGGGGCGTCGTGCGACCTCCGCGCTTGCGCCTGGCGGGCTTTGCCACGCCAGGCACCACGGGTGCGGCCGGCGGTCGGGCACCACCTGCGCCTGCCGCAGATGCACCCCCCCCTGGGGAGGTCCGAGGTCCACGGCCGCGTCCATCTGCAGCACCTGGTGCTGGGACGGTGGCTCCACGGCCCGCTGGAATCATGCGACGGCGCAAGCGGTCGACGAGCGCCTTGGATGCGGGGTCAGACTTGTAGGCGTCGCGCCACAGAAAGGAAACCTTGACAGCGGGGGGGCGGGAGCGCCCCGCCGCAGGAGTTATGCCGTCGTCCGCTTCTCCCCCCCCCGCGGCTTCATCGACGGCCGGCTCGACCATTTCGGCCGTACAGCACAGAGGGAGCCCCGTGTTGCTGTTGCGCACCATCTCGGCCACGGTTTTGGCCACAGCGAGGGACTAGACCGCCGCGAGCACCGGCGACCGGGCCGACCCAGGGCCGGCCTGGGGTGTCGGGAGCTGGAACCCGCCCAGCAGCAAGATGTTGCGACAAATCCAGGCGCGCTCCCGCATGCTGGGGTTGATCATTGCCAACGACGCAGTCACGTTGAAAAGGAAAGGCTGGTTCTGGAAGTGCTTCGATACCTGCGTGGGTCGTTGAAGCAGAAGGGGAAAGACAGCCAGAGGGAAAAAGGAGCATACAAATTGTAGACCAAGGATGTTGCAAAAACCGACATCCAGTCAACAGCTGCACACATGACCGACATTGGACCCCACCAGGAACCGCACACGATCCCGCCAGTACAGGGAGGCACAAGGTGATAAAGACATTCAAGGGTTGCAAAAAGGAAACAAACATACCACAACTCGCTCGGTGACGTCCAGCAACTCTACATCCACGCAGAGGGCGCTGGCCAGCACAGCAGTGGCATCGTCCACACTGGCCTTCTCAAGCAGCCCTTGGACATAGTTGGCCAACCGGGCCGTGTCCTCGGCCGAGTGTACAAATGCCAGGTTGCGAAAGTGCATAGCCAGGTGCACCAAGAAGAGGAAGGGGACGTTGGAGCCGTTCACAGAGTCGATGGGCGCCACGCCCGCGACGAGGCGGATGACGAGGCTGAACACGCCGGCTGCCGGCATGGCGATGGCCGGCGTCATGGTGGAAGCGCAGTGAAGGCGAAAGGATCGTGGGGGCCAGAAAGCGCACAAACACTTTGGCGGGAGGGCAGACACACACACACGGAAAAGACGGGCACGAGCACTCACCAGCATGAGCGCTACATCCAGGCAGGCGGGTGCTCTGTCCCATTTAGGAGCCCGTCGCCAAACTGTGCCTGCCACGGCCGCCCATTCAGGCAGTCTACTCGCGCAGGCAGTGCAATTCGTGGTCCCCCCGCGGGCTTGTTCTCTCTCCTCACGTGGCCTGCACAAATGCCAGCTCTCGGTGCCCAGCAACAACGCCACGTCACGTACCAGTGAGGGCATCCACCGCGGGGGCGGACGAGATGCCCGCATGGCGGTCGACTCCCGTGCCCGTCTGTCATGACACCACGGTACGCAACTGCCTCGTTTGGCAGAACGAGAACGGCGCCTGGTCATCCCGCCAATGAATGCGCGTCCCCGAAGCTGTTGTAGCTCATCGATTCCAGCAGCACGACACGCGAGCGTGCGCCGCCCACGGCGGTGGCGGTAACAGGGCCGTCCCCATGCCCACGACAAGGACGGGAAGACGCTTGCACCATGACGCGGAGCGAGCGCCACGCCCAAATTGAACGCGTGCGGAGTCGCTCAACGTCGACAACTCAATTCCCGTTCGGCTAAATCGCCAGGCGACCCCCCCCTGATTCGCTTAAGGCACCATCGTGCCGGCCCAGGGCTTCACTAAGGATTCTTTAGGTCTTTTTTGCAAGATGCAGCACCACACAGAGAAATTTAGCTGTGTCCCGACGTGCCTTCTCCATCTTTTCGCTTGAGCGGCCGGACAGATTGGGGATGTTCCTAACGCTTTTCGAGACCCTCACCCAGATCACCTGACTGACAATCGATTCCGCTCCCTGTGCATCCACAGCGTGCCACGTCCACTCAGTGCTGCAGCATCCTCCGCTGCGCTCGCCACCTGCCGCTGTCGGGATGCCCATCGCCCCTCCCGTTCCCAACCGCTCCCGCCTCCTTCCCGCCCCTCGACGCCGACCATCGCAGCCGACATGCCGCGGGCCATGGCAGAAACTTCACCCAAAGCCGATGACGGCGACGCGTTCTTCTTTTTGGTGAGACGTCGATCCGTATCTTTGCTTCCGCCGCTTGTCTGGTGGACCACCATTGTGTCGTTGCCTGCCTGCGGACTCGTACCCATCGGTATGCTTCGCTTCTTTTTGTCCTTTTCTGGAGCTGCTCCCTCGGGTGTATCTCGCAGTTGTTCAGCGGGTGTGCGGGTGGAATGTTGATGCGTAGATGTTCGGGGGAGCGAATGAAAGGGGCTTGCGTGGTTGTTGAGGGCGTGGGAGAACGATGGAGGGCTTGGTTGGAGATGGAGAAACGCGGGCGGCGTGAGCATGAGACTGCTTCTGGTCGCTTGCATTTGTCAAGACACCCTCTTGTATCCGTTTTCTCGACCTATCTGATTGCTCTTTCTCCGTGGACGAGGCGGCCGGCTGCCCGCCGGTCGATGCCGCCGTCGAGGGGCGACAGCAGGAGGGCGGATACGACAAGAGCGTACCGGCAGGGAAATCGTGACCGGGTGGCTGTGGCCGGCCTCGACCCTCAGCCGAGGAGGCGGCCGCAAGCCGCCGCCAGCGCGGGACTGTTGGAGCTGGGGGGCGCTGAGGGGAGGTGCTCCACCCACCCTTCGTCCCTGTGGCCAGCGCCACAAGCGGGCAACAGCGCACGCGTCAAACCTGTCGGATGGCGAGCACGTGGCGCGGACACCCCGCAGCTCATAGGGGTGCAACAGGGGTGGTGGGAGCGGCCGGCGGTTGCTACGTGAGGACCACCCGCGGGCGCGGGATCGGCGCCTTCGGTCAGGGAGGGAGCGGCAGTTGGGTGCATGGGATGCGCTGTTGGTCGGGCGTCGCGCGCGTGGCGCGCGCGCGGCGCGCGGACACGGCACCTGGTCGGGCGGCACGACACGGTCGGCGGGGGGACACGCGGCGCGCGGCGGGACGGACGGCGCGGCGGGCGTGCGGGACTGCTGCTGTTGGAAGCGGGCGGGGGGCGCCGACGGCAGGTTGGCGGGAGCGTCAACCCTGTGGCACCAGGCGAGCAGCTCTGACCTCCCACCGACTACCGCGTCGAGCAACGGCCACTTGACTCGCGGTCGAGAAGGTTGGGCGTGCTCGCACAGCAGCAAGACCAGCGTGTGGGGGAGGAGAAGTGTCGGCAACGGGCAGAGAGGAATGGGGTGGAATAGAGAGGGAGCGGTCCGGACGAAGTACAAAAAGAGAAAAAAGCAGCATGGGAGCAAGAGGCAAAAGAGAAAGCTGCGCCCCTGACAACCCCAGGTTTGACGACGATGTGACCCCGATTGGATGATGACTTACGACCCTAATTGCACCAGCACGCATGCTGAGGAGCCTGCCACCAATTTCCGATCCGCACGTGCACATCACTCTCAACTTTCTCTTGCGCGAAGCGGTGCCGAGGTGTTGCGGACAATTCCTCCTTCTGCCGATGCAGTACGGCCCGTCGGCACGCCTGCATGGGGGTTTTCGCATTTCGTCAAACGCGATATAACCCGAAGGATCCAGAATCGAACCCGCGACCTCTTGAATGGCAAGCCGGTGAACACGTCTTTCCGTTCACTGCCCCGGACTGCATGAACGGACTTAACCGATTATGCTACCGTTGGGGCATGCTTGTCAAAGTCGCTCTTCTTGCTCTCCTTGAATGCTCCGTCAAAATGAAATGCTCGCTCCAAATGAAACACTTGCCTGACCATGAGTAGCCCCCGTATTGACAAGTAACACCCCCTATTCATGATTTGGGTCGTAAGTCTGAGTAGATACAATTTTGCACGAGGGAGAAAGCCATATTGAAGTGGGAAAACAATGACGCTGTTGGAACGCGCCTGCCCATCTCGGCTGCCTCCATGATTGTCTCTGTCTGCATCCACCACCACGCCCCTCGTCGGATTGCAATGGTGGGTACGCCCGTCGGCCGTATGCGCTGACCATACCCGCGCTCCCCACCCTGAAAATGCTCGTGCGAAGCTGGGGCGTGTCGGACCGCGGTACGAGCGTCCTGGCCCCGGTACGCGGGTCGATGCCACGGTGCTGTCCAAGAAGAGTGGTGTAAAAAGGATCCTCCACGCGCCGTGGCGGCACAAGCACGCCGGGGCGGCACTGCATCTGACCCATCACGAAGTGGCGAACTGCAGATGCCACACACTGCTGGTACTGCCGTCGCCCCCCCCCCTCACAACGCACTCCCGCAATGCCACCGCGGAAAGGCCGACAGTGTTGACCCCCCCCCCGACTAGGGTGACCGCAAAGAGGTGCGCCTCGGTCGCCCGCCGATCGGCGTCGCCTCCGCCGCCGGCAGTGTCCCAGAAGCGTCCAAGAAAGGACCCACTGTCACCCGCCCAAGCGGCCACCGCCCCGTCGCGTAAAACGCGTGGACCGCGGTGGTGACCGCGTCGGCGGCGACGCCGCACCGGGCGGCGGGGAAAGGCAGCGGCTCTGATCTCACGACCAGCAATCGCGCAAGGAGGATGGCATCAACGAGAACCGACAGAGAGGCGGCCATTGCACCACCCTCGTGAGTACGGGGGGGTGAGAGCGTCGTCGGCCACTCCGCCAAGTCGTCGGCGGTCGACCCCGTGGCCACCGTCGCCACCGCCGCCGACGCCAACACCCAGACGGTGACCTGTCACTCCCTCCACGAGTCCGCCAACGCCATCGCCGCCAACGCGCCGCCCGACGGCGACGCTCATCCCCATCGCCATTCGCCGCTCGGCGGCTTCACGCACTCCCGCTCCCCGCCCGACAGACGCCCCCATCCCGTCCAGCCGCCCGACGGCGTCCCGGACTCCGATGGCCGCGACCGGCAAAAAATGCGGCATTGTCATTGACGTCTGCAGCGCGCCGTCGCTTTCTCTGCGACCGTCCTCAGTCCCAACCGAGGCGGGCTCCAACAAGAGGTGGAGACCGATCGGGGTGGCACCGACGCAGGCGCCGTCTGGCCTCTTGACGGGCGAGGCGGTCGTGACGGATTCGCCGCCGGCCACGCCGCCCTTCATAGACGCCCGGGCCTAGAACTGTAGGGAAGGGGGCATGTGCTTCCTCGTGGGCACGGTGGCGTCTGGCGGCGCCAGAAGGGGCGGGCGGCGGTATCGTGGTGGACGTTGCGAACATCAGCTCAGGCACACCAGCGGAGGAGTACGCAATGCAGATGCTGATGATCTGCCATTCCTAGTGAGGGGTTCAGCCATGAAAAGTGCAAGGGGAGCGGGGTCAGTAAGGGCCCTGGAGAGGCGGGTAAGCGGCGGTTGTGCGACAACCACCAAAAGAGCAACCTTGACGCCAGGAATGGCGTCGTGGAGGATACCTACGCCCCCCTCTCGTCCCCTACCATCACATATCTAGCAGCGCAGGGTTCAAGGGGGCACGAATGGCCGGTAGATAGGTGGAAGGGGGGTGAGTGTTCCAGGAGGACGAAATCGCTGGGGAGAAGGACGGCAGCGGTGTTGACCGTCGTGTCGACGTCGTCGGACGTGGACGACAACAAGCAGAGCCCTCAGATTGTCAGTCAGAGTCGGCTGCCGAGGAGTTTGGGAACCGGTATTCTTTTTCAAAAGGGCGATGGGTACGCCCAGGAAAAAGTGCGGATGGGCCTCCAATATTCTCTCACAGCCCTCTCAGTCGCTAACTTTTGCTGCTCCCTCGCGTGGAGCGCTCCAACGGCCGCAAAATTGGCGCAGACCGTCCGCACGAGACTAAAACAGAACATATTAGTCCGACTGTCCTCTAGATGCATCGGACAGAGTTGCAAGTATACGGCTCATTGGCCCGCGGCAATTGCTCGGCCACCAGAGCGTCATCGTCAGACGCACCGTTGTTGCCGCCGATCGCCACACCCGCCCTCTTTTCTGTGATCCCCCCTTCTGGGCTGTAGGAGTGCACTGTCCCGCCCCACACTCCTAAGAGTATCCCCTGCTCCCACCCATGCCCGATTCTTCAACTGATGAGGACGATCTGTCTGACGCGTCGGGGGCGTCACCCCCGGCTGGAGGCATCGGTGCGGCCGCCCCCCTCCCCGATGGCGCCGCCGGTGCGGCACCAACGCGGGCGCGCAGCGAGGGGGGGCAGTACCTCTCAGCCAACCAAGGTCGGAGAAAGCGCCAAACCCCTACGTTTCGGGTGATCGAGTTGTCTGAAGTCGAGGCACCCACCTGTGCGGCAGCGGCCGCCACCACTGAACCGCTTGGGTGTGTCGCCCCGTACCGCTGCGCCGCCCACGGAGGAACTACCTGTAGGCGCTGGCTCATCCGCGGGCCCGTGTTGGGCTTCTCGGACGACGCTGAGCGCTTCTCGTCCGTGGTGGTAGAGGGGGCGCTGGCATGGATGCCGCCCCTGGAGGTGTACGTAAGGGCGCTTCCTCACTTGTCACCGGCGGCCTACCTGAGCTGCTCCGGGGCGCGCCCGTCAGTCTCCTACGTGGCTTCTGCGTGTGCGGGTCAACAAGGTGCCTGGTCCACGGGGGAGGGGTGGTCTTCCTTTCGGGGCTTTGTCGAAGGCCAAGCGCTGACTTCCGCCAATATCAACAAGATTGGTAAGCGCGCAGTGGCCGCTGTCAAGGCCAGTGGGGGGGTCATTGCCAACGGGAACGTGCCGCTGGTTGAGCATCGCAGCGTGCGGGATGATAGTGTCTACGTGGCCGCCCACAAGGCCATCGCGCGGCGATTGTCGGCGACCGGCGCGCGCCTGTACAAGAAGAGGGGAGAGGCGGCTGCCCGAGCACGGTGGCCAGCATTGCTGCATGGGGGGCACTCTGCTGGTTCCGTCGCCCGCACTCGATCCTGGGTTGAGCACGGCGCTCTCGACGGGGGCTCGCGGGCAGGCCGCTTGCGCCTCTCGCATGGTCTCTCCCAAATGCACCTGTTCCCCACGCGCTCGCAGCTACGGGAGGAGCGACGACAGGCATTCGAGCGGGACGGCATTGATCATTTCTTTTTTACGCGCTCGGCGCTGGGGGGGCTGATGCGGTGGGACTACATTGACGGGAGCGGTGCGTCGGGCATCCGACGGTACCGGAACCAGTGGGGTTTGGAGAAGCGTCTTAGGAGCCACACCAACACCTACTGGGAAGAACGGACACCGTCGAGCGGCGACGGAGGTGGCCGTGGCGAGCTCCTCGAGGAGGACGTGTCGGAGGACGAGGACGGGGGCATCCACTTTTTCAACGCCGACGCAGAGACGGAGGGGTGCTATGCCGCGGTGCCGGACGATCCTGCGGCGCTTGCCGCGCTCCAGGTGCAGGCCGAGTCGTACCTAGAGGACACCGACACCAGCGACCCGGTCAAGATCTTGGCTGTCGGCTTTGACGCACAAGCAGCGCTGCAGCGGGCGGTGGACTTGGCCGCTGTTGCAGGAGCCACCGCCAGCCGGGTCACTGGCGCCCCACCGGCCGTCATCACTTTTGCGGCCGACGGGGGGACCATCAAGCGGCGCCAGCTCACGGCGCTGACCGTCTCTCTGTCCTCTCCGCTGCTCGCGCACGGGCGTACGGACCTAACACCGATTGTGTACGTGCTGTCTGGGGAGAAGGAGGTCGACCGGGGCATATGGGCGCATGTGAGGGACACCCTCAAGCGTCTCAACTCGGACGGCTTCACCATCCCAGTGACGGCCGCGTCCGAAGGCTCCCAGTCGGGACAGGTCGCCAGAATCGGTGACGCAAGGCAGCCACTACGGTTGTACCAGACCATCCATGTGTGTGGTACGTGTGATGAGGGAATGCGGCGGCTGGTTGCCGCCTGAAGAGAGATTCAACAATGGAGGGCGGATGGGGAATCGTGCGTCGTACGAATGAAAGGCGTACATCCACTAACCGCTCCGGCTTTGCTCTTTCGCGCCCTGTGCTCTGCCCATCCGCATGCTTTTGCATCCCCACGTGTAGCCGACTTTTGCATGATCCATGGACTTTGGGGCCTTACGGGTGGTAGCGACGCCGGTCGGTGCCCCGTGTGCGTCGGCTGCCGGCTGGTGCACTTCCTCCGCCCAAGCCGCCACGTCACCGGTGGTGACGACCGAGACGTCGACGTGGTCGGCGGCCAGTGGGAGATGGCCGTCTGGGCGCTTGCCAACTTCTGCGTCCGCGCCAAGGGTGCATTCACATTGTCCGACGGTGACATTTTTACGCCCTGCCCGACGTGCAAGCGGCTCATTCCGCTCTCTTCCGAAGCCGTTGAGGGCACTGGCATCCTCTACTGCCACACCGCCGGCTGCCGCACGGCCAATACACCCGTGCAGGCCATTTACCCTATCGCCGCCAGCACGCTCACGGAGGCCCTAAATGGCTGTCGTCGGCTGGCCGGCGGTGTACGTGGCTACTCGCCGCTGCGGGGTGTCCCAGTCGCTCTTCAGCTCCCCGTGCTGCATTGTACGGGAAACATTGCCAAGCGCGTCGTTCTGTTCATCCTGGCATGCCAACCCGAGGGCTTGCAGGACAAGGCACGGCGGGTGCTTCTGGCAATTGCCGGAAAGGGATGTCTGGGGAGCCTGTACCTCCGAGAGTTCCGGGAGCTCGTGGCGGCGGCGGTCGTCCACCCCGATATATACTCCAACCACTTGGACCCGGCCTTTTTCATCATGTTGCAGCTGACCCAGCTCATGAATGCCTCGTGGCGCGAGGCCCTGACGGGACCAGACGCGGTGGCACGAGCGGGAGGCGCCGCCGCCGCGCAGCTGGCCGCTTCTCTTCTCGGCCCGCTGTGGGAAGACGTTAAGCCGCTGGACCCCGTTACAAAAGACACGAAGGTGGCAACGCTCTACCTCCATGCACCCATTGCCCACATGCAGATCCAGCTTGGGGTTGCCCGGTCTGGGGTGGCCCTTGTGTCCGACGACAACATGGAGGGGCACCTCCGCGGAGTCGGCCGCTTTTTGCACAACCATGGCAACAGCGCGTCCCTGGCTGAGCTGCTGTCGAACATGGCGGCTGTGCAGCAGGCGACGATCCATTTTTCCACCCCCCGCTCGCACCCGTCGGCCCTCGTCTTCACGGAGGTCATCTGTGTATGCAAGTGCTGGAAGGCGTTTGGCCGGGACGGGACGGCGGACTTTGACGCAATACGAGCACTGGGTCACAACGACGCCGAGCTGGAGCTTGAGGACGTGGACGGCGGGGATGAGCTGAAAATTTCGTTGCTCTCCCTCAAGCCGGTCGTCGCCGTCAGTGGGACGGCGCGGCAACGTGCTGACGGCACCAAGGTCCGGGGAAAGAAGGAAGCTCTTCGACGGGGCCTGCGCAGGCGGCAACGTGTCATCGTCGCCTGTGTCTGTAGCCGCCTAAACGGCGGCGAGAAGAGCGCGGTCGTGGAGCACGCTGCCGCTCGTCGAGCCGCTGCTATGCGCGCTGCCGTCGCGGCGGGGGTGGTGGCTTCCGCAGGAGGCGAAAGCCCGGCTGACGCCGATGGTGACCTGCGGGGTGCCGCCTCAGCCACGACCCCGCTGTCGTCTGCTTCAAGCGACGATGACAGCGCACTCGGGATGTTTGGTGCGGACCGGCATGGGTCGCGCCCCGCGTCACTTGGTTTGGGTTTAGCGTCGGCATCGTCGGCCGAGTCTGAGCGCCCCGCGTCAACGGCTCAACTGCAGAGACGAGCGCGACTGGCTGCTCTTCCCTCGTTCTTCCCCCCGCCCGAGCTGCTGCCGTTGGTGTTTTCTCGCCCCGCTGTATACAGCTCGTGCGAGGCGGTGGCAGCCCTGCCGGGCGAGGGTCCTAAATCGGCGGCGGAGGTCAACGCCCTCCTGCTCGAGCAGGCAGCCGTTCTTCGGCTCTTTGTGCAGCGCACCAAGTCGTACCCGTTTGCTAAGTGGGCGACGGGTGGCTCAGTCAACGGGGAGGATGTTTGCACCGCGGCCGCGGCGCTGCTCCAGCGCCTGCGTCGCGCCTACTCGGAGCGGATAGAGTGGGACATCGACGGTGGGAGGCCCGTTGACGCTTGATTGTTTAGTTTTGTGGGAGTGGTCGTTGGCAGGTCGTGCCATGGGGGGTGGGGTGGACGAGACGAGCATCGGGCGGAATGCTGAAGAGCGATGCTGGGCGCCGGTGCTGGAGCCAGAAACGGTGCCAGTGGTGTCGCCAAAGACGTGCAAGAAAGAACAACCAAGGTCGCGCTGCGCTTCCCTCCGACCGGCGGACCGGTGGCGTGCAAGAATTCTGCACGGCAGCACTGACTCGTGCACAAAAAATGCATCACGTTTTCGGAATTTCTGCATATCAACGGATCAAGATACAGAATTTCTGCACTTGCTTGTGCAAACGCGCTTGCATGAACTCAGTGTGCGAGGTACAAGAATTTTGCACACAAGAAACACGTTTGTGGGCGCCCCGTGCGCATGAAGAGGAGGCCAGGTCTCGTGTTTTTCATACTCATAGACACCTCCACTGCGGTACGAAAGGTGTAGAAAAGGGATCTGGGCAACGTCTTTATAGCCCAGGGGCATCGCTCTACAAAGGTTCTGTACAGCGCACACGCTCTGGAAGGGTCAGAATCGACGATTGCAGGATTTCTGCACGCCTTTGTGCAAGCCATTTACACGGAAATGCAGATCTTCCAGGCACGTGGTTTAAGCCCCACTGTGCAGCTGCGTAGGATACGTGTATCCGTCTGACACCAGATAAGAACCCATCCTGTCCCCGTTTATTAACCACTGGTTCACTTCCTTCGAGAAGCACACCGTTGGGCTCAGCTCACCCTCCCCTCCTCCATCATCTTTTTTCCACAAAAAATGGACGCTTCACTCTTTTTGTTGGTAGGTGGATCGGTATCGGGGTATACACTAAAGGTATATCTCATGCACTAAAACCTGTCCCAAAAACGATGTGGGTGCGTCGGAACTGGTCCTCCAGGAGCCAAAGTCCCTCTGATGACAGATATGGGAGTTCCGGCGGTACTCCGAAAAAAAGGGGCTGTGAGTGCGAGAAGCGCCTGAATGCGCGTGGGTTGCGCGACACTGGTGAAGCGCTGCGTCCGGTTTCCAGCTCAGCAATAGCCGTTGCAACAGTGATCCAGCTAATAAATACAGTCCACTCAAACTGATAGGGCGGATCAAGCCGGCTGGCTTGCATGAGACTAAAACAAGAACATGCAATCAAACAGTAGCCCCCAGTTCGTAATCTGTGCGAACAGCGAGGGACATGAAACGATACGGCCGAGTCCAAGGGCCGGCGCTTCACTTTCGGTCGCGACCGCCAGCGCATCCGCAATGCTCAGTTTCGACTTCTGACAGGCTGTAAGGCTCGTCATGTACATGCTTACAACTTTCCCTGGCCGAGTACGCCTCACATGCCCATCATGGAAGCATGGCGTCAACGAGGGCGCAAAAAGAACCGTAAAACTGGCACCCTACTTTTTCTGCACGCACGACAAAGCTCCAAAATACAGTGCACACATCGGAACGGCGCTTATAGGCGGAAAGCTTGCGAGTTGGTGGTTCTTTCTATAGCGGAAATTTTGGCATTGGGTGCGGTGGTGCCCGTCTCTGGTGGTTCTGAACATGCGTCGCCGCCAGAGTTTTTAATGCGTGAGATCCACCTTCCTAAAGGCCCAGGAAGTTTGGTCATCCCTGATCCGGGGCGCTGCCGTCCGCTTTTCTCCAAACCTCCTCTTTCTTCGCTGTCGACCGTCGTGCGGGGGGCTACAACTATGCTGACAAGCTCTTGTGCAGTGGATCGCCAAACCCGCTGACGCCGCTTTCGCAGAGGACCCCCCCAAATCGGCCGTCACGGCAGCCGCCTTGCCCCGACCCGCACGCCGCCCTGTTGCCTGCCGCCGCGGCCGTCGCTGCGGCGGTCGGCTTGTGGCCGAGAGCGGCGGGCTGCTTCCTTGCCACACCCGTGGGGCTGCGTATGGCAGCGTCTCGGCTAGCTCGTCGCAACTCTGGTCTCTCTGACGCCTGCAGGAGGGGCGCCAGCCTCGGTGACTGGCCGGGTACTGGGCGGGCCGGCCCTACGTCGGCGGCGCCGCCAAATGGATCGGGCGGCGGCGATGCTGCCGCCGCCTTGGCCCGCTAGTGGCGGCAGCTGCGGTGACGGTTGCCATGGTGGCGATGACAGCGGCGGCTGCAGGGGCAGCGGCGGCGGTAAGCGAACCAGGGGTGGCACCGGTGAGCGCAGATGGAGTGACGACGGCTGTGGCGCCAGGTGCGACTGTCGACGCGCTGGTGGCTGGGTGGGCCAACCGCCTGGGAGTGGCGCCGGTCTGGTCGACCTGGCCACCTGGGCCCGCCGGACCAGTGTTGCCGGTCTGCTGGCGGCAACCAAGCGGCAACCACCCCCCAGCGGCCCATGCTCCGCCGCGGCCGCGCGCGGCTCGTGGCCGCGCGACGGGCCACAAAAACGGGGGGGGCGTTGGCATTTGGGCGGCGAACACGCCGCCCAACCGGGGACCCTGCTGCTTGTCGGCGGCGCCGGCGGGGTGCCCCCCTTGGTCCCGACGTCCGCGCCCCCCTGCTCGCCCGGCACTCCCCCTCCGCCAGGCGGTGGCGTCGTGGCCTACTCGTCCGTTCCGTCGCCCACGTCGACGACGCCAAAGCGCCCCCTCTCGGCCGATGGCCGAAGTGCCGCCGTCGTCCCGGGGGCGGCGTCGCGGCCGACGGTGGCAACGGCGGCGGCCGGCCACCAGTGGTCCCCGCTGGCGGTGGACATGGCGGCGGGCGCCGTGGCGGGCCTCGCTTGCGACGCGGTGATGCACCCGATGGACACCATCAAGGCGCGGCTTCAAGCACAGCGGGGACCCCCGTGGCGCTACCGGGGGATCGTTCATTGTGCGACCCGGTCGGTTAGAGACCTAGGTACGTCCGGTGGGGAGGAGGGAGCGACCTTGACACCAGCACGAGCTGCTTGTGATTTGTGTGGTGGGGGAGCCGTGGCGCGCTGCCACTTCGGATGTCTGCCGACTGCATTGCTTGCACATCTGCCAAATGGCCCGACTGACGCTGCCCCATATGCTCCCTGGTTGCGCCCCGACTACCTTCTTCTACCTACAGGCTTTTCGAGAGGCATGTACGCCGGCTTTGGCGCCGTCCTCATCGGTACACCCTTCACCCACGCGCTCATGTTTGGCGCCTACCGCGAGGCCGCGCGGGAGCTCACGTCCGACTCTGCTCCTCCTTTTGGGCTCTCCCCCTACGCCCTCTCTATGCTCCTGACGCTTACGACGGCCTCGTTTGGCGAGGCCATTTCCCTTGCCACTTACGTGCCAACCGAGGTCATTGCCAAACGCATGCAAGTGGCGGCGGTCGGACCCGGCCGGCACTATCGCAACGCCCTGCATGCCTTCTCGTCCATCGCGCGCGTCGAGGGCCCCCGTGGCCTGTACGCAGGCGCCGCCGCCACGGCGCTGCGGGACATCCCCTACACTGCCGTGCAGCTTGCGTTGTACGAAGCCGGCAAGTCGCTTGTCCTCGGCGACGGCGGCGTCCCCGACCCGACGGGCGACGACGGGGGCGGGGAGGGCGTCGGCTTTGGCGTCGCCGGCGCTCTCGGCGCGGCGGCGGGCGGCGTCGCGGCGGCCATCACCAACCCACTGGACGTGGTCAAGACGCGCCTCCAAACTCAGCCAGGCGGCGCGGAGCGCATGTACGCGGGCGTCCTCGACTGCATGCGGCGGGTCGTGCGAGAGGAGGGGTGGGCCGCCCTCGGCAGGGGCGTCGGCGCCCGCGTCGCCTGGGTCGCCCCGTCGAGCGCCATCGTGTTGGCGGTGTTTGAGGCGGCCGGCCGCGCGCTGGGAGGGGACGCTGACGCAGAGACGTCCGCGCCATTGTAGGGGGTGCCAGAAGGGGGGAGGGCGGCGGGAGCGTCGGTCGTGGCCACGCGCGCGCGTGGCCGTGTAACTAATTTTTGGGAGGCGCTTCCCGTCGGGCTGCGGCGCGCCGCCGTGGGCGGGGTGCGTCGACTGTCCGTGGCGAACATCAAAGGCGAGCACTCAATGCACTTGGTGGGGGAAGTGGTGTCGGTTCGGCTCCATGGCAATCCGAGCGTCGCGGCGGCGGCTGCGACCGCGTCGATTGCGAATCTCTGCCGCGGCTGGGGCTCGTGAGCAGATCGATGGCGACTGCCGCATCGTGCACAGTACGCCTTCTGTAATCATCGGAAGGACGAACCCGTGGTTGACAGCGCGGCCAGACTGTCAAACAAACACAATCCGGCAAGTCATGAAAAGCAAACCACACGGCGCGTGCGTCCCCACCAGACCAATGCCCCGCGGTCTTGACAGCAGGGACGGCGCCGTCGCCACGACCAACCCCGCCCCCCATATCTCCCCCCACGGCCCACCCGGCGCCCTACCTGTGCACCGCATCTTCGTCCCCACTTCCTCTCCTCGACTCGCTGGTGTACAAGAACGATTCCTCCTCCTCCTCCTCGTCGGCATCGAGCCCTCCCCCGCCTGCACCCGCCACGCTCACCGGTAGCCGCCGGGACGCTGCCGACGGCCACGGGCGGGGCGATGTCGGGAGGCCCGCTGGTCGCTCCCGGGGCGGCGGTGACATGGGCGGCGACGCTACGGCCGACGCAGCACCATTGCCCATCCCCCGACGCCGAGGCGCCACTGCTGCGGCAGCGCCCACGGGAAGGGGCGACACGCTCGCGGCGGCGGCGCCGTCGCCATTCGTGCGCCCGCTGGCGGGTACGCCACCGAGCTCAATGTCCCCGCCAGCGCCGGCTATAGGGGAGGACATCATACCTGAGCGCGGTGACGTTGTCGCGGCCGCTGCCGGGTGGGCGAGCCACCGGGGCGACCGCGGCGTGCCGTCTGCATTGTCGTCTGCGACAATATCGTAGAGCACCTCGGCAGTGTTGAGCGGCTGTGCCTCGTCGCTGGGGCAAAGCAAGCCGACGCCCCCGAGGATGACGGCAAAGCCGAGCACATACGCCGCGACCTGCTTGCTGCCCCAGTCATTGAACTCTTGGAAGTAGATACCGCCCGATACGGTGGCAAGGAGGATCCAACACACCTGCATCATTGGCACAAAGAACACGGCCTCAAACAGCCGCAACCCGTGGTTGAGGCGCACCACCCAAAAGGTGGCGGCGGCGGCAAAGCCGGCCAAGATGAACCACGTCTGGTATTGGAAGACGGGATTACCATACGCCTCACTGGGGTGCAGCGCTTGAGTGAGGAGCATGGAGAGCGACTTGGCAAGCAACACCGCCTGGGAGCCCCACAGCGCAGAGCGCACCGAGTACATGGCGGCCAGCAACTGCCGCTCCCGCAACGTTGTCAGGGAGATGTTGAACGACTCGGCGTTTGACGCACGGACGATACGGCCCTTGAGCCAGCCATAGCCGAGCCACGATGCCACCGACAAGACCGCCGCCATAATCAGGTAGCACACATACGAGGAGCGGCCGTAGAGCGCAGCGAGCTCCTCCGGCCCATAGTTGCGAGACGTCTTGGTGCCAAACGTGACGAGCAGGATGCAGCCTGCAATGATGGCGCCAACGCCCGCCAGCGACGACGAATGCACCTTCTCATTCAATACGAAGTGACTGAACAAAACTTGTGACAAGAACTGCACGGACGACAGGCCAGAGAGTAGGCTCTGTGCAGCATACTTGAACGCCGCAAAGTTGAGGCACGTCCCAACGACGAACATGGCAAAGCCGCCGAGCCACTGCGGCGTTCGCGACAGCCGCTTACGCTGGTCGGACGGTTCGGCCAGCCGCTTGTTGATGGCGAGCTTCATGATGTTCGTCCTGCGCGCAGAGACGAATGCAATACACAAGGGCGATGCTAAAATCCAGCGTCAGCTCCTCTGTCCTTCCACTATGCCCCTGGCAACCGCCTTGGCCACCACACCAAGACGCCAAATCCAAAAGAAGCCGCATGCGGGGCCGAACTCACCCTCGCACCGCTCCCCACCTTTCATTGATGCAGCTCCGCCCGCGATACGTACCCGAGGTTGGCCGACACACAGCCGACCAGCAGCAATAGGATGCCTGGCCACGACCCGCCCACCTCCCATCCTAGATTGGCAAAGGGGTTGAACGAGAGCATTGCAGCGACCGTATGGGACGTCCCCCCGACAGAGGCGCGCACGCCGCGACCGTCGCTCCGCCCGACGCCGCGACCGCCGTGGCACCAATGGCACCCAGCGGCAAGCCGGCGCGATGTAAAGGCGTGTCCGCGGGGGCGGGGGGGGGGGGGGGGGGGGGCGCGCGCGGTCGGCGACGCCGGCTGACGCGGCCCAACGGCAGCCGCCCGTATGAAACGCGCGCCACGCCTCCAACGTCACGCCAATGGGACGACCAACGGCAGCCGGCGGGGACGGCGTCCACGCCGCCCACTCCCGCCCGCGGCCGTCGCGCGCGCGTCGCCGCGTCGCCACCGCCGGGCGGACAGGCGGGCGGGTCGGGGGCGGCAGCCGCGCAACGGGCGCCGGGGGTGCCGCTCGGCCGACGCACGGCGCGTGCGCGGCGCGTTCCCAGTCGAGGCGGCCAAGCGCCTGACACCGACCGGCGGGTAGCGCCGTGGTCGCGGTGGTGTGGGTGTGCGCTTGCGGGTGGATGCGGGGCAGGGAGCGGGTGAGCCGTTTGGCGCGTGTGTGACAGTGAACTGTTTGCGGTTTCCATTGCAACGAAAGAATCTGTGGTCGCACGTCTTGGGATTCGCACGTGCACCTGCCCTCCAGTCCTACTTTGCGTTCATTGCTGGAAACAAAATGGTGTAGTTAATTGGGATCTGATCAATACACATGACGCACGGGTGTCGTCTGTGTCGTCGTCACGCCCAGCTCGAGGGGCGATCCCCGCCGCGCTCGCCGCGCGCGCCGTGCCCGCGCCGACCGTCACGTCCACATTGTTGGAGATGCCTTCCCCCGATCCGTCCGCCACCCCGCCTCGGGGCGACTGGAAAGAGGCGGCCCTCGTCGTCCGCCTGTCCACCACGGAATTGCGGGTGCACCTGCGGGAGCTCCTCCGCCGCCCGGCCGACGACGCGGCCGCCGCCGACGGCGTTGCGGCCATTGCCCGCGCCTGCAACGCCGTGGAGGGTGTCCTGGCCGCCCTGGCGGTGGCTGCCGCTGAGGACGACTCGGCTTCTGACATTGACGACGATGAGGACGACGACGACGACGAGGACGACGACGGGGGCGGTTTCTCGCTGGGGGGCGCCGACCTCGGCGGCGGCGGCGGCGGCGGCGGCAGCGGCTTTTGGGAGCAGCCGCCACCGCCGCGTCGGTCGGGCGGCGCCAAGGCCGACGGCGGCGGCCCGTCGAGGCGGGAGCGCCCCCGCGGCCCGCGCCTGTCGGAGCGCCCCATGACCGGGGAGGAGCGGGATATGGCCGCCGCCGTCACCGCCGTCGTGGCGGCCGTGACGGCCGTTGTGGAGTTTTACGAAGCCGACGAGCTCACCGAGCCCCCGTGGGCAGACGCGGCGGCGGCGCCCACCCACGGCGGCGACGGCGGCGGCGGCAGCCGCCGCAGCGCCCGTGGCGGCAGCGGCGGCAGCGGCGGCGGCACCC
>ENA-ORXT01002567-ORXT01002567.1-marine-metagenome-genome-assembly--contig:-NODE-2567-length-21596-cov-4.509364_pt1 | contig 21596 bp, 20 predicted proteins | sample MGYA00237868_ERZ511482 | MGnify/ENA metagenome assembly ERZ511482
TGAATATCCGCTTCGCCATTGATAATGCAGGGCATGCTGGACGTCCACAACAGTTCGTCCTTCAGTTCCTGATAAACAAAGGTTTCAATGTCTTTAAGAAAGTCCAATGATTTATAGCCGCGATCACAGGGTGGAGTAATCAGTTCTAGTAAGGACTCCGCGTAATCCGTAGTGATCCAATCATTTTTTAACGCTGAGCCCAATTGTTTTGGGTGAGGGCGTTGTGAAATCAGGCCTTCATTATCGACTCTGAGGCTTTCTTTCTCTAATCCGGTTAACGAATCCTTTAGTAAATGCTGCGCATTATCGTCTTCAATCGCGCGAATTCGCTGATTCAGTAGTGTGTACAAAGTCATGCCTCAAAGCAAAATTAGAATCTTGCTCTGGCTCCCTAGGGTTATGGTTTGGTTGGGGAGCCAGAGTAAGCAGTAGTTATTTCTCGACTTGTGTTACATCTCGCACGGCACCACGTGATGCTGAAGTGGCCATCGCGGCATACGCACGTAATGCGGTAGTAATATTGCGGGTACGTTTGTATCCGGGCTTCCAGCCGTCTTTTCCTTTCGCATCCATATCGCTGCGGCGCTGGGCCAGCTCTTCGTCAGAAATCATTACGTTGATCTTGCGGTTCGGGATGTCTATTTCAATGGTATCGCCTTCTTCTACCAAACCAATTGCGCCGCCTTCGGCAGCTTCTGGTGAAGCATGGCCAATGGATAGGCCAGAAGTACCACCTGAGAAACGACCGTCAGTGAATAGCGCGCAAGCCTTACCTAAGCCTTTGGATTTGAGGTAACTGGTTGGGTAGAGCATTTCTTGCATGCCCGGGCCACCTTTGGGCCCTTCGTAGCGAATAATGACCACATCACCCTCAACGATTTGATCTTCGAGAATGGCATTCATTGCTGAATCCTGAGATTCAAAGATACGCGCACGGCCATTGAATAACAGGATGTTCTCATCAACACCGGCTGTTTTTACCACGCAGCCATCTTCAGCGATATTTCCGTACAGCACAGCGAGGCCACCATCTGTAGAGTAGGCATGTTCGATATCATGAATGCAGCCATTGACCTTGTCTAAATCCAGATCCCAGCGCTTGTTTTGGCTGAAAGCTTCTTGAGTACGAACATTTCCTGGCGCTGCACTGTAGAATAATTTTGTCTGTTCATCAGAACTTCTGGCGATATCCCATTGTTCAAGCGCTTCGCCCATGGTGGCGCTGTGAACCGTCGGGATATCGGTATGCAATAGGCCACCGCGTTCCAATTCACCCAGAATGCGCATCACACCGCCGGCGCGATGTACATCTTCCATGTGATAATCTTGCGTCGCGGGTGCAACTTTGCTGAGATTAGGCACTTTGCGCGATAGACGATCAATATCATCCATATTGAAGTCCACTTCACCTTCATGAGCTGCAGCCAGCAAATGCAGAATGGTATTGGTCGATCCCCCCATGGTGATATCAAGGCTCATCGCGTTTTCAAATGCTTTGAAATTGGCAATGTTGCGCGGTAATGCGGTTTCGTCATCTTGCTCATAATAACGTCTGGCTAGACTAACAATCTCACGACCAGCTCTAAGGAATAGCTCCTTTCGATCGGCGTGAGTTGCAAGTAAAGATCCATTTCCTGGTAAGGATAAACCTAATGCTTCTGTTAGGCAGTTCATTGAGTTGGCGGTGAACATGCCTGAGCAAGAGCCGCAGGTGGGGCATGCTGAGCGCTCCATGTCTAAGACCTCTTCGTCAGTCTTGTTTTGGTCGCCCGCAGATACCATCGCATCAACTAAGTCGAGCTTGATGACTTTACCCTGAATGACAGCCTTGCCCGATTCCATTGGGCCGCCTGAGACAAAGATTACTGGGATATTCAGTCGCAGCGCAGCATTAAGCATCCCCGGTGTGATTTTATCGCAGTTAGAAATGCAGACCAATGCATCGGCGCAGTGAGCATTCACCATGTACTCAACCGCGTCTGAAATGACTTCCCGAGAAGGTAGGCTATACAGCATGCCGTCGTGACCCATAGCGATACCGTCGTCAACCGCAATGGTGTTGAATTCTTTAGCGATGCCGCCTGCTTTCTCTATCTCACGAGCAACTAGCTGCCCTAAATCTTTAAGGTGTACGTGCCCGGGTACAAACTGCGTAAAGGAATTGGAAATCGCAATGATTGGCTTGTCAAAATCGCCATCTTTCATGCCAGTAGCACGCCACAGTGCGCGAGCACCTGCCATGTTGCGTCCGTGGGTGGTGGTACGTGAGCGATATTCGGGCATGGTTCATCTCCTGAGCAGAATGTTGATTAGGGGCATTCTACCTTGCCAGAGATTACTTTTGAATATTGTTATAACTTTATCTATGGCGGAGATCGTGGGTGGGGTTGACTATTCGAAACACCTTTTGGCTTTCATAAGAAGCGTTAACTAAGATGACCTTGGTCACTTCAACAGGCTTGGCTTTTGCTGGCATTCTAATGCAGCCATTAACCGTTGGAATCAATAGGGCTAAGCTAAGAATCTTTATGGTTTTCTTGTTCACATTACTTCCCTGTGTTCGATTTATAGTAGGTTAAAAATAGCATTTCCTGTCAGTTACACCCAATATAAATTCACGGGGCGCTTGAAGTCCTACCCGAAATCAGGGTTTTATGAATAAGTCATTAGAAAAATTATGCCAGTTAGAAAAGCCATCTGTATCACGAGAAAGCATGTAAGCACTGAGTTTGTTGCTAGCTATAAATTCTTTTGCTTTACCTTCACCCAGTACCATAATGGCCGTTGCCAAACCGTCAGCCATCATCGCGCTTTTGTGAAGCACCGTAATCGAAGCTAGTGTGTGGGTTATAGGTTTACCGGTTTCAGGGTCTATAGTATGGGAATAGCGTTTGCCATCCCGTTCAAAATAATTCCGATAATCGCCCGAGGTAGCTAGACCGATATCCTCTAGTAGAAGGCCTTGTTGAATAGAGCGTTCTTTTGTTGAAGGCTTTTCGATCGCAATTCGCCATAACGATTCGTTGGGTTTAGTTCCGCTCGCCCGGATCTCTCCGCCAATTTCAACCAGATAATCGCTCACTCCGGCTATAGTTAATTGCTCTGCAATAGCATCCACACCATAGCCTTTGGCAATCGCTGAAAGATTAATTTGAAGTTGAGGAATTTGTTTTCTCAGTGCAGGTGGTGAGGTTCGAACCGCCAATTTTGTATAACCAATATATTCTTTAGCTGCAGAGATGGTTGCTGCGTCAGGATTATTATTTTTAAAGTCTTTGCCAAATCCCCAGATATCAATCAGCGGCCCAACGGTGATATCAAAAGCGCCATTGCTCAGCAGACTGATCGATTGCGCGGCTTCGACAACTTGCGCAAACTCTGATGACACCGGATACCAGTCGGTGGATTGGCTTTTGTTGAACAGGCTTATTTCCGAGTCTTTTATCCAGGTGGACATCTGTTGGTTGATGCGTTGCAACGACTTGTCAACTTGTTGCTGGATCTGTTTTGCATTGATTGACTGGCCCTCGGAAGCGTAAAGAGTGATGTTGTAGGAGGTGCCCATGGTAGGGCCACTAATTTTGATCGCTTCTGTTGGTTTATCGCAGCTCGCTAGAAGCACTGCGGCTAGTATTAATAATAGCGGGGTAACAGCCGGATTAAAATTGAGGTGTAAGAATCTGAACATTTCCACCGCGCTTAACATGAATTTCTAAAGAGGATGCTTCGGCCAATTGTTGAAAGATAGCTAACCTTTTACTCGGATCATCTATCGTGATGCCATTCACTTGAGTGATAACATCGCCATTTCTTAACCCAAGTGCTCGAAACAATTTTCGATTGCGACTGGGGTATACTCTTATTCCTGTCATTTGACCATTTTCCCTAACAATAGAAGGTGTGATAACGGTCATCAACACATTAGGGTTGATCATCGCCTCTTCACGCAATGCTGTCAGTGTCTGAATTCCGCCGGTTGTGCCGATGGTGGGTGGCGCGCTTATTGCGGCTGAGTTATCGGTAGGCTGTATGATTCTAGGTCTGGCAATGTTCTGTACGCTTGGCGCGCTGCCTCTGCCGTTACTCGCTGTACTGCTAGACTTTGAATCATCAGGGAGTTTAAGAATCTGCTCGGTCCCATTGTTGTCGATCGTGACGCTGCTTTTGCTGATTTTAGTCACCATCACACCAATAGACTCCACAGTATCCTGCCCAGGCAGTTTCTTAGGGATGGGTTCACCGGGGCTAAAGACCTCTTGTGCTTTGCCATTATAAGAAATCATGGCAAAGCCGCCGCTTTCATTTTTAGACGAGATAATTCCGTGTAATTTGAGATTTAAATTGATCGGCGCTTTAACAGGTGCGGCGACCTTTATTGGTGCCGGTGCCGCTTTAATAACTTTTGGGGCGGCTTTGGGCACGGCACCAAACAAGTGCTGGTCTGCGATTAGTTTTCCATAGTTTTCTTGGCGTGCGAGGCTAGCTACCTGATTGGGGCTTACTCGGTTAGCCGCTTGAGCTGCAGCGGGAGCAGGTGTCACGATCATCCACAGTAGATTGGCCAGCGTTGCGCCGAGGGCAATCACTAGAAAAACGGTGAGTATACCGGGTGTTTTTTGTACCCATTTATATAAATCACTCATGTCTGTGTCTCCGTCAGTTGACGAGCAACCTCCTGATACTTATCAGCGGTTCTTTTTATTATAGTGTCTGGTAATACAGGACCAGGTGATGTCTTGTCCCAATCTAGTGTTTCAAGATAGTCTCTGACAAATTGCTTATCAAAGGAAGGGGGGCTGGTGCCTTCTTTATATTGATCTGCTGGCCAGAATCTCGAAGAGTCGGGCGTTAAAATTTCATCGATAAGCACAAGGTTGCCGGCTTGGTCCAAACCAAATTCAAATTTTGTGTCGGCTATTATAATGCCGCACTTAGCAGCATGCAGCGCCGCTTGTGTGTAGAGTTTGATACTCGTGTCACGAATTTTTTCAGCTAGTGCTGCGCCAACGCGTTCTTGCATTGCTGTATAGCTAATATTTTCATCGTGATCGCCCACCAACGCCTTGCTGGATGGCGTGAATATAGGCTCAGGCAGTTGGGCGGCTTGCGAGAGGCCCTTAGGTAATTTGATGCCGCAAAGCTCTCCGGTGGCTTGATAATCTTTCCAGCCAGAACCGATTAAATAGCCTCGGACGATTGCTTCGATGGGCAGTGGCTTTAAGCGGCGCACCACGATGGCACGACCTGCGAGATAGTCTGCTTCTTCATCGGTGATAGACAGCTCATCTAACTCTATATCTGTTAGGTGGTTTTCTATGATATGAGAGAGCTTATCAAACCAAAAATTAGAAACTTTTAACAAGACTTTCCCTTTGTCAGGCACGGCTTGAGGCAGTACTACGTCGAAAGCGGAGAGGCGGTCAGTCGTCACAATAAGCATATACTGCTCGTCAATGGCGTAAATGTCGCGAACTTTGCCCTGAGCAATGAGTTCGTAATTTTTTAACGTTCGGTGCGTTGTGCTCATAAAATCGTTTACGTAGAGATAATAGAAAACAATGCTATAATATCAGGTTTTCTGCAGGATATTGGGGTGAATACGATGACGCAACCTGTAGTGGGTGTGGTGATGGGCAGCGACAGTGATTGGCCCGTCATGTCAAAGGCAATTGAAATACTGGAAAAGTTTGATATTGCCCACGAATGCCAAGTTGTTTCGGCACATCGAACGCCCGACTTAATGTTCGAATACGCCGAAACAGCGCAAGGGCGCGGGCTTAGAGTGATTATTGCCGGAGCAGGCGGTGCTGCACACTTGCCTGGGATGATCGCTGCAAAGACTATTGTGCCTGTGTTAGGTGTCCCTGCACCATCAAAATACCTTAAAGGCGTTGATTCACTGCACTCTATTGTTCAAATGCCAAAAGGCATACCCGTTGCCACGTTTGCAATTGGCGAAGCCGGCGCGGCAAATGCTGCCTTGTTTGCTGTATCAATGCTGGCTAATGGTGACGCTGAGTTGACTAAACAGCTGAACGCCTTTCGTGAAGCACAGCAGCAAATAGCATTGGCTATGACCCTTCCGCCCACTAATTTAAGTACCGAAAAATGACGAATGAAATGATATTGCCAGGCGCAACTATTGGGATGATTGGCGGCGGTCAACTCGGTCGAATGTTTGTAATTGCCGCTAAATACCTCGGTTACAAAGTCATCGTGCTTGAACCCGGTGAAAATAGCCCTGCAGGGCAAGTCGCGGATGAGCAAATAGTGGCCGCTTACGATGACCCTGAGGCCATGGCGGATTTTGCTAAACGTTGTGATGTGATTACCACTGAGTTTGAAAATATCCCTGCTTCAGTATTGGATGATTTGAGCAAGACGTGCATTGTTCATCCTTCAGCTGAGGCACTGGGCAAAACTCAAGATCGTATTATTGAAAAAGAGTTCATTAGATCTTGTGGGTTGTTGCCGGTGCCTTACGGCATCATTAAGACACGTTCAGACGTTGCGGTTGCAATCGAATCGATAACGTTCCCTGCTATCTTAAAAACTGCGCGGTTTGGCTATGACGGAAAAGGTCAAATTGCTGTTAACAATGCCGAGGAGGTTGTTGCAGGCTTTAAGTTTCATAAATCGGCGGACTGTGTGCTGGAGCAACGGGTTGATTTAAACTGTGAAGTGTCGGTTGTGATTGCCCGAAATGCTAGGGGTGACACTGAAACGTTTCCAATTGCAGAGAACGTCCATATCGACGGTATTTTGTTTCAAAGTATCGTGCCAGCAACCATTGATGCTGATATCGCTAGTGCAGCAAAGGCTGCTGCAAAGCAGATTGCTAGAAAGCTGGATTATATCGGTGTGTTAGCGGTAGAGTTTTTTGTAACCAATCAAGGCGAGCTACTAGTTAATGAGATAGCGCCGCGTACTCATAACAGCGGTCATTACACCATTGATGCTTGCATCACGTCACAATTTGAACAGCAAGTGCGCACCGTGTGCAATTTGCCTTTTGGTAGTACCTCGTTGCTCAGCCCTGTTGTTATGACCAATTTACTAGGCGACCTTTGGGGTAAGCAACCACCCGACTGGGCTAAAGTGCTGAGCAGTTCAATGAGTAAGCTGCATCTTTATGGCAAAGAGACCGCCAAACCTGGTCGCAAAATGGGGCATTTTTGTACCCTAGCTGATTCGGCTGAGGCGGCTAAAAGTCAGGCCAGTAAACTATTTAAAGAGTTAGATACATTATGATGGCGACCGCTGATTATCTGAAATCATTGCGCAAAGACATAGAATTTACCGCGACACTGTGTGATCAACCCATGATATTTCGCTCCACTTGGGGGATTTTCTCTCCTCGTGAAATCGATGCGGGTACCGAGCTGATCTTGAAATATATCAACCCCGCTGAAGACGCTGACATTTTTGACTTAGGGTGCGGTTACGGACCAATTGGCTTGACGCTAGCGAAACTTGCACCTAAAGGCGAGACTTTATTGTGTGATAAAGATTTTATGGCGGTAGAGTATACCAACCGCAATGCTGTTTTAAATGGCGCCAATAACGCAAACGCTATTTTATCAAATGGTTTTCAACACGTTGATAAGGCGTGCCGATTTGATTTGGTGGTCTCCAATGTGCCGGCTAAAGTTGGTAATGAAATGATGACACTGATGTTGCATGACGCACATTTTCATATGAAACCGAATGCCGAGATTTACCTCGTGACGGTTAATGGTTTGCGTCAATACATGAAGCGCAATTTAAAAGAAGTCTTTGGTAACTATAAAAAACTCAAACAAGGACCTGCCTACACAATCCATCAGGCAAGCAAAATTTAGCTCTAATGAATTCAGGCTATTATAAGTATAAAAAATAAGCATTTGTTCTTTCCATTGATCGACCGCATAGTTATTGTATGGGTGTGTTTTCTATCAATGGAATGAGGAAAAAAGAATGCCTGAATTAAAGTTGTTAACAATCACTGTCGGATTGTTGTTATCGACCATTGCCTCAGCGACGGAGCCATTTCGCACTGAAACAGAGCAAGCGTCGATACCGCAAATCTCAAATGCCTTTAAAGTCAGCTTTGCAGATATGATTTCGCCAGATGACGCAAAGTTTATGAGTATTCGTGCAGCGGATCTTATTAATCAAAAAGGTACGCTGGGTATTGCCGAGTTTTCACGAACCGAGGCCGGCTTTTTAATGAAAGACGGGTATGTCTTTTGCATGTCGATGCAAGCGGTCATGATCTCTCACCCCATACGCAATCAGTTGGTCGGTCAAAACCTCTACGAGTATCAGCGCTATGGGCAGCCTTTTTTTAGGGAAATGGTCGAGGTTGCGAGACGGGACGGTGAGGGATGGGTTGAGTATAAGTGGCCGTACCCTGGCACCAGCGAACTGCGCTTGAAGATGAGTTATGTCGTTAAGAATCAGGCGGGATTTTTTTGTGGTGTGTCGGCCTTTAAATAACCCCGCATTTATTGATTAGATTTTTGCAATCTCGCCGCCAAGCAGCGCACCTGTAAACTGCTCTGCGTCAAATACTTGCAGGTCATCAATAGATTCGCCGACACCGATAAACCGTACGGGAATCCCCGTTTGCTTTGCGATCGCAAATAAAATCCCCCCCTTAGCGGTACCGTCTAGCTTTGTAACGGTAATTCCCGTTAGCCCCAAGGCTTGGTTAAACTCTTTAGCTTGCACTAGTGCATTTTGCCCAATACTAGCATCCACAATTAACATGATTTCATGGGGTGCATCGGCGTCAATTTTTTGCATGACACGTTTTACTTTTTTAAGCTCTTCCATGAGATTGGTCTGGGTGTGTAACCTGCCGGCGGTATCTGCTAATAAGACATCGACCCCTCGAGCGGTTGCCGCTGCCATCGCATCATAGATGACTGACGCGCTGTCCGATCCTTGTTTTTGAGCGATAACGGGTACGTCATTTCGCTCACCCCACGTTTGCAGCTGTTCTACTGCCGCTGCTCGAAACGTGTCACCTGCTGCAAGCATGACTTTTTTTCCATCGTTTTGGAATTTTTTGGCAAGCTTACCAATGGTTGTGGTTTTGCCTGCACCATTGATGCCCACCATCAAAATCACAGTCGGTTTCTTTTTAGGGTCTAGCACTAAGGGGATGGCAACGGGTCGAAGAATTTCTTTCATGCTTGCAAACAGGTTTTGCATGAGGGCTTCACTATCGCTAAGTTCATTGCGATTGACCTTGTCGGTTAGGTCATCAATTATCTGAGTGGTTGATTCAATTCCCACATCAGCCATTAATAAGCGCGTTTCGAGGTCTTCAAGCACCTCTTCATCGATTTTCTTGTTGCCTAAAAATAAGTTACCTAGGCCTTCAGTTAACGAGGTACCTGTTTTAGCAAGCCCTGTCCTAAGTCTTGAAAATACACTAGGTTTTTCTTGAGGCTGGCTGACTGCGGGCTTGGGTGGAGCCGCAATCGGTGATTTGTCAGCGACCGTATCATCTGAAAGGTCGGTGGTTGAATCAGCCGCAGCCTCGATGTCTTTATTAAGTGCCGGAACATCTGAAATGACTTCTTCAACGTCATTACCTTGTTCAAGGTGTTTTTTTTTCTTGAAAAAATTGAACATCGTTTATACTTCAAATTTGGTTAATAAATGTGAATCCTGTAATGCAGCGAATCTTATCACTTGGGAAGGCAGCACGTCACTGCCGTTTCTTCTTTCTCGCACTTGTGTTGTCTAGTGCATCCGCGGGGGCTAATACCGCGACGGATCAGCCGGCCAAAAGTAAATCGGGCGTATCTGTTAAGGTACTGGATAACGGCCTTAAAATATTGGTCAAAGAGGATCATCGTGCACCGATCGCCGTTGTACAAGTTTGGTACCGGGTTGGCACCAGTTATGAGCATGAGGGTATTACCGGCTTGTCTCACGCCCTTGAACATATGATGTTCAAGGGTACAACGACGCGCAAATCGGGTGATTTTGAAGTAGTGCTTTCACGCATTGGTGCTGAAAACAACGCGTTCACCTCACAAGACTATACGGCATATTATGAGGTACTAGCGGCAAAGCACATCGAAGTCGCTATCGAATTGGAAGCTGACCGCATGCGAAATCTTGTGCTGGATAAAGCCGAATTTGCTAAAGAGATTGAAGTGGTCAAAGAGGAACGTAGAACGCGTACCGACGACAATCCTAACGCTAAGATGCGTGAACAGTTTAATGCTGTGGCGTATCTTAATAATCCTTATCGTGCGCCGGTCATTGGCTGGATGGAAGATTTGGATAATATGAATTTGGATGATTTAAAAGCGTGGTATGCCAAATGGTACGCCCCTAATAATGCAACGTTAGTGGTGGCAGGCGATGTTGACCCTGCTGAAGTGTTTGCCTTGGCAGAGAAATACTTTGGGCAATACTCACCTGTAAAGCTGCCAATCGTTAAGCCGCGCACCGAAATCCCGCAAATTGGGCTGCGTGAAATCGTGGTTAAAGCGCCGGCGAAGGTAGCCAGCTTCATGATGGGTTTTAAGACGCCTGGAATGATTACCGCTAAGTTGGGTGATGTTGAAAAATGGGAGCCCTATGCACTGGATGTCTTGGCCAATATTTTAGATGGTGGGAGCAGCGCTCGGTTTTCCAAAAAACTGGTTCGGGGTAAAGAAATTGCAGCGGGTGTCAGTGCAGGTTATATGGGCTACGGCCGTATGCCTCAGCTGTTTATGGTTTCAGGGGTTCCAGCGACCGGCGTAACGATTGATACTTTGCGTAAAGCAGTCATCGCTGAAATCGAGCTAATGAAAACGACCTTGGTCACAGCGGATGAGTTAGATCGCGTTAAGGCTCAAGTACTAGCTTCTGAGATTTATCAAAGAGATTCAGTCTCGCACATCGCAATCACGTTAGGGTCGCTTGAAACAACCGGCTTGGGCTGGGAGTTGATGGATGAATACGAGGCGCAAATTATGGCGATTACCCCTGAGCAAATACAGCAAGTTGCCAAGAAATATCTCAACGAGGATCAAATGACATTTGCCCGTTTAGAGCCACAGTCAATGATGTTAGGAGGTGATAAGTGATGCGCTTATTAACAGGCTTTTTATTTATTTGGATTATTACAATAAGCAGCACGGTTTCTGCGAGTCCCAAATTTGAGCACTGGACGTTGGATAGCGGTTTAAGGGTTTTTTATGTCGATATTCAGGACCTACCGATGTTGGATATTAATGTCACTTTCGACGCAGGCAGTGCACGTGACGGGGATAAAGCCGGCGTTGCTAATATGACAATGTCTATGATGGACAGTGGTGCTGCGGGCATGAGTGCTGATCAAGTCGCTGAGGCCTTTGAATCTGTAGGGGCAAGGCTGTTTGCCAGTGCATCAAAAGATACCGCTAATATTGGCCTGCGGACGATTACCCTTGAAAAGCCCTTTAAAAAAGCGATCGATAGTTGGCTGTCAATCATGAAGTCTCCAGACTTTCCACAAGCTGATTTTGAGCGTTTACAAAAGCAAATGGAAGTGAGTTTCAAATCGTCTAAACAGCGCCCGGGTAGTATTGCAGGTGAGGCGTTTTATAAAAACTTGTATGGTGATCACCCTTATGCACAGCCAACGCGTGGTTTTGAGGGCACGGTAGCGTCCATGACGACTAATGATCTGAAGGCATTTTACGATCAATACATGGTTGAAGAAAATGCCATGGTCTCAATTGTGGGTGCAGTGAGTCGTGAGCAGGCAGAAGCATTGGCCAAGCGGGTTGCAGAGGTACTGCCATCAGGTAAGAGGCCAGCCCCTATCCCTGAGGTCGAACCGCTCACCGAGGCAAAAACGGTACACATTCCATTTCCATCAAGTCAAGCGCACATACTCATTGGGCAGACCGGTTATAAGCGGGGTGATCCTGATTATTTTAAGTTGTATCTCGCCAATCACCCGTTTGGTGGTAGCGGTTTCACGTCACGTTTGATGAAAGAAATACGTGTAAAGCGTGGGCTCTCTTACAGCGTGTATAGTTACTTCTCGCCTTCTCGTGAGCTTGGACCGTTTGTCATGGGTTTACAGACTAAAGTTGAGCAAGTCGATGAGGCAAAAAAAGTCCTGAACGAAATGCTAAAAGCCTATCTTGAGGCAGGGGCAACAGCGCAAGAAATTGAAGGGTCTAAGCTAAATATTACGGGTGGCTTTCCGATGAATATTGCAGGTAACAGTAATATTGGAAACTACGCCGATGTCATTGGGTTTTTTGGGCTTCCTCTGGATTATTTAGATCAATTTACAGATCAGGTGAACGCTGTGACGAAAGAGCAGGCGGCTGATGCAATGCGTCGTCGTATTGACCCTGATGCGCTACTCACGATTATTGTCGGTGGGGATGCACCTAGCAAAGAGCCTGCAAAAACGGATGGCTAAACGCAAAGGCGGTAGCAACCGTATTCGTATTATTGGGGGGGAGTGGCGAAGTCGACAGTTACCGTTTGTCGAGGTAGTTGGACTTCGCCCGACCCCTGATCGTGTCAGAGAGACGCTGTTTAACTGGTTGCAAGGTAAGGTGGCGGGGGCTCGCTGTCTTGATTTGTTTGCCGGCAGTGGTGCGATTGCGTTCGAAGCACTGTCGCGCGGCGCGCTCAGCGTTGTGCTCGTTGAAAAGCACCCTGCGGCTTTTCGTCAGTTACAAGAAAACTTGATTCAGCTTGACGCGAATAGTGGGACGAGAGGCGAGGTTATTAATGCAGATGCCGCTGACTACCTTGATCGAGCGCTTGGTACTTTTGATTTGATATTTCTTGACCCGCCCTATCGCAAAGGTCTGTTGCCTATCGCTTTAGACAAAATCATGTCTCAGTCATTGCTACATTTAGAAGGGCGCCTTTATCTAGAACATGAGGTAGAGGAGTCTTTTGATTGGTCAAGCTGGAATCTTCGCGTATTAAAACAAAGTAAAGCCGGCCAGGTCTGTGGAGTATTGCTGGCGTTAGATGCCCCACCCGTATCTTAAGGCAGGGCTTGTCATTTGCTTGGGTTAGTTCATTGTTTGAATCGTAATGTACTGACCTTGCCCATCAGTTTTTAGCATGTCGAGCAATAGTGGGTTGTGGACTTCCAGATCAGATAAGTCTGAGCTGATGTTCTGCTCTGAGACGTAGGCAACAGAAGAGCCGTTATCGACTAAAACGTGATACCAAGGCTTGTCTTTGCGCGGGTGATTTTTGGCGTGAGTGTCATACCACGCATCATCAGCCCCAAACTCGGCGTCAACATCTACGATCACACCACGAAAATTGTAGTGTTTGTGGTAAATCACCTGTCCGATATTGTATTCAGCTTGATGAATTTGCATGGGTCACCTGATGTGAGTTTATTATTTACTTGGTGTTAAAGGTGGGGGTAGGCTTGGTAATTTCAAGCGGTACGATTATTCCCTAGCTGATTTTATTGATAGACAAATAATATACGGGCTTCGTAAGCAGAATTTTATTATCCTAGCACTTTCAATTTTAATCTAAGCCAGAAGCACACTCATGACCGCTATTAATGACCTTAACGAACTTCCCGTGTTTATATCGATTGTCGGTGCTTCATGTTCCGGTAAAACGGCGCTTGCGAAAAATATTGCCAAGCGTTTTGCTGGGCACCAAGTGAGTGTTATTGCAGAGGATGCCTATTACAAACGTCAGGATCATTTGAGCATTGAGGAGCGTGTTGTTATTAACTATGACCATCCTAATGCATTCGACCATGCTCTGCTATGTCAGCACATTGATAGCCTAAAGCAAGGCATGTCTATTGAGTGCCCCACCTACGATTATGTTAACCACAACAGAGCAGAGAAAACCTTAACAATTAATGCGACACCTGTGGTTATTGTCGAAGGAATTTTGCTCTACCACATGAGCGCGCTGCGCGATTTATTTTCGCTTAAGCTATTTATTGATACACCTTTGGATATTTGCTTGGCACGTAGGATAAAGCGAGACGTTAACGAGCGAGGGCGCACCGTCGATTCTGTTTTATCTCAATATCAGGCGACCGTAAGGCCTATGTATCAAGAGTTTATCGAACCTTCAAAGTTCTATGCGGACCTCATTGTGCCGATGGGAGGCAAAAACCCCATCGCACTGGACGTGTTGGATAGTAAAATTCGCCGACTGACCGATGCGCCCGTGTAACCCCCAATAACGTTTTAGTTTGTAAGATTTGAGTGTTCAAAACGCTGGCGTTCACCGTACCGTAATTTTGTAGTTTAATTACATTAATGGTTTTTAAGTGGACTTTAAACGCTTGAATATAATTATTTTCGAAGTTAAACTACATTTATAAATAATCTCTCTGGTGGATAGTATGACAATTAAGGTAGGCATAAACGGATTTGGTCGCATTGGTCGCATGGTCTTTCGTGCCGCTATTGAGAACTTTGACGATATAGACGTTGTGGCGGTTAACGATTTGCTAGACCCTGATTACTTAGCTTATCTATTAAAGCACGACTCTGTACACCGCCGTTTTAAAGGCGATGTTTCAGTAGAGGGAAGCAACCTAATTGTTAATGGAAAGACGATTCGACTGACCGCTGAGCGCGACCCTGCAGACCTTAAGTGGGACGAGGTCGGTGTAGATGTTGTTATCGAGGCAACGGGAATATTTTTAACAAAAGAGACCGCACAAGCCCACTTAAAAGCCGGTGCAAAACGTGTGGTGTTGTCCGCACCTTCCAAAGATGACACGCCAATGTTTGTGTACGGCGTAAATCACAAAGAATATGCGGGTCAAAGTATCGTCTCGAATGCTTCTTGCACAACAAACTGCTTAGCACCGCTTGCCAAAGTACTTGATGATAACTTTGGTATTAAGCGCGGTTTGATGACAACCGTTCATGCGGCAACCTCAAGCCAGAACGCTGTTGACGGCGTGTCACGTAAGAATTACCGCTTAGGCCGTGGGATGTTGGAGAATATCATTCCTTCATCAACAGGCGCTGCCAAAGCGGTTGGAAAAGTATTGCCGCAGCTTGAAGGTAAGCTCACCGGCATGGCTTTTCGTGTTCCTACTTCCAACGTCTCTGTGGTCGATCTTACCGTTGAGCTTGAAAAAAATGCGCCTTACGAGGAAATTTGTACGGCCATGAAAACGGCGGCTGAAGGTGATATGAAAGGCGTGCTTGCCTATACCGATGAGGCAGTGGTTTCGACTGACTTTGTCGGTGAGTCATGCACCTCAAACTTTGATTCAACGGCTGGAATTGCGATGGATGACCATTTCGTAAAAGTCATTGCTTGGTACGACAACGAATGGGGCTACTCGAACAAGATGCTGGATATGGTACGCGTTGTGTCTTAATACACCACACGCCATTGGCTACCAGCATCTATTTGCCAGCCCTGTATTGGGGCTGGCTTTTTTTTACTAAAAATTCATAAACAATGAAATTATCATAAATTAATAGAATCTAATGAAGCGAGCGTTTAGACTGCGTGACCGCAATCGAGAATTAGATCGCTTGCAATCTCTAAGAAAGTAACCATATTCAGGCAATGACAACTCAAACAACGACAAAAACTAAACAAAATCCCTTTATTGATCTTATCGTCAGTATCGTCATTCCCACCTTAATATTAATGAAGTTAAGTGGAGAAAGTAACTTAGGGCCACTCGGTGCATTGTTATTGGCGCTAGCGTTCCCACTCGCTTGGGGGCTTTATGAGTTAGTTATTAACAAGAAGAAAAATTTCGTGGCGATACTTGGCATTATCAGTGTATTGCTGACGGGAGGTATCGGTGTGTTAGAGCTAGATAACAAGTGGCTAGCTATTAAAGAGGCGGCGATCCCCGCTGCGATTGGTATTGGTGTGCTGATCTCTAGTTATACCAAATACCCACTCGTTAGGACGTTACTCTATAACCCTGCTGTCCTAAACGTTGAAAAGATTGACAGCAAGTTAACGCAAAGAGATAACAAGCCACAGTTTGATAAACAATTGCTTAACGCTAATTTTTTACTTGCCGGTACATTCTTTTTTTCTGCCGTTATGAATTATGTCTTAGCGAAATGGGTTGTGGTTAGTCCTTCTGGAACTGAAGCATTCAATCAAGAGCTTGGGAAGATGATGGCGATGAGCTATCCCGTTATCGCCATCCCGTCAATGATTATGATGTTGGGGATTTTCTATTATCTATGGCGGACGATAAATCGCTTGTCTGGATTAGAGTTAGAAGAAGTCATTGCTGTAAAAGAGTAATTTTTATCGCAACACCGAATAATTTACCGAGCCCAAACGGGGCTTGGTTACATGCTGTACTCGAATAAAATGAATAAAAAACTACCTGAATTGCTGGAGCAATACGAGGATTTGGTAATCCTATGGTCTTTACGTGTCCTTTATGATCTTAAGGGATATATGCGTATGGATACAGAATATGGCCTTTATGGTCATGATCGCGCGCTAAGCGTCGTCGGTCTGGAGCATCTGATTGACAAGCACGACGATGAAAATCCGATATCCAAGAAAAAATTTCGCAAGATTCTAAAAGCGCAAAGTGATCTCTATGAGGCAAAGACGCAGAATTTTGATGGTGTGCTGTTTCATAATATTAACGAGCTAGGAAAGCTGGTCGAGCTCAGTGAAACTGAGAAAAAACTGCTTTCTTTTGGAACGTTGATTCACGCCATTAAAGACCTTTCAGAGGTGTGTGGCGTATTAGGTGATTTGACGGCGCGTGGGGTTGTTAATACGCTCAGTATTATTTTAGACATTGACCCTTCAAGTATTCGCCAAGCGTTATCCTCTGATGGTTTATTGAATCGCACCGGTTTGCTGCGTCTTGATTGTAACTATCCTGATGAGCTAGATGACCAGCTTGAGTTATTAGACGAGATTACGGATGTACTGCTTGACGACGAACAGTTGGATATCATGCAATCGCTACGTCGATTCTTTAAAGTCGGTCGGGAAGCAACGCTAACGCCTGATGACTTTCTGCACGCGCGCAAAGATTACGATTTAGTGCGTAAATACTTAAAGGCGGCGAGTCAGAAGCGTCTTAAAGGTGCAAATATACTTATCTATGGTCCGCCGGGTACGGGTAAGACTGAGATGGTTCGCACCCTCGCTAAAAACCTCGATTGCCCACTTTATGAGGTGAACAACACGGGTGAGGGGGTCACTGATGGCTATGAAAAAGCGCGTATTGATTCTTATCAGCTGTGTCAACAAGTTCTAAAACGCACACCCAACACGTTAATATTGTTTGATGAAATCGAAGATGTGTTTTTGCGTGACGGCAGCATGGAACGGTTTGGTATTCGCACAAGCTCAGATACTAAAAAGGGCTGGTTCAATCAGCTGCTTGAAGAAAACACGCTGCCTGCAATATGGGTCTCAAATGTTATTCATCACATCGATGAGGCGATATTGCGCCGCTTTGACTATGTGATGGAGTTAAAAACGCCACCACGCCAAACCCGTATCAAAATGTTTCGTAAGTACGCCAGTAAGCTTGATGTTAGTGAAAAGTGGTTAGAAAAAATTGCTAGCAATGAATACCTAGCGCCGGGGCTTATCTCGCGTGCTGTTAAAGTTGTTTCTGAGTTAGCGCTTGAAAAGCAAGCTGAGGTTGAAACACATCTTGAACAAGTGATTAGCAACACGCTGTCTGCGATGGGTTATGACAAAGACCTTAGCAAAGGTGTGCAGTCTCCAATCACCTACCGTTTGGATGCACTGAACCCAGACTATGACCTGACCGCATTACAAGAAGCATTGCTCAAACAGCCTAAAGGAAGAATTTGTCTTTATGGTCAGCCGGGCACCGGTAAGAGTGAATTTGCAAGGCACATGGCAGAAAAATTAGATATCCCTCTAATTACCAAACGGGCCTCTGATCTGCTAGACCCTTATTTAGGGATGACTGAGCGCCATTTGAGTGAAATGTTTGAACAGGCTAACGATGAAGAGTCCGTATTGCTGCTCGACGAAGCGGATAGTTTCTTGCAGGATCGCTCGAAAGCTCGGGAGAGCTGGCAGGTGTCACAGGTCAATGAGCTGTTGACCCAAATGGAGCAGTTTGATGGACTATTTTTCTGTTCAACCAATTTGATGGAGCAATTAGATCAGGCGTCACTGCGACGTTTTGACTTGAAAATCAAGTTCGACTTTATCAAGTCAGAGCAGGTCTGGGCTTTGTTCAAGCAAGTGCTTGATGATTATCAGGTTGATAAGCCAGATGAGGACGAGTGGAAAAAGAAAGTCGTTAGCGTTCAAGGCTTGACGCCCGGTGACTTTGCCACAGTCGCTAGACAAAACCGCTTTTCGGGTAATCCTTTAAGTGCTGAGTCGTTATTAGCAGGGTTAAAGCGAGAGCTAACGTTCAAAGCCCATAGTGCTTACAGAAACATGGGTTTCGTTAACGGTAGTTAGACAGTAACTGATCTGACCGACTATCAAAAGCACGCATTGTCGAGGCATCCGTAGACTATTATCTACGGATGTCTTTTGTTTATTAAAGATCAATTCATCGCTGATTTAAGCAGGCACTTGTGGAATGTGCATGCCGACCATCTCTCGCATGACGCGAAGTACTTGGGTGCTGTAGCCAAACTCGTTGTCGTACCAAACGTAAAGGACGCAGCTATTGTCCTGTGAGATAGTCGCTACAGAGTCAAAAATGCCAGGTTCTGGTGTTCCAACAAAGTCCGTTGAGACAGATTCAGTTGATGAAGAGTAGGCAATTTGATCGTGTAGCTCTGAGTACAAAGACACCTGACGCACATGGTCATTAATTTCATCTCGGGAAGCGGCTGTTTTCAAGTTTAGCTTAATAACGGCCATCGATACGTTCGGCGTTGGCACACGAATAGCGTTACCGGTTAGCTTACCCTCCAATTCAGGCAGTGCTTTGGCCACTGCTTTAGCCGCGCCTGTTGATGTCAGCACCATGTTTAAAGGCGCGCTTCTGCCTCGGCGGTCTGCGCTATGATAGTTATCGATAAGGTTTTGGTCATTTGTGTAGGAGTGAACCGTTTCAACATGGCCGTTAATGACGCCATACTTATCGTTCATGACTTTTAGAACCGGTGTGATGGCGTTAGTGGTGCAAGAGGCCGCGCAGACAATAGTGTCAGAAGGGTCAATATCACCATGATTAACGCCATAGACGATATTTTTTATAGCACCTTTTGCCGGTGCAGTTAACAGCACTTTTGAAGCGCCCTTAGGCACTAAGTGGCGACTTAGCGCTTCTTCATCTTTAAAGACACCCGTGTTATCAACAATTAACGCATTATCAATGCCGTGCTCAGTGTAGTCGATCTCTTCAGGCGAGCCTGCGTAGATAATCTTGATATAATTACCGTTTGCAATAATGGCACTGTTTTCGTGGTCCACCTTGATAGAGCCGTTAAATGGGCCATGAATTGAATCTCTACGAAGTAGGCTGGCACGTTTTTCAAGGTCACCCGTTCCTTTGCTGCGAACGACAACTGCGCGCAGGCGTAACTTATTTCCCGCCGTGGTCCTCTCTATTAATAATCGCGCTAAAATACGACCAATACGCCCAAACCCATACAGAACAACATCTTGAGGTTTATCAAGTAGGCTTAGTTTGCCATGGTTGGCAGAGTCAACAGCACTCTTTAGGTAACTCTCTAGGGTTTCGTCGTTTGATAATTGCGAATAGTTATAAGCTAATTTACCAATATCGATGCGTGAAACGCCAAGATTCATTTTTTGCAGTTCGCTCAATACTTCAGTTGTTGTTTCAAGTTTGAGGTTTTGACCGACCATGGACCGGCCGAGTCGATGTGCTTTGATGATATCAATCGTTGAGGAGTTCATCAGCTTGCGGCCAAAGACTGAAATTATTACTCCCATCTCGCGGTACATCATACCGACGGTTGGTATCATTTTTTCAGCAAGGGTTTGCTCGTTCAGGTAATCGGCTAGGTAGGCATCACTGGTTGACTTGCTCACAAAAAATCCTCATCAGAAAATAAAATCAATAATTGCATTCATACTAATGTAAGAGTGGCGAGTGAGGGAAGCGATAAACCGATAAGCTGGAGTGTATTATGTGTTGGTTTTGTATTTTAAATACTTGCTTTTTTATTAGCTATTGAATTAGGGCTAGTATTTGCGAGTGCTCGTAACTAACCCTATGATCAATAATCTAGGCCGGGTGATTGTAAGTCTATTGGTTGTTATAGTGTTTCAAGAATAGTCTCGGCTTTGCTAGCTTCAAACTCACCTGCAGCTTCGATATTTAGTAGGGTGACTTTGCCATCATCAATGACCATTGCATAACGCTGTGAGCGAACACCACCAAAATCTGCAGTATCCATCTCTAGACCCATAGCATTAGTTAGTGCTGCGCCGCCATCAGCAATTAGAGTAATGTTTTCAGCGTTCTGATCACGACCCCATGCTTGCATAACAAATGAATCGTTAACGGATAGGCATGCAACCATGTCGACTTCTTTTTTTACAAATTCATCGTAGAGTGTGACATAGCCAGGCAAATGCGACTGTGAGCACGTTGGCGTAAAGGCGCCGGGAAGTGCAAACAAAACGACTTTCTTGCCTGCGAATAGTTCTGTGGTGGTTGTGTTAGTTTGCTCATCAGATTTTGTCACAGCAATTTTTACTGATGGAATGTTATCTCCAACGCTAATCATATAATGCTCCTAAGTGCTTATTTTAAAAGCTAGCCATATTGCCATAGGCACTAGTAACGGGCAATCGGTGGTTGTTGATAATTATTTGCCTAGATTAAGTTTGAGCGATTCCTTTTGTAGTGGTCTGTCACACATCAGTGCAGTTGCTTCAACGGGCGGCCTTTAGTCAAAAAATATTTGGTATGTGGGTAGCGAGTTGGTATAGTTTATTACTAATATATTTAGTATTAATTTAATCCCTAATATATTTAATTATCCGACAATAAAAATAACTATAAGGTGTAATTTATGAAGTTAAAAATGCTTATTTCGATCGTATTTACTGCGCTACTTGCAATCCCGTTTGCCGTTTCGGCGGAATTGGTTAATATCAACAATGCATCAGCGGAAGCGATGTCGCATCATCTAAAAGGGATTGGCAGCGTTAAGGCACAATCAATCGTGGACTACAGGGAATCTAACGGTGACTTTAAACGTATCGATGATTTGTTAGATGTTAAGGGTATTGGCAAAGGGTTGCTAAAAAACAATAAGCTGAAGTTGTCGCTGACTGAGGGCGTTGTGGCATTGGCAAAGACAAAGCGTAAGCCGGTTTCTATCGACACTAAGGTCTCAGATGATTCTAAAACAAAAGCACTGACGTCTGAAAAGCTGGCTTCTAAAGCTTCCAAGAAACCGAAGGTGTCCAAAACCAAGAAGAAAAAAGTCGCTAACAAGTCAGACATATTGGCTTCAACGCCTGCAAAAAAGTAACCCTATCTGATTTTTGATGATGTCACAGGAAATGTGTCTTTTAGGGGTGCTGATCTTTGATTCAGTACCCCTGATTTACATTAGTGAAATTATTTGAAAGAAACTGAAATTAACCCATTGACAGGGTTCGATTAGTGTCTATAATGCGCCGCTCAGTCAGACGCACAGCACGCTACT
>ENA-ORXT01002568-ORXT01002568.1-marine-metagenome-genome-assembly--contig:-NODE-2568-length-21590-cov-4.209594_pt1 | contig 21590 bp, 18 predicted proteins | sample MGYA00237868_ERZ511482 | MGnify/ENA metagenome assembly ERZ511482
GTCGTCGTCGAATCACCTGCGAAGGCGAAAAAGCTCACCGAATTCCTCGGCAGTGACTACGACGTGCGCGCCTCGGTGGGCCACATCTCCGACCTCCCGTCGAAGGGTCTGAACATCGATGTCGACAACGGGTTCAAGCCGACGTACGAGCTGACCGAGCGCGGCAAGACCGTGGTCAAAGACTTGAAGGCTGCGATGAAAGACGCTTCCGAGCTCTATCTCGCAACGGATGAGGACCGCGAGGGCGAGGCCATTGCATGGCACCTCTTGGAGTACCTGAAGCCGAAGGTGCCGGTCAAGCGGATGGTGTTCCACGAGATCACCAAGGCCGCCATCGACCACGCTGTGAACAACCCGCGCGGCATCGATTACGGCATGGTCGACGCTGCTGAGACCCGTCGCCTGCTCGACCGTCTGTACGGGTACGAGGTGTCGCCGGTCCTGTGGCGTCGCGTCAACCGCGGGCTGTCAGCGGGGCGCGTGCAGAGCCCAACGGTCCGTCTCATCGTCGAGCGCGAGCGCGAGCGGATTGCGTTCCGCAGTGCCGATTACTGGGATATCGATGCGATCACGGCGACCGACCCGTCATTCGATTCCAAGCTCGTTGGCGTCGCCGGCTCGAAGGTCGCGACCGGGAGAGACTTCGACGACCTCGGCAAGATCATCACCTCGAAGGCCGGCAGCACACCGGTCCAGCTCGATGAGGTACGCGCTCGCGCACTGTCGGACGGCCTCTCCGGCAAGCAGTTCACCGTCCGCTCGGTCGAAGAAAAGCCGTACCGGTCGTCGCCCAAGGCGCCGTTCATGACCTCGACGCTGCAGCAGGAAGGTGGCCGCAAGCTGCGGCTGTCGTCCAGCCAGGTGATGCGCATCGCGCAGGGTTTGTACGAGCGGGGCTTCATCACCTACATGCGTACCGACGACGTGATCCTCTCCGACGAGGCGATGACGGCGACGCGTGCGGCGGTCACGAGTGAATACGGGTCGAAGTATCTCAACGCTGCACCGAAGCAGTACAAGAAGAAGTCGCAGGGTCAAGACGCTCACGAAGCAATCCGCCCGACCACGCCATATCGCTCGCCCAACGCCGTGTCGACCGAGCTGAACAGCCAGGAACTCGCGCTCTACCGGCTCATCTGGCAGCGCACGCTCGCCTCACAGATGGCCGACGCCAGCGGCGTGACCGTGTCGATTCGTCTGGCGGCTGAGTCACTCGACCGCACAACCGGTGAACTGGTCGACTGCGAGTTCGCGGCGTCGGGTACGACGATCACGTTCCCCGGCTACCGCGCCGTCTATGTCGCGTCGAAGGAAGAGACCGGCGAGGACGCTGCGGACAAAGAAGCGCTGCTTCCGCCGCTCCAACAGGGCGACCTCGTCCCGATCGCGTCGATCACACCGAACGGCCACACCACGTCACCGCCATCGCGTTTCTCCGAGGCGTCGCTGGTCAAGCGGCTCGAAGAACTGCGGATCGGTCGGCCGTCCACGTGGGCGTCGATCATCCAGACAGTGCAGGACCGCGGCTACGTCTGGAAGAAGGGTCAGGCACTCGTGCCGACGTGGACCGCCTTCGCCGTGATCCGTCTGTTGGAGGAACACTTCAACTCCCTCGTCGACTACGAGTTCACCGCCTCGACGGAAACCGACCTCGACGCGATCTCGAAGGGCGAACGCCAGAAGGACCAATGGCTGCAGCGCTTCTACTGGGGAGACGAGGGCAACGAGGCGGTGCCATCCATCACCGCCGAGGCGGGCGACGGCGACGATTCGCTCCTCGGTTTGAAGCGGTTGGTCGAGGAGAACCTCGACCACATCGATGCAGCCGAGATCAACACCTTCCCGCTCGGCAACGACCCGGACGGCAACGAGATCGTCGCCAAGCCGGGCAAGTACGGCCCGTATGTGAAGCGCGGCGAGGACACCGCCTCGGTTCCGGACGATCTTGCACCCGATGAGCTGACCGTCGAGAAGGCCATCGAGTTGCTCAACGCTCCGAAGATGGAGGATCCGATCGGCGAACTCGACGGGCTGCCCGTCTTCGCCAAGAACGGCCGCTACGGCCCGTACGTGCAGTGGGGCGACCACGACAATCCTCCTCCAGGTATGGAGAAGCCGAAGATGTCGTCGTTGTTCGCGACCATGGTCTTCGAAGAGATCACGATGGCCGAAGCCGAGAAGCTGCTGGCGCTGCCTCGCCACGTGGGCGATGACCCGGCCGACGACATCCCGATCTACTCGAACAACGGCCGGTACGGCCCGTACGTGATGAAGGAAAAGGACTACCGGAACATCGATTCCGAGGAGCAGCTCCTGACGATCACCCTCGACGAGGCGCTGAAGATCTATTCCGAGCCGAAGGTCTACAAGCGCGGCGGTGGCAACCTCGCCGCGAAGGGCCCGCTGAAGGAATACGGCGTCGACCCGGTCAGCGAAAAGAATGTCACGGCCAAGGACGGCCGCTTCGGCATCTACGTGACCGACGGAGAGACCAACGCATCGTTGGGCAAGGGCGACCGCCTCGAAGAGGTGACTCCCGAACGTGCCTACGAGCTGCTCGCGATCCGTCGCGAGGCGATCATTGCCAAGGGCGGCACGCCGGGCAAGAAGGCCAAGGCCACGAAGAAGAAGGCGGCAGCGAAGAAGAAGGCCGCCGGCAAGAAGAGCACTGCCAAGAAGAAGAGCGCAGCGAAGAAGAAGGCGGCGGCCAAGAAGGCCCCCGCCAAGGCCACTGCTGCCAAGAAGCCAGTCATCACCGACGTCGCCGACGACTGAGACGAGTTGGTGCCAGGCACCAACTCGTCCTCTAACCTCCATCGACGTGACGGGGCCGCACTACATCGCGTTCGAAGGTGCTGAAGCCTGCGGCAAGTCAACGCAAGCCGCGCTGCTCGCCGCTCGTTTCGATGGGGTCCTGACACGCGAGACCGGCGGCACCTCGATCGGTGCCCGGCTGCGCGAGATCTTGCACGACAACTCGGTGACTGACTTGACGGCGCGCTCCGAGGCACTGATGACCGCTGCGGATCGGGCGCAGCACATTGCCGAGGTCGTCGAACCGGCGCTGGGTGCAGGCCGCAGCGTGGTCAGTGACCGGTCGTTGTACTCCACTCTCGCCTACCAGGGTTTCGGACGCGAGCTGCCGGTCGACGAACTCAAGCAGATCAACGACTGGGCAATCGCCGGTCGATGGCCGGATGTGGTGGTCTTCCTGGACACGCCCGATGAGTTGATCGCCGAACGGCTCCGCGATCGTGACCTCGATCGCTTCGAGGCAGCGGGCGACGCCTTCCATCAACGTGTCCTCGATGGCTTCCGCATGATGGCCGACACCGAGCCAGAGCGGTGGATCACGATCGACGGGCGCGGCACAATCGACGACGTCGAGACAGCAATTGTCACAGCACTCACCGAGCGCGGTGTGCTGTGAGCGAGTTCGATCCGAGCGACATCCAGGCCGACGCCGACCCCGACGAGGAACTGACCGAGGCACAGCTCGAAGCTGCGATCGCCGCTGACGAATCCGCTGCTCAGAACACCGCGTCGGCAACTGACGGCATGACGCAAGGTCAGGCTCCGCTCGACCTCGGTGACCTGGGGCCCGTGTGGGACGACGTCGTCGGCCAGAAAACCGCGATCGCTCACCTCCGCACTGCGGCAGCTCGTGGGCCCGTGCACGCGTACTTGTTCGTCGGTCCGGCGGGATCGACCAAGCTCGAAGCGGCGCGAGCATTTGCTGCATCGCTCATGTCAGGTGGCGAATCGCGTGACGATCGCAACGCACGGCTCGTGCTGGCTGGCGAGCATCCAGACGTTCGCGAAGTCCAGCGAGTCGGCGCATCGATCTCGGCCGAGCAGGCCAAAGAAGTCGTACGGCTGTCGTCGCTCGCCCCCACCGAGGGCGCTCGCAAGGTGCTGATCCTCGATGAGTTCCATCTGCTCTCGCCGAACGGTGCAGCCCTCATGTTGAAGACCATCGAGGAGCCGCCGGACTCGACGATGTTCATCATTCTCGCCGACTTTGTCCCGCACGATTTGATCACGATCTCGTCACGCTGCGCCCGGATCGACTTCCGAGCCATCGGCGCCGACGTGATCGCAGCTCGCCTGCTGACAGAAGGCATCGACCCCGCCGGCGCCATGGTCGCATCCAAGGCGGCGCTCGGCAACCTCGACCGCGCCCGGGTCCTCGCGACCGACCCAGCTCTTGCCGAGCGACGCAAGGCATTCCTCCAAGCGCCGGACCAGCTCGACGGTACCGGCGCCGTGGCGATGCGTCTGGCCGCAGAACTGCTCGCCCTCATCGACGCCGCAGCCGAGCCCCTCGACCTACGCCACGCCACGGAGGTCGAGACGCTCGACGCACGCATCAAGGAGCACGGTGAACGCGGGAGCGGCAAGAAGCAGCTCGAAGAACGACACAAACGCGAGCTTCGCCGGCACCGGACCGACGAGTTGCGCAGTGGCCTGGCGACGATGGCATCGACGTATCGGGACCAGGCGATCTCTGCCGCCAAGTCCGACAACGCTCGAATCAACACCGCCGGATGTGCAGCAGCGGTCGCGCGTATTCACGAGGCCCTCGAGTCGTTCGAGCGAAATCCCAACGAACGCCTGCTGCTCGAATCGCTGCTGTGGTCACTGCCCGACGCCACTGGCTCAGTCAGCTGACCCGCCCTGTCTGCGCCACCTGACCCGTCGCTCAACTTCATCCACAGGCCGTTACCGTTGTCGGTCATGGGAGCGCCCTTCTCCAGCTCGTCGAACACTGCGTACCGCCGGCTCATCGCTGCGGTGGCCGCTCTCCTTGGCGCGCTCGCTTTCGGTGGCACCGTGGTCGCTCACTCCGGCCTCGGGGCGGCGAGCCCGGCTCCCGGCTCAGTTGTCGGCGGCGAGATCAACGAGATACAACTCCGGTACAACAGCACCGTGGCCGACGTCGAAGGCTCGGTCAGCGATCCGGACGGCAACGTCATCGACTCGACGTGGGTCCAGGACGGCAATCTCCGGGTCACCGTCTCGCTGTCCAGTCCGTTGTCGACGCCCGGCGAGTACGCCGTTCGCCACACCACCACTGACACCGAGGACGGCGACCGCGTCCAGGCCGCCTACTTGTTCACGTTCGACCCCGCATCGCCGCCACCGCAACTCGTCACGATTCCCGACGACAGCGGCTTCCCGTGGGTCTGGATCGTCCTCGGCGTGGGCCTCGTCATTATCGGCGGACTCGGCTGGCAACTCGCCCGGTCACTGAAACGCGTACGCCTTCGGGCCCCCACCGGCTGACACACTCGGGCCATGAGTTGGCCATGGACGGAGATCTTCCTCGCTCGCCACGGCCAAACCGAATGGAACGTCGCCGGTCGGCGTCAAGGTCGTCTGGACTCGCCGTTGACCGAGCAGGGCGTGCGCGACGCCGACCGAGTAGCGGCACTGGCCAAACCGCTCGGTCTCGACGCCATCTTTACCAGCCCGACCGGGCGTGCTGCACGAACTGCAGCGGTCGTCGGGGCGATGGTCGGCATCGAACCCGTTGCCATCGACGGCCTGGCCGAGATCGACATCGGCACCTTCTCCGGCATGACCGACGGAGAGATCGAGCAACAGACTCCCGGGGTGCTGGCCGCACGCGCTGCCGACAAGTTCAATTGGCCGTATCCCGGTGGCGAGAGTTACGCCGACGCCGACCGGCGCGCTGCCTCCGTCCTTCGTCGATTGGCACTGTGCCCGGCTCGCCGTCCGCTCCTCGTCACACATCAGATGTTCGGGCGAGCACTCGAACGCAACCTGCTGGGCCTCGATCCCGACGACGTCCTCGAGCGGAGCATCCTGCATGGCACCATCCTTCGACTCGAACCCGCGACAGGGCAACGGCACCAGCTGACCGAATGAGCGAGACGAGCCAATGGACCGGCTGGCGACTCACTCGCCATGGCGCACGTCCACGGCATCTTGACATCCAGCTGAACGAGCGACTGAAGGCGCGCTGTCGGCAATACTCGGACGATGGCAGGCGCAGCTTCGTTCACCGGACCATTGTGGCCACCGGTCCGTTTCGAGAAGCTGGTCTGGTTGATCTCGGAAGGCGGCGACTCACGAAGGTCGTCGCGTGACCGCACCTATCAATCTGCGATCCTCGACCCGATCGTCGATGTGGAGATGCTCATCCCGTCGGACTGCGCGCTGATCTCCGAAGACGTCCGCACGGCGATCGCTGCATTCGACCTGCGCGTCGGCGACACGCTCGCCCCGCTCGAGACGTTGCTCGTGCGCATCGAAGCATCGGCCTCGTCGCGGATCGAGAACGTCGCTGCATCGCTGCCCGACCTGTTCATGGCCGAAGCTGGCGGCGAGATGGAGCGCTCCGTCGCCGACGTCATCGGCAACGTCCACGCGACAGCCGCAGCGATCGACCTGTCCAACGACATCACCGCTGAGACGATTCTCGACGTCCACCGCGCGCTGCTGATCGACACCCACCCAGTGCTCGCCGGCAAGTGGCGAACCGAACCCGTTTGGATCGGTAGCTACTCGGCGGGGCCGCCCGCCGCCACGTTCGTTCCACCGGCGGCCCGATTCGTGCCTGAATTCATCGAAGACCTGTGCGAGTTCATGAACCGCACCGACATCCCGGTGTTCATCCAGGCCATGGTGATGCACGCCCACTTCGAAACAATCCACCCGTTCCCCGACGGCAACGGGCGCGTCGGTCGGGCGCTCATCCACGCTCTGCTCCGCCGCGATGGCTTGACCAGAGCAGCAACGCTGCCGATCAGTGCAGGCATCGTCAGCCAGAAGCACCGCTACATCGAGGCGCTGACCGAGTACCGGTCGGGTGACTTCGTCCCGATCGTCGAACTGGGCGCAGACGCCACGTTCGCCGCGCTGCGCAGTGCGAGCATGCTGTTCGACGACATCGAGATGATCGTGCGCAAGTGGGAGGACGTGACCGAGTCGATCCGGTCCGACTCGGTGGTGCATCCAATCGTCGCACAACTCCTCGAGCATCCCGTCGTCGACAGCGGTTCCCTCGCTGGGTTGGTCGATGCGAGCAGCTCCTCGATCAGCGGCGCCGTCCGCCAACTCGTGGATCTCGGCGTCCTGCAACCGCTCGACCCGTCAGCGCAGAGAGGCCAACGCTGGGGTGCCCACGAAGTGATCCGCGTCCTCAACGCCTTCACCAGCCGCTCGATCAATCCCTTCGGCCGCCACTGACGTCACGTCTTCGCCAGGCGCGGTCACGTTGTGCCTGGCACAACGTGACCGGCTTCCCGTAGCCTGGAATCATGACATCGACGCTCGGAACCGCTCCGACCACGCTGCCGCAGGCCAACGAATCGTGCTGGTGCGGAAGTGGCCGCAAGTACAAGCGCTGCCACAAGAAGTCCGAAGGTCGCGTCCTGCAGGGCCACGTCACCCCGATGCGCAGCGTGCCCGATCACATCGCTCGCCCGCCGTACGCGGACACGGGTGAGTACGAGGCGTGGGACGAGGGCAAGGTCAAGTCGCCCGACATCATCGAACGGATGCGTGCCTCTGGCAAGCTCGCCGGTGAGGTCCTGAAGATGGCCGGCGACATGGTTCAGCCCGGCATCACCACCGAAGAGATCGACATCGCCGTCCACGAAGCATTCGTCGCTGCGGGTGCCTACCCGAGCACCATCAACTATCACGGCTATCCGAAGGCCTGCTGCACCTCGGTCAACGAAGTGATCTGCCACGGCATCCCGGACTCGCGTGTGCTGCAGGAGGGCGACATCTGCAACATCGACGTCACCGGCTGGCTCGGCGGCGTGCACGGCGACACCAACGCCACGTTCTTCGTGGGCGATGTCGACCCCGAGAGCCAGCAACTGGTTCGGGTGACCGAAGAGGCCATGTGGCGCGGCATCGATGCCGTGAAGCCCGGGGTTCCACTCAGCGACATCGGCAAGGCAATCGAAGAGACCTGCAAGCCGTACAAGTACGGCGTCGTCCGGGCCTTCGTCGGGCACGGAATCGGCGAGCAGTTCCACACCGACATTCAGGTGCTGCACTACTACGACTCACGTTCATCGATGATCATCCGCGAAGGCATGACGTTCACGATCGAACCCATGATCACGCTCGGCACGGTCAACTACAAGATCTGGGACGACGACTGGACCGCAGTGACCTCCGACGGCAAGCGCACCGCCCAGTTCGAGCACACGCTCCTCGTCACCGCCGACGGCACCGACGTACTCACGGGTGGCCCGGGCACGGCCAGCCCGAACGCCCCCTGGTTGAGGTGACGGTTGAGGTGACGGTTGAGGTGACGGTTGAGGTGACGGTTGAGGTGACGGTTGAGATAAGGGCCGCAGCGGGCTATTCGCCTGGCGTCACCGTTGCCAGATCATTGATGTAGGCGACGATGTCGTCGATCTGAGTGTCGGAGAGGTTGTTCTGCGGCATCTGGACGGCGAAGTCGGCGAGCAGATCTGCCGACGGATCCTTGATCGACCGGACGAGGTACTCCTGGTCGGCAACGATCGTCGAGCCGTCGGCGAGTTCGATGTCAGCGCCGGTGAGACCTTGCCACGTCGGGCCGACGCCGCCCTCACCGTTGATGCCGTGACAGCCGGAGCAGCCACTCGACAGGGAAAGTTGCTTGCCGCGCTCGCCTGCTTCCGACAGCGGTGGCCCCGACTCGCTGTCGCCGCCACACGCTGCGGCTCCCAAGCTCAGCGCCACGGTTGCGATCAGGCCGACCAGGAATCGTGCGCGCTGTCCGACCACGTAGTGATTCATCTCGTGCAGTCTCGCAGCTCACGCCGTCAGCGGTCTCGCGTCGAAGCTGTGACGTTCGTTGGTTGCCGCTGCTCGATCCGGTCGAGCCGCGTTTCCCACCAGGTCGCGAGCGCAGCTCGGTCCGTCACGCCGTACGCCGCGTCGACCAGCGCCCCACAGCTGCGGACATCACCCGAACGGAGTGCAGCAACAGCGCGATCGAGCGGTCCGGCGGGCCAGGGCAGATCGCCGAGCACGACGGGCCCGACCCGGATGGCATCGGACGACAAACCGGTTCCGGCGCTGCGGTGCCATGCCCACGCTGAGGCAATCGGCGAGGTGAGAACCGCTGCAATCTCGCATGCAGCATCGCTGCTCGCACGACCCGGCATCGACTTCGGGTAGGCCGCAACGACCGGGACGCCGGGCAGCATCTCGCCACGAGTGTCTGCGACTGCTTCGAGGATCTTGGTCTGGTTTGCAATCAGCACCTTTGGCACGAGTCGCTGCGCCGCCCATCCACGCATCTTGTCGTCGAGCTTCGAAACATCGATGCGCGGGCGATCGAACTGCTGCTTCGCAAACCTGATCGGACGCTCGCCCCACCAATTCCGACCGGGATCGATGAGCCCGCTCGTGATCAACTTCGGCCCCCGGTCGTGATTCCCGACTGCTGGCACCATGCCGTAGTACTCATCGCGGAAGTTGGCGTTGAGACGGCAACGATCACCGAGGGTGTCCGCGCCTCCGAGGTCGCTCGGGACCTCGGGCACGCCTTCGCGGTCGGTGACGACGCGGCCCCATCTGCCCGGCGTCGCCGACGGTGTCCCGAACTCGAAGAGCAGCGCACAGGTGAGCACCTGGGCGTCGAAGATTCGCTCCCCCGTCCACCACGACCAGGCCAACGATGCTCGCTCGTCGTAGCTGGCACGGATCGCTCCGGCGTCTCGCGCTGACAGCAGCGACTGCGGGAGGACGAAGGCGACTCGTCCGCCGTCCGGGTCGACCACCTCGGCTGCCAGTGCCAGGAACTCGACCGCAGCGTCGGCATACGGTCCGCCGCCTCGACTGCTCGCCCCGCCGCGTGTCGTCGATGTCGCCATCTGTGACAGGAACGGCGGGTTTCCGATGACCAGGTCGAACGCGCCGAGTGCGGACCAATCGATGGTCAGCGCATCACCGTGCAGGATCCGGTGACCGACGCCTGCTGCTGTCAGTGCTCGTCGGGCGGCTTCGGCCGCGTCCGAATCGATGTCGACACCAACCACTTCCACCGGTCGGCCTGTCGCTGCGAGGCGTGACGCCGCGGCGACGAGGAATCGACCATCACCGCAGGCCGGATCGACGATGCGCACGACGGTGCCATGAGCACGAGTGGACTGAGTGGACTGAGTGGACTGAGTGGACTGAGTGGACCGAGCGGTCCCGATGCTCCAGGACGACACTGCGGCATCGGCGACGAGATCGACGAGTTCGGGCGGCGTGTACCACGCACCGCGCTGCTTGCGAATGGCCTTGGCCTGGGCTCGGTCTTCCCGATCAGCAGCACCCGGCACGACCGCAGACTACGACCCCGGCCAAGGTGTTGCCTAAGGTCTGCCGGGTGAGCAACCGGGCCAACGAACCAGCACCGGTCGAGGCGTTCCTCCAATCACCAGATGATCGTTACCTCACCTTCGAGCGTGACGCCTGGGCCGGCCTCCGAGCGACCACACCGCTCACGCTCGGCAAGGAGGAACTCGCCGAGCTGCAGGGCATCAACGACGACATCGACCTCGACGAAGTCGCGGCGATCTACCTCCCGCTCAGCCGTCTTCTGAACCTGTACGTGAGTGCCACGATGAACCTGCACGAAGTGTCGGCCACCTTCCTCGGCACGGTCTCACCGAAGGTGCCGTACGTGATCGGCGTGGCTGGCAGTGTCGCTGCGGGAAAGAGCACCTTCGCCCGCATCCTGCAGGCGTTGCTCGGTCGTTGGCCCGACCATCCGAAAGTTGACCTGATCACGACCGACGGATTCCTCCACCCGAACTCCGTCCTCGAAGCGCGCGGCATCATGAACCGCAAGGGGTTCCCCGAGAGCTACGACACCCGGGAACTGCTGCGCATGTTGCGCGACATCAAGAGCGGCCACCGCGATGTCTCGGCGCCGGTCTACAGCCACGTCGTCTACGACATCGTCGAGGGCGAGCGCATCGTCGTCGATCAGCCCGACATCGTCATCCTCGAAGGTCTCAACGTGTTGCAGACCGCTGAGGGATTCTCCGAGTTCGTCAGCGACTACTTCGACTTCTCGATCTACGTCGATGCCGACGAACCCGACATCGAGCAGTGGTACATCGACCGATTCTTGGCGCTGCGCGGATCGGTCTTTCAGGACCCCGACAGCTTCTTCCGATTCTACGCCGAGTTGAGTGACGACGAAGCTGTCGACACCGCCCGCGACATCTGGCGTGAGATCAACGGCCGGAACCTCGCCGAGAACATCGCCCCCACCCGCGATCGGGCGTCGCTCGTGCTGCACAAGACTGCCGACCACCGAGTCGACCGCGTCCAACTCAAACGCCTCTGACCTCAGGCGATGCCGAGCCATTCGGGCAGGTCAGCGATCGAGGCGAGTTCGGCGAACTCTTCGTCGTGGTCATCGACCTGTTCCAGCGCCCAGGTGATGTGGTACGGGACGTGCACAGCGTGTCCACCCAAAGCGAGGACCGGCAAGATGTCGCTCTTCACCGAGTTGCCGATCATCAGGAACCGCTCGGGTTCGACACCCAACCGGGTCAGGATCTTCGAATAGGTACCCGGGTCCTTCTCCAACAGGATCTCGACATCAGTGAAGTGATGTTCCAGTCCCGACGTGGATGCCTTGCGCGTCTGGTGGACGAGATCGCCCTTCGTGATCATCACCGTGCGCACGGCCCCACTCACCTGCGCCAGCACCTCGGGGACGTGCGGCAGGACATGGACCGGTTCGGTGAGCATGTGCTGGCCCATCTCGACGAGTTCTTCGATCACCTCGACGGGCACCGTCCGATTGCTGGCGGTGATTGCTGCGCGAACCATCGAGATCGTGAACGCCTTGACGCCGTAGCCCGACACCGACAAGTCGGCGCGCTCGACAGCACGCAACGCTTCGTCGACGTCGACACCCACCGGGCAGTGCGGCCCGACCAGCTCGACAAAACGTCGTTCTGCACGATTGAACGAGTCCTCGCTCTGCCAGAGCGTGTCATCTGCGTCAAAGGCCACTACGTCGAAGTCGTCGATTCGAGCTGTCATCGCGCCCAGTCTCGCCGATCAAACCGGCTTTGGCAGGACCACCGGCAGCGCCGAGTCAGCGGTGGATGGCGTTGAGGTAGTTGTAGACGGTGATCCGACTGACACCCATCGCATCCGCGACGTCTTCGACTGCGCGCCGCAGGATGAAAGCGCCACGGTCGTCGAGGAGGCGGATCGCACGCTGCTTGCCCTCGCGCGTCAGCATCGGCAGCGAATCGCCGAGTTCGGTCTCGACCGCGTCGATCAACCGTTCCAGCGCTCCGTGCAGCGGTGGGAGACGGACCGCTGCAACAGTCGCCCCTTCCCAGATCAACGGGACGTCGCTGGGTTCGGCATCATTGGCGCTGACGAACGACGCACCGACGGCGTCGACGACCGGTTTGGCCGCGCGAACCAAGGGGTCGCGTTCGCTCGTCACCAGATGCAGACTATTCGACAGCGGCCGCTCCTCCGACTCCTACCGGTCGTCGATGGCGTCACCCACCCCTCTCGCGGCCCGTTCGGGCGGCGGCGTGACGTGCGATACCGTCGCGACATGAGTGCTGACCGCCGCAATGCACGTACCGGAACCGGGCCGCAGGCAGGTGATGCCGGTGAGGTCGACCCATTGATCGCATCGGTGCGTACCCACGCCGACGACTTCGCCGAGTCGACCATCGCGCTGCGCCGCACACTGCACGAGTGGCCCGAGCTCGGCAACGACTTGCCGATCACGCGCGACACCGTGATGTCGGCACTCGACGGGTTGCCCCTCGACGTCACACTGCACGAGTCGACCAGCGGCATCGCAGCGCTGCTCGAGGGCTCCACTCCGGGCCCCACGATGCTGCTGCGCGGCGACATGGATGCCCTCGAGATGCCCGAAGACACCGGCCTCGAGTTCGCTTCCCGGCACGATGGCGTCATGCACGCCTGCGGCCACGACACCCACACCGCAATGCTCGTCGGCGCCGCCAAGATGCTTGCAGAACGTCGCAACGACTTCGCTGGTCGGGTGCTCTTCATGTTCCAGCCTGGCGAGGAGGGCCACCACGGCGCCCGATTCATGCTCGACGAAGGCCTGCTCGATGTCGGGGCGATGAGCGACGGATCTGCATCACCAGTCGAGTCGGCTTTCGCATTGCACATCAGTTCGGCGCTGCCGTCCGGGTGGGTCAGCACGCGCGGCGGCGCGGTCATGGCCTCGGCGGACGTCATGCAGATCCGGATCACCGGCAAGGGCGGCCACGCCAGCGAACCGTTCCGCACGGTCGATCCGATCCCGGTCGCCTGCGAGATCGTCACGGCATTGCAGACGATGATCACGCGACGCGTCGACGTGTTCGACCCGGCAGTCGTCACGGTCGGGCGCATCACCGCTGGCACCACCAACAACGTGATTCCCGAAACCGCGGAGATCGAGGGCACCATTCGGGCTGTCAGCGAGCGGACCCGCGAGCAGGTCCACGACGGCATCAAGCGCGTCGCTGAGAACATCGCGGCAGCACACGGCTGCGACGGTGACGTCGAGATCGTGTACGGCTATCCGGTCACCACGAATGACGATGCCTTCGCCGACTGGACGCTCGACCTCGCGACCGATGTCGCCGGCGCGAACAGCACGGTCAGGCTGCCGCACCCGGTGATGGGCGCGGAGGACTTCAGCTACGTCCTCAACGAACTTCCGGGATCGATGGCGTTCCTCGGCGGCACGCCGCACGACCGCAACCTGGCGACGGCGGCGCCGAATCACTCGAACCGTGTCTACTTCGACGAGAGTGCAATGCACACCGGTATGTCGATGTACGCCGCGGCGGCGCTTCGCCGACTCGCCCCGACCTGACCTGACCTGACCTGACGGGACCTGACTGAATCAGTCCGCCTCGGTCGACGGCCCGATCTACGGCACGGTGGTCGTCGGCGCCGCGGTTGTCGTGGTGGTGGCAGACGTGGTCGTGGTCGTTGACGAAGCAACGACGCCGGTTGTCGTGGTCGTGGTCGAAGCAAGCGGCACTGTTGTGGTCGGCGCCGAAGTCGGAGCAACCGTCGTCGCTGAGACACCAGTCGTTGGCGGCACCGTGCTCGTCGATGCAATCGTGCTCGTCGGTGGGATCGTGCTCGTCGGTGGAATCGTGGTTGTCGACGTGGTGGTCGTCGTGGCGTTCGGGTCGGCGTAGTCGAACGACGGCAGCGACTCTCGTTCGCTCACCTGTTCGGGCTCCGTCTCGCCGTTCCAGACGAGAATCCGCTCACCGATGTTGACGACATCCTGGTAGTACGCCGAGATGTGCATTGGCAACCGGACGCAACCATGTGAAGCCGGCCTATTCGGCACGTTCTCGGCACCGTGAACAGCGATGCCGTAGTTGAAGTACACCGGATCCCACATGCCCCCGAGGGGGCTGACGCGCTTGCCCTTGACCTGGCGGTCGTAGGTGAACACGCCACCCGGCGTCTTCGACAGTGCACACACCTGCTTGGTCACGGGCTCTTCCAACTCGCGGCCTTGGGCATCGGTGTCGTAGGTGGCCGTTTCGCAGTATTCCTTCGGTGAACCGTCGGCGTTGATCTCACCGGACGACATGTGCGAGATCAGCGCCGGCTTGTCCTGATGGAAGACGATCAGCACCTGCTCGGGCAGGTACACCTCGGTGTGGTTTGCCTGCCCGTTGGTCGGGCGGCGCGGCTGCACGGCGAGGCCCGGGTCGCGCAGACGGTCCCATGCTTCCGGTGAAATCGCTCCGGTTGCTTCGATTCGTGGTGTCTGCATCACGATCTTCTCGAAGGCCCACACCGACTGTGTGGTGAGCGAACCGAAGATGCCGTCGATCGGGCCGGGGTCGAAGCCGAGTTCGGCAAGGCGTTCCTGCAGCATCAGCACGTCCTCGCCTGACAGACCCTGGGACAACGAGCGGGTGATCGGCGGAAGTGTCGGCTCTTCGTCGCTCGTCGTCACCGGCGTGACGGCCGTTGTCGACGGGCTGGTGGCTGCGACAACGGAGTCAATCGAACCCGATGCGACTTCCGTGTTCGACGAACCCGCCGACGAGCCCCCACGGCCACCGATGAACCCGATACCGAGAATCAACGCGATCAGCCCGACCGCGATGAAGATCGGGGCGCGGTTGGCCACTCCGGCTGCATCTGCGCGCCGCTGCTGGGGCTGCGGCGCTTGTGAGGCTGGGGGTTGGGGGGAAGTCATGGATTCGTTGTTTCGATTTCGTGGCCAGTACCACCCTCAAGATACTGGCCGGTCGGCTGCCGGATTGGTCGCCAGCAGTTATTCCGGTTTGTCTCAAGCAACGCTGACGTCGAACGCTTCTGGTCCGTTGCGGCCGTCACGGACGTCGAAGTCGACGCGCTGGTTGTTGTCCAGTGTGCGATACGGCTGACCGTGATCGTCCTGTTGGTTACCGTCGTTCTTCCGGCTCGCACCGGCGACGATGTTGGAGTAGTGGACGAAGAGGTCCTTGCCACCGTTGTCGGGAACGATGAAGCCGTAGCCGCGACCGGAGTTGAAGAACTTGACGGTGCCGTTGCCCTTGCTCATGTCCGGCGCCGGCTGGGCGGGCGCATCGCCATCGATGTGGCGGTCGTCGCGTTCGATACCACCATTGCGTTCACGCTTGGCCTTGCGGGCCACGGGCGCCTCTCGCTCGTTGCGCTCGGCGCGCTGGTTGGAACGATCGTCACGTTCCGGCGCTTCGTCGCGGCGCATCGAGATCGGCGGATCGATCAGCGCGGCGATGTCCGGGTCGGTCACGGGCTCGTCGAGGCCAATCGCCCGCTGCAACTTGCGGGCATCCTTCTTCTGACTGCCTTCGATCAGCGACACGACAGTGCCGGACTCACCGGCGCGAGCGGTACGGCCCGAGCGGTGAACATAGGTCGAGTTCTCGGCCGGCGGGTCGTAGTGGATGACGCAGTTGACGCCGTTCACGTGGATGCCACGCGCCGCGACATCGGTTGCGATCAATGCGGCGGCCTTGCCCTGCTTGAACGCAGCGAGCGCACGGTCGCGCTGGCCCTGGCTCCGGCCGCCGTGGATCGGTTCAGCCTTCACGCCGGACTTGCCGAGTTGCTTGGCCAGGCGATCCGCCCCGTGACGGGTGCGAGTGAAGACGATGGTGGCGCCCATCTTGGTGATGACCGCAGCGGACACCTCCTGGCGCTTCTCGCGCGGGGTGACCCAGAACTTGTGATCAGCAAGGCTCATGTCCGGGCCCTTGGGCCCGACTTCATGGCGTACGGGATCGTGCTGGAAATCCTTGACGAGCTTGGCGACCGGGCCGTCGAGCGTTGCTGAGAACAGGAGCACCTGGCGGCGTGCGGCGGTCTCGCCGACGATGCGACGGACCGACGGCAAGAAGCCCATGTCGGCCATCTGATCGGCTTCGTCGATGACGACGGTGGTGACGTCCTGCAGATCGATTGCTCGCATCTGCATGAGGTCCTCGAGGCGGCCGGGGCAGGCCACGATCAGCTCGGTGCCCTTGTCGAGCGCCTTCTTCTGGTTGCCGTAGCCGACACCGCCGTAGACCGAAGCGGCCCAGTGACCAGCGGCCTTACAGAACGGAGCGAGCTCGGCCATGATCTGCTCGGCGAGCTCACGGGTCGGTGCGAGCACCAGTGCGGTGGGCCGGCGCGGCTTGGCATCTTTCAGGCCAGCCACGAGCGGCAAGCCGAAGCCGAGCGTCTTGCCCGAACCGGTGGGCGCGCGTCCGGCCACATCGCGGCCGGCGAGTGCGTCAGGGATGACGGCTGCCTGGATCGGGAAGGCGTCGTGCTTGCCCTGCTCTTCGAGGCGCTGCACCATGGACGACGGCAAGCCGAGGCTGGAGAACGGGACGGCGGGACCGTCGGAGGTGGTCAGGTCGTTGGCGCGCGAGGCGTTGTCGATCATGGTCATGGGGGATCCTTCGTGTTCGGGTGTCGATTCTGTTCGATACAGCGCTTGGCCGGAACAGAAGACACAATCCGAAAGCGCTCACCAGCCGGAAATTCGACTGGAGCAAACCGCAGGCTATCGGCACTCGCTCCCATCTCCCTGTGCGCTCGGACACGTCCAGCCGCATCGGGTCAGACCGGGGTGTCACATCGGAGAGGGGTCAGGTGGGTGGCGGCGGGGCGGTGCCGTCCGGGTGGAGCATGTTCATCACGGGTCGAGGTTCGGCCCGCGGCGCAGATGATGGCCGCCGTCGGCTGAGATGCTGGTGCCGGTGATCCAACTGCTCTCGGGGCCAGCCAGGAATCTGACGAGCGACGCAATGTCGCCGATCTCGCCGGCTCGACCCAACGGCATCTGCGCCATGTAGTCGTCATAGATGTCGGGGATGCTTGCCAACACCTCGGTGGCCTCGGTCGGCACGAAGCCTGGACGCACGGCATTCGCGCGACGCCGCTCGATCCGAGTTCGTCGGCGACCTGCTGCACCAACATCTCGAGCCCCGCTTTCGACACGGTGTAGGGCGTCATGAATCGGTGCGTCGCCGTGGCGGCGATCGACGAGACGGCGACGATCGTGCCGCCTCCGTTTGCAACGAGGTGCGGCACGGCGTCCTTCATGGTCAGGAACGCCCCGGTGAGGTTGGTCCCGATGATTCCGTTCCACTCCTCGAGCGTGGTCAGGTGAAACTGGCTCGCTCCGCCGTAGCCAGCATTGGCGACGACAATCGAGAAACCACCGACCTCGCCGGCAGCCGCGCATGCATTCGCCACGCTGTCCTCGTCGGTGACATCGCACGACACGATCTCGACGGTGGCGTCCGGAAACTCCTCCCGGAGCAACGCTGCCGCATCCGTCAGCCGCTCAGTGTTTCGCGCCGCAAGAACGACCGCGGCACCGTCGGCGACGAGCGCTCGGGCACAACCGAGACCGATGCCCGAGCCACCTCCCGTCACCAGTGCGGTTCGGCCGTCGAGTGCTGCCGAAGTGTCCACCAGATGAGCGTCGCGGGTCAACGCCTCGGCGCTGGCGTCGTGAATCGCTCGGGCAAGCGACGATCGGCAAACATGGCCCGATGTCATCCCCGCTCGACGGTGTCCGTGTTCTCGATCTCACTCGGGTGTTGTCCGGTCCGCACTGCACTCGGATGCTCTGCGACATGGGCGCCGAGGTCATCAAGATCGAACCCCCGGCCGGCGATCTCACGCGCTTCTCGTCACCGCGCCGCAACGGTCTGTCGAGCTACTTCGTCCAGCAGAATGTCGGCAAGGCGAACCTCAGCATCGACCTCGGTCAGCGTGAGGGCGTGGAGATCCTGTTGTCACTCGCCGAGCAGGCCGACGTCCTTGTCGAGAACTACCGGCCGGGAGTGATGGCTCGGCTCGGGCTCGGCTCCGACGTGGTCCTGGCGCGCAACCCCACGCTCGTCTACGCGTCGCTCTCGGGCTACGGCCAGACCGGGCCCTGGGTGCATCGGCGGGCGTTCGCTCCGGTGGTCGAGGCCGAGGCCGGGATCATCGCGTCACAGGGCAATGCACGCGGCGGTGCATACGCCAAGGATCCGCACAGCCACGCCGACGTCTACACCGGCATCGAAGCAGCATCGGCGATCCTGGCCGCTCTCTTCCAGCGCGAGCGCACCGGTGTCGGCCAGGCAATCGACATCTCGATGGCCGAGACGATGCTCTACGTCAATGAGCACCTGCACGACGCCATGTGGCCCGACGAGGTCGACCCCGATGCGATCCGAAGCTTCCGGCCGGGCGACTACATCGTGATGGAGATCGGCAGCGGCGAGCACTACATCGTCAGCGGACACCCCGCCGAGCGCGGCACCTTCGACTACTTCCTGCGTGCCATGGATCGAGATGATCTCGCCACCGACGACCGGTTCGCCACGGTCGCCAAACGAGTCGAGCACTACGACGAGCTCACCGAGATCATTCGCGATTTCGCCCGCCAGATTTCGACTGCGGCCGACTTCGAGCAGCGCTTTTCCGATGCTGGCCTCGCCACGGGACGCGTCCGTCAGCCTGCTGAGCTCGCCGACACAGACTGGGCGACCGAGCGTGGCGCCACCGTTCACGTCGACGACCGAGCAGGCGGCACCGTCCGGGTTCCCAACGTGCCGTGGCACTTCTCCGAAGCTCCTGCGGTCGGCGTGAGCGGCATTCCGAAGTACCGAGGCGAAGACAACCGCCAGTTGCTGGCCGATCTGCTCGGCTACGACGACGCTCGCCTCGATGAGCTCTGCGCGAGCGGCGTGCTGTCGGACCGCCTCCCGAGATGACCCTGTCGTTCCCCGTCTTGCCGATGAAGGCGGCGATGGGCACGCTGCCCGACGACGCTGCTGGGCCTGGCCAGTGGGCGTACGAGATTAAGTGGGACGGCTATCGCACGCTGGTTTTCGTCAACGATGGTGCGGTGCGCCTGCAGAGCACGTCGGGCAGGGACGTCACCGAACGGTGGCCGGAGTTCGCCGAACTCGCCGGTTCGGTGAATGCGTCGACCGCGATCCTCGACGCCGAACTCGTCGTGTTCGACGACGAGGGCAAGCCACGATTCGATCTCGTGCAACAGAGCGGCGTGGGTTCTGACCGTGAGGCGGTGTTGCACCTGTTCGACGTGCTCGCCGTCGACGGGACCGACATCGTCGACCACCCATACATCGATCGCCGTCGCCTCCTCGACTCCCTCATCGAGCCCGGGGACAACTGGCTTGTTCCGGCACACCGCATTGGCGACGGCGCCGCACTGCTCGCAGCGACCGCCGAGCAAGGACTCGAAGGCGTCATCGCGAAACGCACCGACTCGATCTACCGGCCAGGCAGCCGATCGAAGGACTGGGTGAAGATCAAGAACCGGGTCGTGATCGACCTCGTCGTCGGTGGATACACAGCCGGCGCAGGCAACCGTTCGACCACTTTCGGCGCCCTCCTGGTCGGCCAGATGGTCGACGGTGAGCTGCGCTTCGCCGGTGGCGTCGGCACGGGGTTCGACCAGGCCACGCTGCGCGACTTGACCTCACGTCTCGGTGCCATCGAGACCGACGAGTGCCCGTTCGCCACGTTGCCGCCCCCGAAGCATCGGCGTGGCGCTCACTGGGTCGAGCCAAGCATCGTCGCCACCGTCGAGATCGCCGAGTTCACCAACGACGGGCACGTCCGCCATGCAAGTTTCATCGAGCTCCGAGACGTCTCCCCCGGCGATCTGGCAGGCTGACGCGATGCCCGTCGACAGCGACAGCGACAGCGACTCCGAATCCGACCGCGACCGCAACAACCGCGACAGCGACCGCATGTTCGACCGCGCGGATGCCCTCCGGCTCGATGCCGCCGATCCGCTTGCGGCGTGGCGCGACGAGTTCATCATCACTGATCCGGAACTCATCTATCTCGACGGCAACTCGCTCGGCATGACGCCGAGACGGACACTCGCGGCGATCACAGCGACGATCGAGCAGCAGTGGGCCGGCGACCTGATCGCATCGTGGTGGGAGAACGGCTGGCTCGACCTGCCGCTCGCTGTCGGTGATCTCCTCGCCCCGCTGCTCGGCGCCGATCCGGGCGAGGTGGCCGTGCACGACTCGACCACCGTCGGAATCTTCCAACTCATCAACGTGGCGCTCGACCTCGAGGCCGGTTCGGGCGGGCGGCCAATCGATTCGCCGGTCATTGCGTTCGCACGGAGCGAGTTCCCGACCGATCGCTATGCCGCCGAGGGGATCGCCCGGCTGCGCGGAGGCTCGGTGCGCTCCGGCCTCGACGACCTCGCAGGCGTCGATGTCGTGATTCGTTCGATGGTCGACTACCGGACTGCAGAAGTTGCTGACGTCGAAGCAGAGAACGATCGAGCACGCGCTTCCGGGGCGACCGTCGTGTGGGATCTCTCTCACGCTGCCGGCCTCCTCGATCTCGACCTGCCGAGCCTCGGTGTCGAGCTCGCTGTCGGCTGCACATACAAGTTCCTCAACGGCGGACCGGGGGCGCCGGCGTTCACCTTCGTCGCAGCGGCACTGCACGATCGGGTGTCGCAACCGATCTGGGGCTGGTTCGGGCAGAGCGACCAATTCGCCATGGACAACGCCTTCGATCCGCGCCCAGGGATCGGGCGGATGCTCCACGGCACGCCGGGCGTGCTCGGCCTCGTCGGCGCACGCGAGGGAATCGGGTTGAGTGCCGAAGCCGGAATCACCGCCATCGCCCGCAAGGGACGAGCGCTCACCCGGTTCGGTCTCGACGTCGCCGCCGACCTCGGGATGACGACGAACACGCCCGACGACGATGCTCGCCGGGGAGGCCACGTGTCGATCCTCCATCCGGATGCCACCGCGTTGCAGCGCGCGCTCGCCGATCGAAAGGTCGTCGTCGACAAGCGCGATCCCGACGTGCTGCGCCTCGGCATGTCGCCGCTCACCACCCGCTACACCGACGTCTTCGACGCCCTCACCCTGCTTGCCGAACTCGCCACCCTCGCCACCTGATCGACCCTGCCGCCTAATTGTGATGACCGGACAGGTTGTCCGTGAGCCCACGTTCGACGGCAATTTCAGCGGGGCGGGTATTCGCCCCGCAACAGGGACGTATCCCGTGCTCGTCACCGGCCGCGGCGACATTCCGGCTGACGCCACCGGTGTCGT
>ENA-ORXT01002570-ORXT01002570.1-marine-metagenome-genome-assembly--contig:-NODE-2570-length-21566-cov-3.923635_pt1 | contig 21566 bp, 17 predicted proteins | sample MGYA00237868_ERZ511482 | MGnify/ENA metagenome assembly ERZ511482
ACGGACTGCGTCATTTTCGAGCGCTCCCATGCCAAGTCGATCAGGGGCTGAGAAATATCCACGCCTAAGACAGAGTGGCCAATTTTAGAGGCCATGAGAGATAAAGCGCCCCCGCCGCAGCCAATATCTAAAACATCTTCATGGGAGCCAATATTAGCTGCCTTTATGAGGCTTTCAGCAAAAGGCAACAGCATCGCATCCAAGCGCTGCGCAAAACTGACCCAGCGCTCGCCCGCATCGCCATTCCAATATTCAGACTGATCTTGATTGTCCATATACGCCCCCAACGTCCAAGCTTTTGCGCGGCCACGGCGCGCCGCGACTCACTCGCTTACTGTTGGACAGGAAAAGAAGAGCGTCTACATCTAAGATAAAGGCTTACGCGTCATCCATTGATCAGCTCTCCGAACACTCCGCGCAACATAGCGAGCATTTCTGGCTACAGAGCCTGGCTCCTTCATCTTAGGTATTATCCATCCAAGATATGTCCAACTACGAAGAACGATAAACATATCGATTGCGTCAATATCTATAGACCGTTTGGACATATAGCCCTCAAGCAAAGCCGTCCTAACTAGTGGATAATCCGGTGTTTCCAACTGAGCCTGAAGTATCGTTGCAAGTTCAAAAGCTCTAAAACCAAACCCACAATCGTCAAAATCAATCAATCCAATTTGGCTGTCAGTATCAATTAAGATGTTTTCGCGTACCATGTCTGCATGAATAAGGCCGTAATCTAGCCTCTTTTCAATCTGTACCAAACGCGCGTCGATATCTGCCTTGGCGATTACGATTATTTTTCTCTGATCTTCATTTAGGGAAGGGTTATTCCAGAAAGCGCCCCATAACGGCGTCTCACCTATCAAACCCTTTCGATCCCATGATAGTCTGTCAAAGTCTGGCGATGGACTCCATGAATCAATATTATTATGCAAACTCGCCGTGACCTCCCCTAATCGATGAAAGACGTCTGACCGAGTGTCAGGCCCGATATCAACCATTGAATGACCGTCCACCCACGTTAGTAAATCAATCTGATGGTCACCGATTTTGACGAGCCGCTTTCCCTCTAAAGTTTTCAACGGGGCCGGAACACTAAGTCCGCGCTCGTCTAAAGCCTGCATGATCTGAAGCTCGGATACGATCTCAGCATCACTCCGTAATTTGGGTCGATGGACCCGCAGCGCTAGAGACGCGCCGTCGAGGTTGGTTACCTTGTAAACCTTGTTCTCTCTCTGAGCGATGAGGTCAAAAGGGCAGTTTTCCAATCCCCATAAAGCTAAAGCAGATTTAATCTCATTTGGGTTCATTTCTGATAATCACTCTAAGTCTATCGTCGACAGAACTTCATCCAAAGTGTCCAACAGAAAGTCTGCATTAGATCTTGAAAATGGCATCGGTGGTCGACACTTCAGTGTATTATAATTAATGCCGAGGAAGTTGAATAATATGCCGCGCCGCCGCATTTCATTCGCAACTTTTTTCGTAAAGGCTGTCGCCGGTTCTTTAGTGGAGCGATTCAAGACCATTTCTGCGCCAAAAAATAATCCCTCACCTCTCACATCGCCAATACATTCATAACGATCTGCCATACCTTCTAACTTTTGTTTAGCATATCTTCCAACATTGAATGCATTTGTCATAAGATCTTCGTCTTCGATAACTTTCAAAGTCGCCATAGCTGCGGCGCAAGAAACGGCATTCCCGCCAAATGTATTGAAATATCGAAATGTCTGCCTGAAAGCCGCAAGGTAATCAGGCTGCGTGACAACCCCTCCCACGGGATGACCATTGGCCATAGGTTTTCCAATTGTGACGATGTCTGGTACAAATCCATTTCTTTGATGAGCCCACATATGTGTGCCTAGTCTCCCAAACCCTGGCTGAACCTCATCTGCAATAATTAACCCTCCTGCCTTTCTGACCACTGCAACGACGGGTTTAAACCATTCAGCATTCAGATCAGGGAAGCCTTCATTGGCAAAATATGGACAGAGGATAAGCGCAGAAAAACCATGCCCAGACTCATTTAACTCGGCAATCCTAATCTCTATTTCTGCCGCAAACGCCTCGGCATGCTGTTGGCCTGAGACGCCGCCTTGAGGACGGTAGCTATCTGGCGCGGTCGCATGTTTAACGTTAGGCCACTTCCCTCCGGGTGGAGGATTGGTGAGGCTCAGCTGACTGACAGCGATGGTATTGCCATGGTAGGTATGATCCGTTGCAATAATACCTGTCTTACCCGTTACAGCTCTAGCGATACGAATAGCGACATCATTCGCCTCAGAGCCCGTACAAGTCATTATGGCGCTAGATAAGCTGTCATCAAATGTAGCGGTGAGCTTTTCAACATAGTCTAAAATACCGTCATGTAGATATCGCGTATGGCTGTTAAACTTACTGGCTTGCTCACAAATTGCTTCGACAACTTTTGGATGGCAATGCCCCACATGCGGCACATTATTATAGCAATCCAAATATTTCCGCCCCTCTGAATCCCACACCCATACCCCTTCACCTTTTACAAGATGCAAGGGCTCCTCATAAAATGTGGACATATTTGGCCCGAGTAATTTCTCACGACGAGCCAGCAAATCCTGCGTGGCTTTTGGTAAGTTCTCAGAGAGTGTTGCTGGCGGTTTCTTCGACATAAAGTTGAGGCCGTTCTACTTTGCTTGTTTTATTTAGCCTTTAGAGCCTTGTGATGAAGATACACGGGAACGAGATAAATAATGAGACTTGCAGCAAGCAATTTGATTGTCAGCATTTTGATTTCTTCAAACCCAGCACCATCACCCAACATCTTCGAGGCAATTCCTGGACCGAACCCTAACCCAATCATTTGGCACGCAATAGCGAATGACATCGCCCGTCCTTTTTCATCCATATCGCTAATCACGCTGAGAACGAAAGGCTGCGCGAGGTTCCAGATGAAATTAAAGGCACTAACGGCTATGAGAAACATCATATATTCTGGCTTGCCGAGCAGAAGAGCTATAGCGCCTGCTGCGGCCAGAATACCCGACACTAAGAGCGCCCATCTCGGAATACGATTTGCCAGAACAAAGGCAAGTAAGGCTCCGGGAATCGCAACAAATTGAGCCACCAACAAAGCATTCGCTATGGATTGTTCGTCCGGCCTAACTTCCACGCCGATTAAAAATAAGTTCGCCCACGCCACACCAATCGCAGTATTAAATACGAGGCAGGCAAATAAGGCGATTGCAATAACACCCCAATTCATTTGAGCGGCCTGCGGCGAATTTTCAACTAAATCGCCTGAAGAGGACGGTACATATTTAATTGTAATAAGGGCTAAAAAACTCAAAATACCCCAAGCTACAAATATAGCACTTAGGCCAAGCGAATTGATAATACTTGGCATAGCCCAGAGCCCGATCGCACCATAGGTCAATAGAAGGACTAAATAGAGAGCTAGGTTTCTATCGGTTCGCTTCGTCAAACCAATGAATGTGAAGCTTAGCGAGATAATCATACCTTCACCAAGACCCGTAAAAAACCTAATCCCATTAAGGCTCGTTTCGGTGCCCATAAAAGCTGACGCGAAATTACCGACACCTGCCAATACTAACCCTACAGCCAACAAGATGCGCCAACTGACAAAACGATTGATCACAACAAGGATCACCGTTGCCAACGCCACGCCCGCCATTTCTGAAAACGCCAAGCCATTTGCTTGCGCTTCGGACAGGCCCAATTCGGTTACGAATCCCTGAACCAGTCCCGGCTGAACAATAAAGGACAGGACCCCAATCGTTCCGAGAATGATGGCTGACAATACAGCCGATCGGCTATTCACATCAAAATTAGTCATGAAGTTCTCCCCAGAACAAGGTCTGCTTTTATTATTATTGTGCCGTCTTAGTTTTCTTAACGATACCTGCCTCAAGCCAATCATCAAAGAGCGAGAGAACAAGGTCAGAGAACGCATCATCATTAATATGAGCATCTGTTTCGTGAAGCTCTACATTTTCAGGACATTCCAATTTAAAAACGTCACAAAACACCTTTAAGCCATCCGGGTCATGTAGGTCCGCACCTGGCCTGTCCCATTCCCCGCACCCGCCTCTTGGAAGTATAAATGCGCTCTTACCCTTTGAGGAACTGAGCTGTTTCGCATGGGCAATTGCCACAACCTCTCTCTCTTCATTTTTTAAGACCACAGAGCCGAGAAGCCGATTGTGAGCGTGATACATGTGATCTGCCCATTTTGGATCCAAGCCCTGCCAATCAATAACGTCAACAAGGTCGTAACATCCCGGCGCAACGATTTGGGGGGTCCCGTTTAATCCTGCATTAGTCAGCCGATCGGATCCGGCACTTATAGAAGACCCATGGATATGATTTCCCAATTCTTGAGTGCACAGATCTAACACGCAAGCAAATGCACCTTGTGCGGCCAAGCTTTCAAAAGCGCGACCGCCCATACCTGTCGTATGAAAGACTGCCACATCAAATCCGCGCGCCTCTAACGCCGGCTTCAGCCTCACCATATATTTCAAAGCTGTTTTCCCAAGGCTAGTCATGCCTATGAGCGGACGCGACTCGGAACGTTCAACGGCCTGAGCCGCGCCTAACACCGCACCCGCGGCTTGGCTTAATGAAGATTTACAAACCGGATTGAGACCGTACAAACCACCAGCCCATAAAATCATCTGTACATCCGCAGCCAATCGCTCAGGCGGGATAAGAGGAGAGAAAGAGACTGTTGAAACTATATATTTAGGTACGCCGAGGGGGAGTACCGCGGTTACATCGAGTGCCAAATCCGTACCCATCGTACCGCCCAAAACGATAACACCGTCAAAAAGACCCTGATTATATAAATCAAGGGTCAAGGCGGAAGAGCCTGCCGCCATGATTTGCATCGCTTTATTTTCATCGCCAGAATCTATAGCCGATTGTATCGTACTTCCGGCAGCTTGAGCGACCTCATGTTTTGAATAATCAGTAGGTTCAGAGGGATCGCCTAAAACACTCACATCCATTGTTAAGACGTTTCCGCCTTGTTTTAGGATGCAAGCGGACAAATAGCCCAACTCGTCATCCTTGGTATCATATGTGCCAATAATCAGGATTGTTTTGGTCATTCTCTTCCCCTGTATTCAATTTTTAAAGCGCGATCCACGCAGTTTTCAAATCGAAATACTTATCTAATGCGTGCAATGATTTATCATGCCCATTTCCGGATTGTTTAACGCCGCCCAGTGGCACTGACATAGACGCTCCCCCATATGTATTCACGTGAACGATACCTGCTTTGATGTTTTTCACCATTCTATGTGCCCGCGACAAGTTAGACGTCCAGACTGATGATGAAAGACCAAAGTCGGTTCCATTAGCTTTTAAAATAGCCTCATTTTCGTCCTTAAAGGAGGAGATTGCCAGAACCGGTCCAAAGACTTCATTTTGCATTAAATCGCTGGATTGTCCCACATTAGTGAAGACTGTCGGCTTCATGTAATACCCACCAGTTTCACTCAAAGTTGCTTGACCTCCCGTTTCAAGCCGAGCGCCGTCAGACTTTGCTGTTTCAACAAATCTAACATTTTGTTCCAACTGGTCAGCTGACGTTACAGCACCGATTTGATTTTCCATATTTAGAGGATCGCCAACTCTTAGAACCTTGGCGTGCTTTACGACAGCGGCTACAAATTCGTCATGGACATCATCTTGAATAAGAAGTCTCGACGCAGCGATACATACTTGGCCCGAGTTTCTAAAAATTGAACTGGCCGCTGTTTTGGCGGCAAGGTCAAAGTCAGGCATATCATTAAACACGACTTGCGGGGACTTGCCTCCCAATTCGAGATAGACCCGTTTCAAGTTTGATCGCGCTGAATATTCAAGAAGCCTGCGGCCTGTGGCTCCAGAACCTGTAAAAACCAGAACATCTACATCCATGGACAGCGCCAAGGCTTCCCCTACGACACTCCCCTTGCCTGTCACCACATTAAAGACGCCAGGCGGCATCCCCGCCTCAAGGGCGAGCTGAGCCAATCTAAGGAGTGTGAGAGATGCGACCTCTGCCGGCTTCAAGACCACAGTGTTTCCGGCCGCGAGAGCTGGTGCCAGCTTCCAAGCGCCAATCATCATTGGGAAGTTCCACGGAACAATAACACCAACAACGCCAATTGGAGTTTTATGAACTAAGCCAAGTCGATTTGGGGCTGTTGGCGCAACTTCACCGTATATTTTGTCAATCGCCTCTGCATAAAATCGAATGCTTCCGGCTGCAGAGCCTGGCTCCGCCTTATAGGCCATACCTATCTCTGTACCATTGTCTCGAACGCCTAATACAGCAAGTTCGAGTGCCTCAGCCTCAACGAGTTCCGCCCATTTCAAAAGTATCTTCTTACGCGCCTTTGGCTCCATGTCCGACCAAACACCTGAGTCAAATGTTCTGCGGGCAGACGCAATGGCAGCGTTCATATCAGCCGCATCGCCCGCAGCGATTGTGGTAAAAGGCTGGCCATCTATTGGGCTAATGACATCAAGCTGCCGCTCACCTTGAGACACCACTTGCTTTCCGTGGATGAGATGAGCCTGAGGACTGATTTTGCGACTACGCAATTTATCAATGTCTAACTGTTTCATTCATCCCCCGTCGGTTCATTATATGAACCATCGTTTCACTTATTGATTGACATGTGCCATAAGATGAGTAGGTCTGCAAGAAAATACCTAGCGTGGTTCAAATAATATATTTCCAACAATCGCTCTTGAAAGACTGATTTATGAGCACGACTGGCAAAGCCCTTTCCTTATTAAATTTCTTCACAGAGAACCGTCTTGAGATTCGCTTAAGTGATATGGCTAAACTCGCCGATATGGACAAAGCCACTGTTCACCGGCACCTGACGGCTCTTAAAAATGCAGGGATATTAGAGCAAATCGGAACAGATAGAATTTACCGCATGGGACCTGAGGTCTTGCGCTTGGCGAACCTACGCGAAAGCGCGGTGCCTTTACTCGAGGTCGCAAAATCAATCCTCGAACATCTATCGCGCGACCGCTCAGAAACAACCCATCTTTCCTTGCTGAAAAATGAAGTGCTTGTGACTGTCGCCTATAGTTATAGTCGCGCTCACGCCATGGCCATCATGATGGGTGACAATGATAGCCACCCCCTTCATGCAACAAGTTCTGGACTTGCTGTTCTAGCCTACTCAGCGCCTGAATTTATCAACCGTATTCTCAAAAGTCCGCTACAAGAATATACGCAAAATACGGTAACCGATCCAAACCAAATCCATGAACTCTTGCAAGAGGTTCGCCTGAAGGGGTTTTCAGAGTCGATAGGTGGATTTGAAGACAATACACATTCGATCGCAGCGCCTGTTTTCAATCATGCCGGTCAAGCCATTGGGGCTATATCGGTGACGGCCCCGCCTCTCCGCGTTGGAGACTTGGAGCGCGGAGCGACGTCAAAAGCTGTAATGGACGCAGCTCAAAATCTCACCCGTCAAACTGGCGGCGTTTATCCAATCCAATTTTTGAAAAGTACTGCAGCATGAAGCCCCCAATGACATCCATTCAGCCAAAGGCGCTCATTTTCGATTTTGGCGGCGTCATTTCTAGAACACTTTTTGAAACCCACCGAGAGACCGAACAAGCTTTAGGCTTGTCAAAGCATAGCTTGCAATGGCGTGGCCCGTTTGATGTTGAAAATGATGACCTGTGGCGGCGCATGCAAGCCGATGACATCACAGAGCGTGACTATTGGAAAATGCGGACACAGGAAGTTTCCGACTTAACCGATAATAATTGGACAAAAATGTCTGACTTCGTGAAGGCCGCGCGGGGGGCACACCCTCAACTGGTTATCCGTCCCGAGTTTATGGAAACTATCAAAATTGCGAAAGCGCATAATATCAGGCTCGCAATTTTGTCTAATGAATTGGACCTATTTTACGGTGAGGCCTTCCGTGCCAAACTCCCATTCCTCACTGAATTCGAAACGATTACCGACGCAACCTACACGAAAATACTGAAGCCAGATCCCCGCGCCTATCAGATTTGCTTAGATGCGTTGAAACTTGCTCCGTCAGAATGCGTCTTCATTGATGACCAACTCCGTAACATTCACGGCTCTTTGGCCCACGGGTTGATCAGCGTACATTTTGACGTTCAAAACCCGTCATCGAGTTATGCCGAAGCTCTCGCCCATTTCGGATTAGACCTACCCGAAACTTATACCTCTAAAAAAGACACGACTGAAAAAACCTTAAAAGGATCAGCACAATGTTAGATGCCAATTTCTTGAAAGAAAAAAATGCCCGCTCTGTCTGGCATCCAATGGCCCATCCGGCAGATTCTATAAATAATCCACCAAAAATCGTAACAGGTGGTCAAGGCGTCAAAATTACGGATGTTGACGGCCACGAGGTTATCGACGGCGTCGGCGGGCTCTGGAACGTAAATCTTGGATATTCCTGTGATCCGATCAAAGAGGCGATAAAGAACCAATTAGACCAGCTTCCATATTACTCGATTTTTCGAGGTACTAGTAATGACGTCATTATTGAATTGTCTGAAGAATTGCGGGCCTTTTTCAAACCCGATGGTTTATCTCGCGCGTTTTACACCTCTGGCGGATCAGACTCCGTTGAAACTGCCCTTCGTCTTTCTCGGCAATATCATAAAGTTAAAGGCAACTCTGGAAAAACTAAATTCCTAAGCCTGAAATACGGTTACCATGGTACACATATTGGAGCGGCATCCGTCAATGGGAATGCTAAATTTCGCACCGCATATGAGCCTTTACTGCCGGGGTGTCATCATACGCCCTCGCCTTATGAATACCGCAACCCTTTCAATGAAACTGATCCAGCTAAACTGGCACAGCTATGTTTAAACGCGCTTGAGGCTGAAATCGCCTTTCAAGGCGCGAGCACAATTGCGGCGATGATTATAGAACCCATTTTAGGTGCAGGTGGCGTTATCGTACCGCATGAGAGTTTTGTTCCAGGCATTAGAGACATTTGCACCCGCAATAACATTCTACTTATTACTGATGAGGTTATCACAGCCTTTGGCCGCACCGGGGCTTGGAGCGGATCGCGCTTATGGGGCATCAAACCCGATTTCATGTGCACGGCCAAAGCCATCACCAACGGATATTTTCCATTTGGCGCAGTTATGATTTCTGACGAAGTTGCAGAAACATTTGAAAATGACACAACAGGTCTCGCCAATATTGGGCACGGTTACACCTATTCAGGACATCCTGTTGGAGCAGCTGCAGCCCTAGCTTGTTTAAAAGAAACACAACGCCTTAATGTGAAAGACAATGCAAAAGCTCGTGGCAAACAATTACATGAAGGCTTGCTTGAATTACAAAAGTCGTTTGATGTCATCGGCAATATTCGAGGGGGACATGGACTTATGTGCGCCGCAGAACTTGTTTCAAATCGCGAGACCAAAAAACCGATCGACAAACCCACTATTGCGACCATCTCTAAGGTGGCTTACGAATCTGGCGCTATGATCCGAGTGTCAGGTAATAATATTATTCTCTCACCGCCGTTGGTTATTTCTGAGGGTGAAATCACCACAGTATTAGCGGCTTTAAAAGCAGGGCTTAGTTCTGCCTAATGTCGACAATTCCGTTCATATCCTCTCAAATTCTTTCGCCCATTATTAATTTCATGGATGAAGCGGGATTAGAGAAAGATATGATTGTGGAGGCCATCGGTCTCGACCTCAGCCAATTCACAAATGTCGACCATACAATCCGCTTGGACCAATATATACAATTCATGGAGATTGCCGCAGCCCAGCATGACCTTCCACATTTCGGACTGCAGGCCGCACGCAAAGTAAAAACAGACGCTCTTGGACCTATAGGTTTTTTATTCGCTTCAGCTCCAACCCTTCGAGACGCAATCGATGGATTAGGTGGTTACATCAGTGCTCTTCAAGAAGGCACATCAAATCGTCTGCAGTTCAACGAAGACCAAGCGATATTAGAATATAAAATTCTAAAGAACTCGATATCACCCCGACGCCAAGATTCCGAATACTCACAATCGGTGAATTTCGAACTGATAAAGAGTTATGTGAAGAGTAATTTTAAACTAAGCGAAGTCCGCTTCGAACATGAACTTGTAGGCTCATATTCGACATATAGTGACTATTACGGTTGTGACGTTTTCTTTGAACAACCCAATAATGCCATCGTTTTTCACAAAGATATGCTCGCAGTCGCAAACCCTTCTATAAGCAAAAAACTTTACCCTATTTTATCAGCGCATTTACAAAGTATAACTGGCAGTAAAACGACGTCCGACAACTGGACCGAACGCGTCAATGAGGCTCTATCAGCAGAATTGATTGCGGCAGGCGCTAAGGCAGAGAAAATTGCGTCTAACTTAGGGCTTACAGCCCCTACTCTGGCGCGAAAACTCAAGTTGGAAAACACATCATACAGCGAACTTGTGACTTTAAGAAAACTAAGCTTGGCGAAACGCCTTCTCAAACACTCCAAAATTCCCATTAGTCAAATTGCGCTAAAAGTTGGCTATACAGAGAGCGCCAGTTTTACCCGAGCCTTTAAGACAAATATGGGGGTGACGCCCGATGCCTTTAGACAAGCAGAGTAAATATATGGAACATCGAAGCCCTCGATTCGCCGCGCTAATCTGCCTTTCGCTGGCGACCGTAAGCTGTTCTCAAATAGAGACGCCTCAAGAGACATCAAATGAAGCCAGGCCCAATGTCTTACTCATTGTCGTCGATGATATGGGACTAGCAGATATTGGGAGTTTTGGCGGCGAAATCGAAACGCCCAATCTGGATAAATTTGCCTTTGACGGTGTGAGACTCACGAATTTTCATGCAAGCCCAGTTTGTTCTGTGACGCGCGCTATGCTGTTAACAGGTGTAGACGCCCATAAGGCTGGTCTCGGGAACATGGCTGAGGAATTAGCCCCTAATCAAGTTGGAAAACCGGGATATGAAGGCGAGTTAAATGACCGAGTTGTTACGCTCGCAACTATTTTAAAAGAGGATGGCTATTCGACCTATATGACAGGAAAATGGCATTTAGGCATGAGCGATGAAGCCAGTCCACATAATCGCGGATTTAACAAAAGTTTTTCGATGCTCGCGGGCGGCGCTAGTCATTTTAAAGATATGCGCCCTGCTTATGCTCCCAGCCCGGAGATCAAAGCTCCCTATCGTGATAACGGTCAAAGAATTGAAGTTCTGCCAGAAACCTTTGAATATTCCTCTCAATTTTTTGTTGATCAAATGCTCGACTATATGAAAACTGATGCACAAAATACGGCCACACAAGACAAACCTTTCTTTGCCTATCTTGCCTTTACCACACCTCATTGGCCCCTTCAGGCCCCGGATCAAGCCATCGCCAAATATGAAGGTCGTTACGCAATGGGATATGATGTTTTGCGCAAAGAGCGATTAGCTCGCCAAATTGATCTAGGTATTTTGCCAAAGGGCACGCCCGAGAATATAGCGCCGCCTAAAGCCCTTCCATGGAACGAACTGTCGTACGGTCAACAGTTAAATCAGTCAAAAGCCATGGAAATATATGCCGCCATGATAGATGAAACCGATGTTCAGCTTGGACGCTTATTTGACTATTTGGAGCAAACTGGCGAGCTGGACAATACTCTCATCATTTTCATGTCAGACAATGGTGCAGAAGGTCATGATCTTGACGAAACATGGCCAGCTGACCAATTCCCAAAAATTCGACAAACAATCGATGAGAGTCACGATTTTAGCTATGAGAATATGGGGCGACCAAACTCCTATGTGCTCTACGGAGCAAATTGGGCTCGTGCGGGTGCCCCAGCGTTTAGATTACATAAGGGATTTCCAACCGAAGGCGGAAAACGCGTAGCCGCCTTTATGCATGGCAAAGGCATATCAAGTGGGCGCATAGAAAATCGTTACACATCCGTGATCGATATCATGCCGACTATTCTGGATTACACGAATAATTCCCATCCAACTGATAATGATAAGTCCTCTCGTCTTGAAGCACCTACAGGAAGCTCCATGCGCGAATTACTCAAAACCCCATCGCCGGAAACCTATGTTGATGCAGGCGTTGAAGCGGGAGAAGTTCTTGGCAAATACTTTGTGCGCAAGGGCGATTGGAAAATTATTAATATGCCGGCTCCCCACGGCACAGGAGAGTGGCAGCTATATAATATCAGAAATGATATTGGCGAGACAACGGATCTCGCACAGGGTCAACCGGATAGATTAAAAGATCTCGTCAGTGAATGGGATGAGTATGCCAAAGCCAATGGCGTCATATTACCGAATAGTGTTTCCGGGTATTAGCCACTTTCTCTGGGGGCTCCTTCGGGGAACAACTTCTTTCGTTTAGATACAAAAAAAGCGGGGCATGCCCCGCTTTTTTCAAATCTATATATTGATCTAGAAGCTACGTTTCAAAGACGCGCCGTAAGTGCGCGGCGGAGCATAGAAAGATGTCGTTCCCAAGATACCGAGGTTTAGAGAATATGCCCGATACTCCTGATCAAAAACGTTTTTAGAGAAAATTGAAGCTTCCCATTCATCTTTACTATCAGTCCATGTCAAAGACACGTTGGAGACGTTGTAAGATTCCTGCAATGCAGATGAACCGTTGGTTACTTCCATGAACTGGTCATCATAATAAGCACCATCGAATTGCGCGGCAACATTCCCGGCACCAAAGTCGACATTATAACGGAAGAGGTAGTTAGCACTAAACTTCGGCGCATTTGGAAATTCCGCATTTTCAATAATGTCATCTGGATAGTCACAGAAGAAAAATCCACCTTGATTTTCACAGAATTGCGCATCCGGGGCGCCAGGGAAAAACTCAGGTCCAAATTGTTCCTGCGGGCCTCTGACCTCTTCAACTTCTGTGTCGAGATATGCGCCGCCTAAGATCATATCGAAATTAGACGTTGGGGACCAAAGAATTTCAAGCTCCGCACCATGTGATTTAGCATCCGAATTTGTAACTTGCGGCGTACCGCCCGTTACAGCGAAGGCCTGATAATCTTTATAATCGTAGATAAATGCTGTGCCGTTTATTTTCAATGAACCGCCACTCAGAGCGCTTTTGAAACCCGCCTCATAACTGGTCAAGACTTCAGGGTCATGACGGAAGGTTTCAGGAGAAACATCGGCTGCCAACGTCCAGTTACCGCCTTTAATGCCACGATTCACAGAGGCGAAAAGAAGTGTGTCGTCGTTAAGTTTATAGTCCAGGCCAAGTCTACCAGCCCAATCATTATACTCAATCTCATTGATTCCAGGGATGGCCGCAGCAAAGGTTTCATCGGACCCTAATTGGGTGTCTCCGAAGGAACCATTTCGCAGCGTAGCAAGATAATCATTTTCCTTGTCATCCATTGAGTAACGACCACCTACAGTCAGATTTAAGTCCTCTGACAAGGCATATTCAACTTGGCCAAATATCGACAGGTTTTTGGAGTCGATAACATATTCTTGAAAAACACTTGGATTATCAGCATCGCCATTAATATCAAAAGCAGCGCCAAAGACGGGAGCACCAACTGTCGTAACGTTACCGTCAAGTTCCATATCGAGGTAATATCCGCCAATTTGCCACTTTGTACGCTCAGTTGTTCCGGACAATCGGATTTCTTGTGAGAACTGTTTGAATTCTTGGCTATTAGCAAAGTTGATAACAAGCACAGGGATTGCATCGCCATCCTCAAGATATGATTTATCCAAATTCGTCGAATTCGTGATCGACGTCAGCTCCATCCCATTTCCGAGATCATAGTCAAATGACGCTTGGAAAGAGTTGACCTCACGATCAAGGAAACCGGCTGTATCACCAAAGTTCTCAAATGGGCTGGCTGACTCGCCCGTAATACCGTTAATAACGCCGTCATCCCCATTACCGAGGCCTGCTGAGTTGGTTGAGCAATATCCGTTAGCTTGGAAATTACAGTTTTCGAAAACATATCCGCCCGTATCCACGCTATCATCGCGGCTGTGCTTATAAGTGAAATTACCTTGAAGGCGGTCAGTGATATCAGCTTGAACAGTCGCGCGAATGGCAAACCCATTTTCCCCGCCAAGGTCCTGCCCGCTCTCCGGTAATGGTCCAGGGCCATCTGTAGATTTCACATATCCATCTGCTGTGCTGGATTGTGCTGCAAGACGGACCCTAACATTTTCAGAGACAGCGCCGCCAATTGCGCCCTCAATACCCACCCGGTTGAATGAGCCATATGTTCCCTTAAGATACCCATTGGCATCTTCTTCGCTCGCATCACGGGTGATATAGTGGATAAGGCCACCCGTCGCATTACGTCCGAATAATGTGCCTTGCGGTCCCCTGAGAACCTCAACACGTTCGACATCAAAGAGCTGGCCGCTAATGCCATTAATTGATCCCATGTAAGCATCGTCAATATATACCGCTACAGGAGCTTCCAGATTATCGGTAAAGTTATTTTGGGAGATACCGCGAATATTGAAAATCGTGACATTGGGAGACCATGCACTTACTTGAAGTGATGGAATCTGTTGCGTGATTTCGGTCGTGTTGTCGATGCCGAGAGCCTCAATTTGGTCTCCAGAATAGGCTGTGACTGAGACAGGAACGTCCTGCAGGGATTGCCCACGCTTTTGCGCTGTAACGATAACCTCATCCGCAACGATTTGCGCGTGTGCGGGTAAAGCGCTAACGACGGATGTCAAAATGGTTGCGGTCAGTAATAGTTTCTTATTTTTGGTCATTTTAAAAGACTCCCCTTAACATGTTAAATAGTTTCTAGGTGCGTACATGTCGCAGGGATTGATATTATTTGACTTATTGTTGATATATTTTGACAAATATGAAAATTTTGAGCTTTGAGAAGATGTGTGGCTCAATTGCAACGATTTCTTATCTTCCTTTAGGATTGAAACTCAAAAAATTGAGCCACCGTTTCCGCGAATACATTCCTATCCACATTGGATTTTAGACTATCTTGGGCGGCCTTAATAACTTCAGGATCGAACTTATTTGACAAATGTAAGGTCAAAGCCTCTATGAAAAGAGGGGTCATTTCCGGGTGATATTGCGTGGTATAGACCGTGTCACCTATGATATAACCGGCATTTAGACACGCCGCACTTTGCGCGACTCTTTTTGCGCCCTCGGGCAGAATTGTGACTTGCTCTAGATGAGCCGCATAAAGCGGAAATTCATCTGGCAATTGGTCGGTCCATGAACAATCACTCGTGTTGTTGGATATCACTGTTCCGAAAACAAACCCATCTGGGTTTTTGCCAACGGCTCCCCCAAGCGCCTTCGCTATGATTTGATGACCGAAACAAGCGCCAAAGAGCGGGATATTTTGCGCCCTTATGTCTCTCACAAATCTTTCTAATTTTTCTATCCATTTAGCGCCATCGTGAACGGAGGCTGGGCTTCCCGTTATCATAAACCCATCGTACTTTTCGAGATTTTCAGGGAAAACAGATTGCACGACATTAAAGACATCACAGCGCCAATCGGGCCTTACACCGTTGATGAGTTGAGTGAACTTCTCACCATCTTTTGGATGCTTGTCAGCAAAGTCGCTGACATCTGTATTTGCCATTAATATCGCTAGAGTTTTCATTCCTACCCTCAAAGACAGCTTTCCGCAGACACATAATCTAGGCCGAGGGCCTCTCCGACCGCAGCATATGTCAACTTACCATGACAAACATTCAATCCGTTGAGCAAATGAGGGTCAGCTTTGAGCGCTTCTTTCCAGCCTAGACGTGCGATTTGCTTGGCGTGTTTTAATGTCGCCGCATTTAAAGCATAGGTAGATGTTCGTGCAACAGCGCCTGGCATATTGGCAACGCAATAATGTACGACGCCGTCTACGATATAAGTCGGATCATCGTGGGTCGTCGCTTTAGATGTTTCAAAACATCCGCCTTGGTCAATGGCAACATCTACCAATACCGAGCCCTCCATCATTGTCGAAAGCATGTCACGTGTCACTAATTTCGGCGCGGCGGCACCAGGTATAAGTACCGCCCCCACCACCATGTCTGCTGTTGTCAATAATTCGGCCAACACAGAAGGCGTCGATCTTATAACTTTGGCTTTTGACCCAAAGTGGTAATTCAAGCGCTCCATAACCTCGTTACTACGATCCAAAATGGTAACATCGGCTTGCAACCCCACAGCCATCTGGGCGGCATTAAATCCGACGTCTCCGCCCCCGATTACAACAACTTTCGCCGGGGCAACGCCTGGAACTCCGCCCAAAAGAACGCCGCGTCCCCCTCCATTTTTTTGAAGAGCGGCGGCCCCTACTTGTATAGCTAAACGACCGGCGACTTGGCTCATAGGCGTCAATAATGGAAGTCCGCCATCATCATCGGTTACTGTCTCATAAGCAATGCAAACGGCTTTTGAGTCTATGAGGTCTTTCGTTTGCTCTGGGTCAGGTGCCAGATGAAGATAAGTATATAGGATTTGCCCGTCGCGTAGCATCTTCCGCTCGACAGCTTGCGGCTCTTTAACCTTCACAATCATATCGGCTTTTTCGAATACTTCCGCCGCCGTCATTATGATTTCAGCTCCGGCATCCATGTAAGCATCGTCAGAGGCCCCTATTCCAGATCCAGCTTGAGTTTCGACAATAACGCTTTGTCCGTCTTGAACCAGTTCGGCCACGCTTTCTGGCGTCAATCCGACGCGGTATTCATGATTTTTGATTTCCTTGGGTACACCGATAAGCATGAGTCTCTCCTGCTGAATTTCATTCTACGAAGAGATTACGAAAACTCGGTTCAAATTTGTTCCTAAAGTTTAGCCCGGATGAAAATTTTTATGGTACAATCATCTATCAAAACTCTTTAAGTTCGGATAATATCCCACCATGGATAAAATTGACCGAAAATTACTCAACCTATTGCAAGAAAATTGCCGACTATCTGTTTCAGATATTGGCGACAATGTCGGTCTTTCATCATCCGCAGCACATCGCCGAATTGGCCTTCTGGAAAAGGAAGGGGTTATAAAAAACTATGCGGCGCATCTCGATGGAGAAAAACTGGGATATGCCATGACATTTTTCGTCGAAGTGTCACTCGAAAGTCAGTCTGAAAGCGTATTGACAGCGTTTGAGGCGGCAGCTTTGGCGCGCCCAGAAGTTCTGGAATGTTATTTGACGACAGGGTCTGCTGACTACTTGATAAAGGTCGCTGCCGCCGACACGAAAAGTTACGAGATGATCTATAAGCGCATCATCTCAAACCTACCTCATGTTAACAGAATCCAAAGCTCTCTGGTTATGAAAACAATCAAAGCATGGACAGGGTATCCTATTCCAGATGCACAGGCTTAAATGAAATATAGATAGAAATCGCGCGAGGCATTTCCTTCAAGGCAAGCACATTTCTCGACTTCTTGAAGTTTCATAAAAATATGGTTCTCGACAAGATCTGCACCAATAGCTTCCGATAAAATTGTGTCTTTCTCGAGGTTTTCAATTGCCGTCTTCAGAGAGTCACCAACATTGATTTTGGCATCTATATTTTCAAATCCATCACCCGTTTCAGAGGGAGGAAGCGCGTATTTATTTACATACCCCAATCTTGCCGCTTGCAGGACAGCCGCGACCGCCGTGTATGGGTTTGAGGCGGCATCTGCCATGCGGTGCTCCAACCTAGCCTTTTGCCCTTTCTCACCAGAAACCCGGGTCGTGACATTTCGGTGATCATTACCCCAATTTGCCCAAAACCCTGAAAGTGAGCCTTGTTTTAGCCTGTCATATGAATTCACACTAGGGGCCAATAGGCCGGCCAGACCTTCATGATGCTTCACAAGTCCTGCGATACAGCCCTTGTTCAATTCATCCAAGCCTCGCCCCGAAGCATTTTCACCGGCTTCATCCCAAAGTGAGAAGTTGATATGCATCCCATTACCGCCTGCAGCCTCAATGGGCTTGGGCATAAAGGTCAAATAAACCCCATGCTGAAAAGCTATCTCTCTGGCCATCTGCCTAAAGAGAACAATGTCATCGACGGCTTTCAAAGCCTCATCAAATGTCAAAGTATATTCAAATTGCGGGATGTCATATTCAGCGGTGAACATATCAATTCTGAAGCCAAGCTTATGCGCCATGTCCCAAATAACCGCATTGAAGCCAATCGGATCATTGATTGGGCCCGTTCCATATACAAGCCCTCCTGGAATATCGTAGGGCACGAGCTCTCCGGCTTCATTTTTAACAAATGCAAAAGCTTCAAGTTCAATTCCGACTTTGGGTGTTAATCCTAATTCCGTCCAGTCCTTGATCGCGCGCTTCAGGGCAGAGCGCGGGCAAAGCGGTAAAGCGTTTCCGTCGTTATCGTTCAAGTCACCAATAACGATTTTCGACCCGTCCTCCCAGCTATCGCGCAAGTCAGATTCCGCCCAATGAAGCTCCATATCGGGCAAGCCCTCCATCATCATTGCGCCGGGAGAGGGTAACAGGTCACGGTCGTAATGGACGCCAAAGGTTGAGCGGCAAAAACGTGTGTCCGTAGGCGTGCTCTGAGCTGTCGAGAGATACTTACCTCTCACAATGCTCAAATGGTCACAAAAAATAGCACGAAGTTTATCTGGCATAATCTTAGCCTATTTTAGCTTTACGGAAACGGGGAGTTCTTTGATGCCACCGACAAAATTTGAACGTAAGAACTTATGCTCTCCCGCAGCTTCGATCGAAGATAAACGCTTACTGAGTTCTTGAAACAAAACCCGTATCTCTAATTTTGCGAGAAACATTCCGAGACAGACATGCGGCCCGCCCTGACCAAAAGAAAGATGTCGATTGGGTTTGCGGTTTAAATCTACCTGAAACGGGGTTTCAAACATTGCCTCATCCCGATTGGCCGAAGCATACCAATAGAGAACCTTATCACCCTCCTTGATGGTTTTTCCGTGCATTTCATAATCTTGTGTCGCGGTGCGGCGGAAATAAGTCGCAGGAGTTGCCCATCTGATGATTTCATCAGGTGCTGTTGACCATACATCACCGCCGGCCTGCATTTGTTCAAGCAAACCCGGTTGATGACAAAGAGCATGAATACCTGCGGCAATAGAATATCGGGTCGTATCATTTCCTGCAGCGACAAGCAGACAGAAAAAGTTCTTAAAGTCCCCCTCTGAGATGATCGACCCATCTTCGGAGTGTTGTTGAATCATGTTTAAAACGCCACTTGTGTCGCCAGATGCGGCTTTACGCGCCATCAGATCACTAGCATAATCATAAAGCTCAGCACCGGCCGGAGAATTAAAAGGCATCAGCCGAAACTCATCTGTTTCTAACTTATCCATCACGTGGTCCGTAAAATCCGGATCAGTATTGGAAATCAGGGCATCTCCTTTTTCAACTAACCATGGCAGGTCTTCGTCGGGTATGCCCAAAATGCGACCCAACATTAGCATCGGAAGCTCTCTCGCGATGGTTTTTGTTGCGTCGAAACTCCTATTAGCGAGAGCCTTGTCCAAAATGCCATAGCAAAGTTCCCGAATATTATCTTCGAACTTTTTAATAACCGGCCCAGAAAAAGCCTTTGCGACTTTCATTCTGACATTGCGGTGCTCCATGCCATCCGTTTCCTGAAACGTACGGCGGGCTAAATACTCTTCATGGCTTTGGTCTTCCATGCGGATACCAAAAGCCGATGAGAACACTTCCGTATTACGGGTCATCGCTGCAATATCTGCGTGACGCGTTACGGACCAGAACCCCTGACCACTTTCCCATTCCGTCCAATGCAGCGGGTCTTCGGTTCGAAGACGTTTAAACGTATTATGCGGTGGTCCCGACAAAAAAGTATCATGGGACGTCAGGTCAGCGAATCCATTGTCGGTAGGGTTCCAGATCGTCATTTATTACGTCCCAAATTGTTGCATCAGCTGATACTTACGGTTTTCACATTGCAAAACGCCCGTATGCCCTCAGCCGCGAGCTCGCGGCCATAACCGGAGCGTTTAATCCCGCCGAAGGGGAGGCGCGGATCTGAGCCTGTCATGGAATTCACAAAGGTCGCGCCCGCTTCAATATCGCGTATGGCCTGAGCCTGTTCGGCTTCATCAGCTGTCCAAATGGAAGACCCCAAACCAAAGGGGCTATCATTGGCCAGCGCTATCGCCTCGTCCAGGGAACCAACCTTATATAGCGCGGCGACAGGACCGAAAATTTCTTCATGAAATGCGTTTGATGACCTTGAGATGTTTTCTAGAATACCTGGCTCAAAGAAATATCCAGGTCCATCGACGGCAACGCCACCAACCAAAAGGTCTGCACCATCTTTAACGGCATTTTGCACTTGTCCTGCAATTTCCTTGCGGCTCGCTTCATTCACAAGTGGTCCAATATCTGTGTCAGGATGCGTGGGGTCACCAATTTTCAGACCTTTGAAACTCTCGACAAATTTCGCTTTGAAGGCATCATAGACTTCAGCGTGAACAATGAAGCGTTTTCCTGCAATACAGCTTTGGCCATTATTTTGATTCCTGGCGATGGTGCCGACTGACACAGCTTTATCAATATCAGCCGATGGCATAACGATAAAGGGATCCGAGCCACCCAGTTCTAAAACGGTTGGTTTGATCTCCTGGCCACAAATAGAAGCCACCGAAGCCCCCGCAGCTTCGGATCCTGTCAACGTTGCTGCTTTAACACGTTCGTCGCGCAAGACTCGTTCAACCTTAGACCCACTGATTAAAAGCGTCTGAAAGGCCCCTTGAGGGAAGCCGGCTCGTTTAAAGACATCTTCAATATATAAAGCACATTGGGGCACATTAGAGGCATGCTTCAGCAAGCCCGTATTGCCGGCCATAAGCGCTGGAGCGGCGAACCTGACAACCTGCCAGATTGGATAATTCCACGGCATAACCGCCAAGACAGGTCCAAGAGGCTGATAGGCACGGTATGATTTTGCAGCATTCGTCTCCACGATTTCGTCAGCCATATGAGCCTCAGCTGTGTCCGCATAGTAATCAGCTCCTAATGCGCATTTGTTCACCTCTCCAATGGCTGACTTTAACGTCTTGCCCATTTCCAAGGTAACAATCGACCCCAACGTTTTAGCTTCATCCCGCAGGATTTGAGCCGCCTTGCGCATATGCTTGGACCGTTTTTCAAAAGACCATAGGCGTAGCTCTTGGTAAGCCTCATATGATTTTTCAATCATGGCGTCGACTTGCTCGTCACTGTGCGGGGTAAAGGTTTTAACAACCTCGCCAGTGGCAGGGTTCTCTGATTGGATGGCCATGATTACTTGCCCAACTTTGGAATTGAATGCGTGCCATAGGCCACGCAGGTATTCTTAGTTTCCATGTAAAAGTCGAAGGACCAATCTCCGCCATCGCGTCCAATGCCCGATGATTTCATACCGCCAAATGGTGCAGGCAAATGGCGGTTATTTTCTGAATTAATCCAGATCATGCCCGCCTCCAATTGTTTGGCGACCCGCATACCTTTGGATGAATTTTCCGTCCAAACATAACCTGTCAGGCCATATTCAGTATCATTGGCGATTTTAATCGCCTCAGC
>ENA-ORXT01002571-ORXT01002571.1-marine-metagenome-genome-assembly--contig:-NODE-2571-length-21563-cov-4.166713_pt1 | contig 21563 bp, 17 predicted proteins | sample MGYA00237868_ERZ511482 | MGnify/ENA metagenome assembly ERZ511482
CGTAGTCAAAGACTGTCTCGAAGCTGATTGATGCGCTGGCTGATTTCGTTAGATCTGTCGATCAGTTCGGAGTCCATAGGGATCTTCATCATTAAGAGGTTGTTGACTTGGAGAGTTAGTGATCTTCATAGCCGCGATAGCCGCGATAGTCGCCTCACGCTCCGCGAAATTAGCGTTCTGTCACGGAAGTGAAACACGGCCCTAAAGAAGACTAAACCAACGTTGCAGCGGCGGGGACAGGGAAGCTTTCGCACATCTCCTTAATCTCGCCGCGAATGGAACCAAGTTTTGCGTCGTCGCTTGGATTAGATAGCGCCGCGATAATCCAACCGCCGATCTGCTTCATCTGTTCGGTACCCATGCCGCGTGTGGTCAGCGCCGGCGTACCAATACGGATTCCACTGGGGTCCATCGGTTGGCGTTGATCGTAAGGGATCATGTTTTTGTTAATCGTGATGCCGCACTTGTCCAGTGTTTCTTCAGCCACGCTGCCGCCGATGCCAAGCGGTGTCACGTCAACTAAAACTAAGTGGTTGTCCGTTCCACCGCTGACCAAACGCAAGTCCGTTCTCAAAAGTTCTTCGGCGAGCGCTTTGCAGTTGTCGACGACGTTTTGGGCGTACTGTTTAAATTCGGGCTTCATTGCTTCGGCAAAACAAACGGCTTTACCGGCGACAATGTGCATCAGCGGTCCGCCCTGCATTCCAGGGAAAACGGCTGAGTTGATTTTCTTGGCCCATTTCTTTTTACACATAATCAATCCGGCGCGTGGACCGCGTAGTGTCTTATGCGTGGTAGTGGTGACGAAATCGGCATGGGGGACAGGGCTGTTGTGGACACCACCAGCGACCAATCCCGAATAATGAGCCATATCGACGAACAGCAACGCGCCATTTTCGTCAGCGATCTCTTTGAATTTTGCGTGGTCGATTTCGCGCGGATAAGCACTCGCCCCGGCAACGATCATTTTTGGTTTGTGTTCTTTGGCCAAGGCTGCGACCTGATCGAAGTCGATGCGGTGGGTGTCCTCAGTCACGCCGTAGTTAACGAAGTTGTAAAGTTTGCCAGAAAGGTTCAGTCGCATCCCGTGAGTCAGGTGACCTCCATGAGCTAAATCGAGCCCCAATACAGTGTCACCGACATCCAGCGAAGCCAAATAGACTGCTTGGTTGGCTTGAGATCCCGAGTTGGGTTGCACGTTGGCGTATTGGGCACCGAAGAGTTCCTTGGCACGGTCGCGCGCGATATCTTCGATGACATCGACATGTTCGCAGCCACCGTAATAGCGACGTCCGGGATAGCCCTCGGCGTACTTGTTGGTCAAAACGCTACCGGCAGCCTCCATGATGGCGGGGCTGGTGTAATTTTCGCTGGCGATCATCTCCAAGCCGGTCTGTTGGCGCTCGGCTTCATCATTGATGGCGTCGAAAATGGCGGAATCTTGACTCTGCAAAAAATTCATTGGATTGATCTATCGGGTGCAGTAAGGAGTTTTAAGGATTGTTCGCAGTACCGCCTGAGATATCTGACGGTTCGAAGGTAGCAAAACGGGCCTCGGCGATCATTATCGTCAATTTATTCTAATTTCTCAATGGTCACTTTTAACGCACCGGAGTTGTCGCCAAGTTTAGCCGGTGATTCGTTGATTCGAAGCGCTAAAACGCCACCGCGTGGGAACGATACCGATTTCTGGGAATCGCTGCCGACGGGAACTTGGACAATTTGTTCCGGCCCGACTGAAATTACCGCCGCCATCAATTTGCCTAGTGGATGACCGGCGTAGTATTCCACGGTGATGCCGTTGGCTTCGCACCGCCAGGGCTGCGTCGTTTCGCCGACGATGAAGTCGCCCGAACCGGTGATCTGCAGTCGATCTGAGGGTTCAACCGTGATTCCCGTCGATTGCCAACTGGTGGTGGCCAAAACATTGATCGAACCATCGTCGTTTTGGGTGACTGGTTTGAGAGCGCAGGCAGCGACGTCGGTCCCATAGCCGACTTCATGGATATATAGATACCAGTCACGGCTGAGTTTCTGCCAGTGGGGGTGAAGTTCGGCCCGAAACTTCGTTTTAAAACGAAACATTGATCGCCTGAGCTGCTCTGGTAATTTGGCGAAATGTTCTTTGGAGAGTGGATGATGAGCCAGAAATTCGCAGGCCGCCCAACACCAAGCGTAAGAATTCACATCACGAAAGGCAAATGGCCTGGTGTTGAAAATATCATCCAACGATTTTGGATCTTTTTTTGCCACTAAATTTCTGAGCAATTTCACTCGCCCCCAACCGGGCGTTTGGGCTTTGTCGGTGATCGTCTGTTTTAGCTCTACGCTCTGACCGTCCCAGTGGTGCAACGCCACCCATTCGGCCATGCCTTCGGAATACCACGGAGTGCCCGAGGATCCTAAAAACCATTGCATAAACGCGTGCGTGCCTTCGTGAAGGATTAGGTGCCGGGTATAGTATTCGTCTTTTTGTAGGTACACCCAAAACTCGTGCCCGCGATTGTAGCCGGCTGGAAATTTTGGAAGATCGGCGGGAATCAGCCCCGCGTTTCTGATGCGGGAATTATCCTGATCGTCCTGCATCACGATGGCGGTCATGCGCCAGGGGCGCGTCGTTTTGACATCGACGTCGAACAGGCCACACCACTGTTCAATGGCGGCATCAAAAAGTTTGACCCATTGCAGCCGCTGAGGTTCATCATCGATGTCACTGTAGATCGTTACATGTTGGCCGGCGGTGACGAAAACTCCCGCATCAGAGACTCGATCTTGATCAATGGGCATCGCGGCGGGCATCCGCAGATTGATCTGCTGCATTTGCGATTCCTTAACCGCATCGGATTCACGCGTTTGAGCCAAAGCTGGGCGTAGAGTTTGCAGGCCAAGACAAGCCGCCGAGGCGAACAGCAGACTGGACAGGACTCTGTTCATGGTTTCATTCAATGTCATCAGACGCGGTGGCCAGAGGTGCAATTTAATAGAGTGCATTGTGGTTGGGAGTCAATGGCGAGGGAAGTCCTGCTAAATCCCGTTCACATTCTATGTGGCTTGTAAGATGCCTCTGAGTTTGTCTATAGCGCACTGGTTCGGCGCATGAAAAACCCGCTGCCAGTCAATCATGACTTGGCAGCGGGCAAATTAAGTTTTGCAGAACTTTTTTAACAGTATCGTGGCGGACTATAAACTAGCGACGTCGGCGAGCGCCGATTCCGGCAATTCCCAGCAGACCCAATAGGGCGAGGCTGCTCGGTTCGGGAATCGCTTGTGAGACGACCGATTGCGTAACCAAGACATTGCTGGTTGAGAAACTTGCATCGTCATCCATTCCGTAGAAATCGGTACCCTGACCCGCGTTAATGTTGATCGCAACGTCATCCAACTCGCCGGCGTTCAGCAACGTGACAATATCATTAATTGTACCGCGGGCGAATGATTGGCTTGGGGTTAGACTCGTCAGATCGATGGTCTCGGTAATTGTCTGAGGACCGGCTATCGTGCCGTCGTAAAAAAGGTCAAACTGCACAAGAATGACATTGTTGATGTTGGATGTCCCAGCAGGATTCACACCTGCAGTGTTTCCAATATCCTGAAACTGAAGCTCTCCACGATACTGATAGGTTGCGTTTGGATCGGCAGCGCCATTGCCTTCAATATCAAGCATGACAGTGAACAAGCTCTGTCCGGCCACCGTTGGATCAACAACGTTAGGTGAGTTAACACCTCCGTCCGATCCCCCTGAGCCGAAGCCTGGAAATTCGCCCGCGATTGTATTGGTGAAGTCAGCGAAGACGCCGGTATTGGCGGGGGCGTTATTGCCTGCCGTTAAACCGTTACCGTATGCATATCCGTAATCATTTAAAGTAGAACGGATCATGACGTCTACGGTACCTTGAGCTGACGCCACCGACGCGCTCAAAATAATTGTTGCGGCAAGTGTAAAAATTAGCTGTTTCATTTTGTTCCTCAAAAGTTGATGCAAGGCACGGATAGGGAATATGAAATTTTTGATTCACGGAATCATCATCCAAATTCTTACACTTAACTGTATAAGAAGGCCAAACAAGCCGATCGTGCGACCTCGTTGCCTAATGTATGCAATCACACGCTGCGTAGATTAAAGCACCGTCGTTGGTTAATGTCGCCCTAGAAAGTCACTTAGGAGCCAAAAAATACGAAAGTTAACATTTCTCGACAGTTTGACTCGCCGGAAATGACTGTTCTTTCGAATGTCAGCCCTTAGTAGTGGCCAGAGCGGCGTGCAAATCGAATTCATTCGGCTGGTCTGTTACAGTAATTTTTATAAAAGTATGTTGACCAATCCTTTCGTTTAAATAGTGGAATTATCGGATCTGTCACACTCTGCCAGAATCTCACTACTGGAAAATAATGGACCTGATTAGGGTTGAAAAGACGTTCTCTCGCCGGCGGATTGTTTTGGTAACGATCTTTCTGCTGCTATCGGGTGGATGCCTTAATCGCGAAAGCAATGAAGTCGTGGTGCTGTCAGCGCTAGATCGTGAGTTTGCAGCGACGGTTTTGGAGGATGTTGGGGAAGAATTGAACCTGCCGCTGCGGATCAAATACGACGTGGAATCCAACAAGACGGTAGGGCTGGCGAATGAGATCATTCGCAACGGTGAACGACCGCGAGCCGATCTGTTTTGGAACAACGAAATTCTTCACACGATTCGGTTGCAAAAACTGGGTCTACTGGAAGTGGTTGCGTCCGACCAACGATCCCGTTTGCCAGAAGACTTCGTTTCGCCGACCGGACATTGGTTCGGTTTTGCGGCGCGGGCGCGGGTGTTGATCGTGAATACGGAACTTATGCCTGATGAGAATGCCCGACCGGATTCTTTTTGGGATCTGGCTGATCAACGGTACATGGGCAAGTGCACCCTGGCGAGGCCTTTGTTCGGAACTTCAGCCACTCATGCGGCCGTTATGTTTGACGTTCTTGGCCAGTCGGAGGCGGCCAAACTGTATCGAGCGATCGCAGACAACGCGGTTATCCAGGGCGGCAACAAGCAAGTGGCCCAGAAAGTGGCAGCGGGCGAGTTCCTGTTCGGGCTGACCGATACCGACGATGCGTTAGTCGAGCTTGAGTCGGGGCGTCCGGTAGCGATCGTCTTCCCTGATCAGGCGAAGCCGCAGATGGGCGCTTTGCTGATTCCCAATACCTTGTGCGTGATCAAAAATGGGCCAAACGTCGCCGGGGCGAAGCGTTTGCTCGATCGCCTGTTGGCGGCCGATGTTGAGCAACGGTTGGCGGAGGGGCGGAGTGGGCAGATCCCTTTGGCGGATGACGTGGCAATAACCTCAAGAGCGGTTCCCGAGGCATTGAAAGTGATGGAAGTCGATTTTGACTCGGCGGCCGACCGTTGGGAGCACGTCGCCGAAATGCTGAAGGCGATTTTTCCGCTGGGACAATGAAAGGGCGATGATGCTACGATAGTGGCGTTGGCAAGTCCATCTATTACAAGCAGTTTAGACTTTTCAGAGGCAGGTCATGGTTCACATCGACGTTGATTATCAGGGAAAATTGCGTTGTGAGGCCGTTCATCAGCCTTCGGGCAATTCGCTCCATACCGATGCTCCGACAGACAATCATGGCTTGGGCGAATCCTTTTCGCCAACTGACCTGGTTGCCACGGCGCTGGCGTCCTGCATGGCGACGATCATGGGCATCGTGGCCAATCGTCACGAAATTGATTTAAAGGGCCTCAAGGTTGGCGTCGACAAATCCATGTCAGCCACACCGCCTCGACGCATCAGCCGGTTAGCGCTGAAGATCGAAATGCCGATCTCTGCGGATCACCCGCAAGCTAAAATGTTGAAGAATGCCGCGCTGGCGTGTCCCGTCCACAAGAGCCTTCACCCTGATATAGAAACGCCAATCGAATGGATCTGGGCGTAGTCGGGGCGTAGTTTGGGCCTAGACTGGGCGTAGCCGGGGCAATGCCGACCCGCAGCGTCAGCAAGTGAGCACCGCGCGTTAGACTCACTTGCTGGCGCTGCGGGTTTGTATTGTGAGTCCATTTGTATTGTGAGTTTCCTACGATCGAGACATATTTCTGTGTTCGATGTTGGCATCCCAGTAAACGGCTCCAGAGGCGATGAAACCGTGCTTTTGATAAAACGCGATAGCCGTCACTTGAGCTGATAACTCGAATTTATTTGCACCTTCGGCTTTGCCGATTTCTACCAGCCGACTTAAAATAGACGCACCGACGCCGTGGCCTCGCCATTGTTTCAGCACCGCCATGCGTCCAATCGTGGCGGTGTCTGCTGAGATGCTGACGCGACCGGTGCCGATTGGGTTCTGGTCAGCGTCAAAAGCAACGACGCTGAGAAATTTGTCATCATCACCTGTCCATTCCATGGCGGGATCAATGCCTTGTTCGATGACGAACACCTGTTGCCGGACGGCGCGCACCGAATCAGCATCCTGCGGCCATTGAGCGTTTCGAATCTCGAAGTGCTTCATGAAATTGTCTGCTGCCGAAAATACAAATGAGGAATTTTAAATAGTGATGACACTTGTCGCCGATCAGCTAACCTTTGGCAACCACCATTTCACGGTCGCTCGCCCTCACACCTTCGGCATTGTGATCGAGGGACGGGGAGACTATCTGCATGATGTGCTGCTCAGTTCCCAACACAAGCGTTCGTTTATAAAACTGGTTGAGCGCGAGGGTTTGGTCGTCTGTAAAAATGTAGACACCCACGACGCAACCTATCGGCGTGTCCGAGGCAAATCCAGCGCGGGTAAACTCAGCCAAGCCGAATACTATCATCATGACGGGTGCAGTTGCCCCGTCAAACCGGCGGTCGTTGAAATTCGTTTGCCGCATCAACCGATCAAGCGCGACGTGGCGACCGCGATCGCTCCTTTTGCCGATGTGATCAAGGCGATGCTGAATTGCTTGCCGGAGCATCTGCGGGTTGAAGCGGAGATCGCGGCAGCGGTTGATAGTTTTTCAGGCAACCCCGCAGAACGCCCACCTGTCAGTCAGTGGGACAAAATCCAAGGGCGGATGACTCGTCTGGTGCGGCGTGAGATGGACGCCGAATCATGTCGCAGTTTCTTCCGTGACGTGGACGCGGCAGCAGGTGCGTATGTTGTGCCTTGGGAAATGGGCGAAAGCCGGTTGATGCTCAACAATGCTGAAGATTTGACCAAAACGATGCAGCATCGGCGTTCCTATCAGAAGATTCGAGAGCAAAACGAACAAAATGGCAGCTTGGTCAAACGCTGGACTGCCGAAGAATATCCTGTGAACGGGACCCCATAGTTTTTTTCAGATCCCATGAATTTTTGTCTTTTTAAATGTTGCTTCTGCACCTTCGCATTGATGTTCTTCAATGGTGTCAGCGCAACCTTTGCAGAAGAAAAGTTTTCGACCGATCAAATTACGTTTTTTGAAAATCGCATTCGTCCCTTGTTTGTCAACCATTGTCAGTCTTGCCACGGCAGTGAGAAATCAGAGAGTGAGTTTCGCGTCGATTCGAGATCCGCGATCGTCCGAGGAGGAGCCAGCGAACAATCGGCGGCGCTTCCCGGCGACGCGTCCGGTAGTCTGTTGATCGCGGTCGTACGTCATGAGTCGGACTATGACATGCCACCCAATGGCAAGCTTTCGGATCAAGAGATTGCAGATTTGAGTCGCTGGGTGAACGAAGGATTACCGTGGCCTGCAAATGAAACACAACCGGTCGAAGATTCGATCGTCGACCGCATCGAATTTCAGCGCAAGAATCATTGGTCCTTTCGGCCGATCCAGTCGCCATCGGTTCCCCAGAATTCAGAAAGTGGAATTGAGCCTATCGACGCTTTTCTGCTGGAGAAGTTAAACGAGAAAGGGCTTGGATTCTCGCCGCCGGCAGATAGGGCAACGCTGATTCGTCGAGCAACGTTCGATCTGACGGGACTTCCCCCGACTTATGAAGAAGTTCAAACCTTCCTTCACGACGAAAATCCTGAGGCGTATGAAAAACTGATTGACCGATTGTTGGCGTCGCCTCGTTATGGTCAGCGTTGGGCGCGGCATTGGTTGGACGTTGCCAGATATGCCGACACGTTAGGGTATGCGTTAGACAATGTGAGTCGAGATTATCCGTTCGCCTACACGTACCGAGACTACGTGATCGACGCGCTCAATCGCGATTTACCTTATGACGATTTTGTCCGGCAGCAATTGGCGGCTGACCAATTGACCGACGATCCGGGCGACCCTTCGTTGGCGGCGTTAGGTTTTTTGACGGTGGGCAGAAAGTACCTTGCGCGTCCAGACGTCGTAGATGACCGCATCGACGTTGTGACGCGCGGTTTGATGGGGCTGACGGTGGCCTGTGCGCGTTGCCACGATCATAAATTTGATGGTGTCGCGACCGAAGATTATTATGCGCTGTACGGCGTGTTTGATAATTGCTTTTTGCCTGAAGAACTGCCGCTCATTGGCCAACCGCCGCCCTCAGCAGACGGGTTTGTGAAAGAATTAGCGGCGCTCAATGATGATGTTGAAGCGCTGCGAAAGAAGGCGCGTGAATCGACGCGCCAACATTTGCTAGATCACATCGACCAATACGCGGTCGCGGCTTGGTTAAACGAATCCGAGGACGATTTGCGAGCCGCTGGTGTGATAACGCTTAAGACTGATCAGTTTCGGGGAAAGTTTCGAGAAGTGCTGGTCGACTATTGGCGATCGGTGGCTGAAAATTTTTGGGTAAGAACAACCGTATCTGGTTTGGAAGAAGCGGTATCGTTTGATGATCGCAGGAAGGTCGCCCAACGATTCGCCGAAGCGCTTAAAGTAGCGGTCGCTAAGTACCGGCAGGCTGCAAGCCCTGAAAATCCGCTGAAAAGAATCTTCGCAGAGGTTGATGAAAAGCGCGCCGCAGCGGTGCTGGTTTTTCATGTCAATTCTCCCTACCAATGGCACTTCAGTCGCATTCGTCAGCTGATCAAGCGCGAAGATTTGCTGGCCATACGCAAGCTCAAGGCGGCTGTGATTGCTCACAACCGAACGTCGCCGCGCGGTTTCAACCGCGCTATGGTGGTCAAAGATCGCAAACGAATCGAAGAACCTTACGTGATGATACGCGGCAATGTCGACCGCCGCGGAAAAACGGTGCCTCGCCGATTCCCGGAGATGCTCGCCTCAGGGGACCGTCAGGATTACGCTCAAGGAGCCGGGCGTTTGGAATTGGCCAACGATATCGTCAGTCCTGAGAATCCGCTGACGGCACGGGTGATTGTAAATCGTGTCTGGATGCATCATTTCCTGAAACCCTTGGTCGGCACGACCAGCGATTTTGGCATCCAGGGCGCGCCACCTTCGCATCCGATGTTGCTGGATTGGTTATCCGCAGATTTTATGGCCTCGGGCTGGTCGCTGAAGGAGCTGCATCGAAAAATGATGCTCAGCGGTGCCTATCGGCAATCAAGCGTTTCTCGTTCTGAGGGCAAACGGCAAGATGTTGAGAATACGCTGTTGTGGCGAATGAACCGTCGGCGGTTGGAGATTGAAGGTTTAAGGGATTCGATTTTGTTTGCGGCCGGGACACTGGACGAGTCGCTTGCGGGGCGCGGTGTGAAGCAATTTGAACCACCTTTTGATACTCGTCGTACCATTTATGGATTAGTCGATCGCCAAGAGTTGGCCGATGAACTGCGGATGTTTGATTTTGCCAGTCCGGATCAAAGCGCGCCAAAACGAGTCCGTACCAATGTGCCTCAGCAGAGCCTGTTTCTCATGAACAGTCCCTTGGTGGCGGAGCAAGCGGTGGCGTTGGCAGCACGCGCCGAAGCGAAACTGGAGGGACGCAAAAATAACCACGCCCAATTTGTAGATCAACTGTTTCGGTTAACATTGTCGCGCAATCCGACGACGGCTGAGAGAAGAGCTTTGGTTGAGTATATCAGGTCTGCCGATCAGGATGGGCGGAGGCGTGCCGGGCACTTGATGCTGATGACCAACGAATTTGAAACGGTAGATTAGAGGTGGCATTAAAGGAAAAATGTAATCACGAAGTGTTCCCAGACAAACCCTCAACGCCAGCAAGTGAGTGCGGCGCGATAGGCTCACTTACTGGCGCTGCGGGTTTGTATTGATGCAACGAAAACCGATGAACCGTCAAGCCGATGAACCGTTAAGCCGTTAAGCCGTTAAGCCGTTAAGCCGTTAGGCTGCTTATCTACACAAACAGTGTGAACCCACATGAACTTCAAACAACATCTTCCTATCGGCCTTGATCGGCGAAGCTGGCTGCGTCGATGCGGGACTGGGTTGGCCGCGATGGGATTGGCGGGCGTGCTGGGCGATGCGGGCTTGTTGGCAGACACCGGTCCTGCGGCTGGCGGAAATCCTTTAGCGCCGCGCGCGACCCATTTCCCAGGCAAGGCGAAACACGTTATTCATTTGTTTATGAACGGCGGACCATCGCAGGTCGACACTTTTGATTACAAACCCGAACTGCAAAAGTGGGCGGGGAAACCGCTGCCCTTGAACCTTCCGACAGAGCGGAAAACGGGAGTCGCGTTAGGATCGCCCTTTAAATTTCAACAGTACGGAGAGAATGGAACTTACGTCAGCGAATTGTTCTCTCATACTGCCAAGCATATTGACGACATCGCGATCATCAATTCGATGCAAGCCGATGTTCCCAATCACGAACCGTCGCTGCTGTTGATGAACTGCGGGGAATCGCGGCTGGTGAGGCCGAGCATGGGTTCGTGGGTGACGTATGGGATGGGAACTGAGAACCAGAATTTGCCGGGGTTTGTCGCGCTATGTCCAGGCGGATACCCGATCAAGGAAACGCAAAATTGGCAGTCTGCGTTTTTGCCGGGCGTGTTCCAAGGCACTTACATCGACAGCCAACACAAAGAGATCGACAAACTCATTCGCCACGTCCGCAACCAACAGATGTCAAAGCAACAACAGCGTCAACAGATCGACGCTTTACAGCAACTGAATCAGATGCATCGCCATCAACGCGACGATGGTTCGATGGACGCGCGAATCGAGTCATACGAACTGGCGTTTCGGATGCAGACCGAGGCCACCGATGCGTTTGATATATCCAAAGAACCCGAAAATGTGCGGGCCGCTTATGGCGAAGGAGATCAGGCCAGACAGATATTAACCGCGCGACGATTGGTCGAACGGGGGGTGCGTTATGTTCAGGTTTGGCATGGCCAAGGTCAGCCGTGGGACAACCATGATGATCTGGAGAAAGAGCATCGGAAACTGGCCGGGCAATGCGATCAGGCTATCGGCGCATTGCTGACGGATCTTAAGGAGCGCGGTCTGTTTGAAGAAACGTTAGTGCTGTGGGGTGGCGAATTCGGTCGCACGCCGGTGGTCGAGATGCCAACCGAAGGTGCCAATAAAGGTAAAATTAACGGGCGCGACCATAACCATTATGGGTTCACCGTCTGGATGGCAGGCGGCGGTGTGAAAGGCGGTCAGGTTTATGGGAAGACCGACGATTTTGGTTTCAAGGCGGTTGAGAATCCGGTGCATGTTCACGACCTGCACGCGACGATGCTGCATCTGTTGGGATTCGATCACAAGAAGTTGACGTACCGATATGCAGGGCGCGATTTTCGGCTGACCGATGTGCACGGAGAGGTTGTTCGGGGTTTGGTTTAGGGCTGATCAGAAAGTCGTATTTCACAGAGTGGAAGACGACTTTGAAAAAATAAAGCCTCGGAGTGAAATACGACGTCGTTGAGCTTGAGGACAAAGCTTATAGCTGCGTTGTGCCGGACTGTTTGTTGGCTTCCCATTGAGCGATCAGTTCTGCCTTTTCCAAGCGTTCTTTAAAGATTCTTTCGACTTCATCGTCGCTGGAGAGCCACATCACTGCGATGCCGACCGCCAGTAAAAGCATCGCGGCCCAGATGAGTGGATTGACCGAACCAAGGTTGAGTTGGCTGCCTTGTTGAGGTTGAGCCAGCCACTCGGTAGGGTCTTGCCAGCCAAAATTTGTATAGCGGAGCCCCGAGTCTTCGGCCGATACCGAATGAGAATTTTGGGCGCGAGCTGTCTTTAAGATCGTCGCCGAAGCAACTTGAAAAACCACAATTGCCGCCAGTGACCAAATCATTACACAGCAAATTAACATCGCGACCCGCAGCGGCGATCGCCAATTGGAAGTAAAGCGTGCGATTGATTTTCTCATTTGTAGGCTATTCAACGAAAAGGCATGTTGACTCGAAAAGCGGGCCAGTGGTTCTGTGAGAATAGAAAAGCATCGGATATGCCAAGCCGCCGCAACGAGCGGTCGGTTTCGATTTGCATCGGTAAAACGCGGGTCAAATCGCTTGCTGTGTAAGTGCCGGGCGTTATGGGACGTTGAGTTTTGGCAACTCCCGACCACCAGGATGTGGCTATCTTGCCATAGTGTTGATTTTTTTCAACATTGCAAAACGTTTGGCCGATCAGTTTCTTTAGAGCGCACGTTAAAAGTTGTTGTTACAATAGGCGAACAAATATTTGCAAACAACTTTCAACAGTTAAGGTGACTTGGTTGACCCTCTCGCGGCGTCTATCTAAAGTAAATGCGCGTTCGTTCGATTTGCTTTTGATGGCTTTGCCGTTGCACTCTTCTACAGCCAAGCTATCGAAAAAATACCGCCCACCCCGCTGTCTTGACCCGTTCGCCTCTTGGAGTCACTTAAGCGGTCTAAAGGATTGAAATACGATGTCATCAAAAACAAAAAAAGCAGCTCCCGCAGAAGCCGAAAGCAATGGTTCAGCCGACGGCAATGGCACAAAACCTGTCGCTGATAATCACGAAGCCAATCAGGCGGCGGCCGTCGAACGTATGGTGGCTCGGTTTACCGAAAAACGCGAAGACAAAGATGTCGATAAACTATTTCGCGCGTTGGTGAAGTTGGAGGGTAGTGACCTTCACCTCAAAGTAGGCAAGCCACCGATCGTGCGGGTCAACGGTACTCTGAAACCGCTCAATCGTCCTCCGATCGAGATGGAAGAAATGGCCAGACTGCTGTTTCCGATGATGAATGAACGGAATCGGAAGATCTTTGATCATGAAGGCGGTGCTGACTTCGCGTACGTGGTCGACGTTGATGGCACGGATTGGCGTTTCCGTGTCAACATGCTTCAACAGTTGGGCAAGATCGGCTTGGTTGCTCGTCGTGTGAACAATCACATTCCAGATTTTGAAGGTCTATACCTGCCGCCAAAAGTCGAAACGTTGTGCCACTTCGACCAAGGAATGATTCTATTAGCGGGTGTTACCGGTTCGGGTAAGTCGACCACGATTGCGTCGATGTTGAACTACATTAACCGGACCTACCACAAACATATTCTGACGCTTGAAGATCCGATCGAATTTGTGTTCACCGATGATAAGTGTTTGATCAACCAGCGTGAGGTCGGTATCGACGTTGTCGATTTTGGCGTGGGTATGAAGCACGCGGTTCGTGAAGATCCCGACATTATTTTGGTTGGCGAGCTTCGTGACGAAGAGACCTTCATGACGGCGATTCACGCGGCCGAAACAGGTCACTTGGTCTTCGGAACGATTCACGCTTCGTCTGCACCGTCAACGATCGGTCGTATTTTGGATCTGTTCCCTGAAGAGCTTCACGGTGCGATTCGTAACGCGATCGCGATGAATATGAAGGCAATCGTGGCTCAGAAACTGCTCAAGTCGATCAAACCCGATGTCGGTCGGGTCCCGACCTGCGAGATCATGACCTTCAATCCAACGGTTCGTAAGTTGATTTTGGAAGAGAAGGATCACAATCTGCCTGACGCGATTCGCATCGGTGAAGAAGAAGGCATGCAAGACTTTACCAAGAGCCTCAAACAGTTGATTGATGACGAATTGATCGACCGTCCAACCGCGTTCGCAGTGGCTCCGAATAAGGACGAACTGAAGATGCGTCTTAAAGGAATCAACGTTTCAAGCCCTGGAATTATTTAATGGATCGTCGTTCTTCTTTATGTCTACGGTTTACGCGAACAGCTTGGTCAGCTTTGTCAGCTTTGTTAGCTTTTTCAGCGACGGGCACGTTGGCCGTTTTCGCGGCGGGGATTTTGATTTTGCTGACGGCGATGCCTGCTACCGCGGTAGCTTCGCAATCGGCAACCGCTTTTGCATCGACAACCCCATTTGCATCGACAACCGCTTTGGCGATAGACGTCACTGGTTTGATTCATTGCAGCACTTCGTTGCCTAGCGCTTCATTGCATAGCTTTTCATTGCCTAGCTTTTCGCTGCCGTTGTTGGCGGCGGTCAGGGGTGGAGGCGCTTATCTTTCTTGGTGGAAGCTGGCGTTGGTGGTGTTGACCTTTGTGTTCTGGGTTCGTAATTCGGATTGGATCAATCAAGACGCGGTGAAGCTGGCCGACGGGACCGAGATCGTGCCTCAGTTTTGGAACCTAATGAACGTTGGGGTAGGCATTGCGGGGTTTTTCGCCGCGATCTCCATTCCCATTTTCTGGATAGGATATCCGTTGCTGTTATTGGCTTCCTTAGTGCCAATCATTTGTTACAAATTTGTTCGCAAGAAGCAATTGAACGTCAATCAGGGTCTGCGACAGCGTGTTTCGGGAAAAGGTGCGCAGCGAGCGGAACCGAACGTGTTGGCTCAGGATGAAGGCGTCGAACTCAATTTCACACCCGCCGGCGACACCGATGTGTTGAGAAAAGGTGCGCTGATTAAAGCTCGGCAATCGCCCGGTTTTGTGCCGCTCAAGGAGTTGCTGTTCGATGGTAAGGCCAAACGGGCCGACATTATTCAGATTGACTATACGCAGACGCAAGCGGCGCCAAAGTTGTTTGTTGATGGAACGTGGCACGCGATTGAGCCGATGGATCGTCCGGCTGGTGATGCTCTGTTGGTCAGCCTCAAATCATTGGCGGGACTCAACCCGCAGGAACGTCGCGCGAAACAAAAGGGCACCTTTAGTTTCAAGTCTGAGTTAGGCAAAGCGGAAGTTCTGGTACGCTCTCAAGGCGTTAAAACGGGCGAAAAAGTCCGCCTGAAGTTTGTACGGGCCACGAAAGATCTGCTGAACTTGAAACAGTTGGGAATGTTTCCCAGCATGGCTGATAAATTTATAGCCAGTTTGAACTCAACGGGAATAGTGATCGTTTCTGCGCCGTCAAAACACGGGCTGTCGTCGACTTGGCAGGGAGTGCTGGTTTCGGCTGATCGACTCACGCGCGATTGCATTGGTCTGATTTCATCCGACGAAACCGAAACGGCGATTGAGAATATCAATCCCAAAGAGTACGAAACCGATGACTTGGCCGCGCCCGCGCTCAAAGCGGCGTTGTTGGCTCAACCTGATGCGATTGCGTTGCCTGAAATTCCCAACAGCGACGTGTTAGATATGCTCAGCGATCAGGTTTTAACTCAGAATCGGGCTGTATGGATGCAGATCAATTCGAATTCCGCTGCTGAAGCATTGCTGCGTGTTTATTCCAAGGCTGGCAATCGAGATAATTTTCGCCAAGCGGTCAAGTTCGTATCCTGTCAGCGTTTGCTGCGTCGATTGTGTGAGGACTGCAAACAGGAAGTGCCTGCTCCACCCAAGACGATTAAGGCGCTCGGTGGTGATCCCAAGACGCAAAAAACGATCTATCAACAATGGCGATTGCCGCCTCCTGAACAGCGCGTGGATGAAAAGGGCAGTCCAATCGAATTTCCTCAGTGCGAAACGTGTCGAGGGTTGGGCTACATCGGACGGATCGCAATTTTTGAGATGATTCAGATGAACGATGCGGTGCGTGAAGCGCTTAAAAAGACACCCAAGGTCGCCGCCATTGACAAGGTCGCGACAGAATCCAAAGCAAAGAAGTCGATGAAGTCAGGAGCCTATCAGTTGATATTGCTGGGCGTGACGTCGCTGGCGGAAGTTCAATCAACGCTGAAAAAGTAGCGACCCGGTTCACCCGTTGGTTGCATTATCCAAATCCACTTTCCTTTAACAGCTCAACTTTATGTCCTTCGACGAAGAATACGATCGGCCGCCGGTCATTTTCACTCCCGCGGGTGAAGACGACGAGGCGCGGACTGCCAATCTAAAGATGGTGAAGCCATCGCCCGGTTATTTCACCGTGTCGGTTCTGATCGCCGAATCGATTGTCAAACGCTCTGAGGTGACGGTGCTGGACTATACCGCCGGCCAAGTCACGGTGCGGTATCAGATTGACGGTTTGTGGCATGCCGGGGCACCCATGGACCGCGAAACGGGTGACTATCTGCTGGCAACGTTGAAGCAACTGGCAGGAATGGACTATCGCGAACGTCGGGCACGGCAGACGGGAAATTTCTCGACCGAGTATCAAAAAACCAAGCAGAAGATTCGTGTCGTTTCTCAGGGTGTCAAAACGGGCGAACGGGTCGCCGTCTATGTGACGATGAAGAAAGATCTTCTGGAGACCGTGGAGGAACTGGGAATGCGGTCGAGCATGAAGACACAGCTGTTGGAAATCCTCCAACGTGACGATTCGCATTTACTGCTGGTGTCGGCGAAACCGGGCGAAGGTTATACGTCCGCTTGGCGAGGCGTGCTGAGTGCGTGTGATCGTCTGACGCGTGACTTCTTTGTCATTGAAGACGAGGAGATGGTCGAACAAGAGGTTATCAATTTCAAATCTATCACGTTTGATCGAGGCAAAGGGGAAACGGCGATGACGCCACTGCCTCAGTTGTTGCTCAAAGAGCCAAACGTTTTAGGGTTCAACCATATCCCTGACGGAAAATCGCTCAATGACATGATGGGAGTCTCTACCAAACACGACATGCCAATTTTTGTGCGAGGCCCCGGACGCAATTGCATCGATGCTTTGCTTAGGGTGTTGGCGTTGAAGCCCAATTTGGAGCAGTTCACCAGTCTTTTGACCGCAGTGATCTGCATGCGGAGGTTGCGAAAACTATGTCAGACGTGCAAGGTGGCTTATAAACCGCATCCTGATTTGCTGCAAAAGTTGGGTCTACCCGAAAGCCGGATCTCCGAACTCTACCGACCGTTTGTATATCGCGAGGGGATGGTCGATGAGGAGGAAAATGAGATCGAACCCTGTGAGGATTGCGGAGGCATTGGTTACTTTGGTCTGACAGGAATTTTTGAACTATTGGTCGTCAACGACAATATACGAAAAGTGATTCTAAAGAAGCCAACGCCGGAGACATTGAAGTCAATCGCCCGAAAAAGCCGGCAGGTATCAATCCGCCAGGAGGGTGCATTGTTGATCGCTCAAGGCGTTACTTCGGTGGAAGAGTTGCAGCGTGTGTTGTCGTTAAAATAGTTTTCTTTGTTAGGGCCGGAAAGCCTCTTAAAGACATCGTCCAAAGGCTCGCTTTTAAAAACTTCATTCGTAAGAATTTCTGAATTTTTTAAAGCGTTTACATTTTATATAAAAGTTTGCCGCTGAAGCAGAACCTTATGATCTCTCTAATTATTATTCTGACCTTCTTTGCCGTGATCGCCTGTACGTGGTGGTTTGGGATTTGGAGTAATCTCTTAACGCTGATCAACATGATTTTGGCGGGCCTAATCGCTTCGGCATATTACCAAGGCGTGGCCGAGATGCTTAGTAAGAGCATGGGGTACAAGGATCTGGTCGATTTTTTGGCCGTTTGGATTGTCTTCGTCGTCAGCTTCATCGTGCTGCGTATGTTGACTGATATTACTTCCGGTCGCAGACTGAATTTCGACCCTTTGATCGAGATGATCGGTCAATCGGTTTTGTCAATTTGGATTGCGTGTGTGTTTTTGGCATTCACGCTGTTCACGCTACATCTTTCTCCATTGACTCCCAGCGATTTCCAAGCCAACGCGACCGATTCGACCTTAGGGATTGGCCCCGACCGAATGTGGTTGGCGTTTATCCAAAGCCGTTCGCGCGGGGCGTTGTCGGCCAGTAAAGAAGCGAATTTTCTGGCGAAAAAATATTCGCTGGACGACCATCCCGACGATGTGGAGTTGAATGCACGGGTCTTCGATCCGCGCGGGACCTTCATTCAAGATAACTTGACTCGCCGCGCCAAACTGGCGAAGAAGAAAGCGCTGTCGCGTTGATATCGTCTCAGAGATGTTGTCAGATAGTCGCCTTCCGCTCCGCGAAAATAACGTTGGAGCGTAATCGGTCTCCATCCATGTAATAGGAGCGCTAGGTCACTCACGGTTTCCTTTGACACGATAGAGATGAGTCAAACTGCGGAGGATCAGGTCGCCTTGGATGGCGGCGGGACTGGCGTGAAATCCATCGGCAAATTGTAGATCGCCCAGAGATTTATATTGGTCGCTGGCCGCGAAGATGTGGACGTTTCCTGATTCGCTGAGCGCCAGAATCTTTTGCCCGTCTGTGATGGGTGAAGCGGCAAACTTTCCACCCAATCGCTTGGCCCACTGTTCTTCGCCTGTTACGGTGTTGATGCACGACGCAACGCCTTTGTCGTTCACCATGAACGCGCGATTGTTCACGATCACTGGTGTCGATTTTTTAGGAACGACCTTCGATCGTTCAAATTGGACATGGGTCTTTGTTACATCGCCCTCTGCCGTGGGGTCAACCGACAATAGTTTTCCAAACCCATTGGTAATTAAAACCGTATCCGAGTTAGTTTTGATGGGGCGTGCCGAGGCGTTCATGCCACCGTGATAGACGGTCCATTGTGGCTGTCCGTTGGCAATGTCATAAGCAATTGTCGCCATTGCCGAGGGCAAAATCAGCAATTGTTGTTGGTCGCCGTCGACAATTGTGCCGGTGGCATAAGCCTTTTTACGATCTCCATTGTCGGTGCCATAATTGATGCCGCGGGTGGTTCGCCAAGCGGTTTTGCCCGTCTGTTTTTCCAGCGCGATGACGAACTGTTGGTCGATGCCATCCATGGCCACCATCAAAAGAGAATCTGAAAGGATCGGTGAAGACGCTGGCCCCCGAAAGTGATCGCACTGAATATCTGTTCGTTGCCAGAGGATCTTACCGGTTGAAGTATCCAAGCAAGATGTCCCATATCGACCGAAGTGGACGTAGATGCGATCCTTTTCGATGGCGGGCGTCGGGGATGCGTAAGTGTTCGCGTCGTGACAAAAATAGGGCGATTCATTTTTGTGAATCAGCACGTCGTGGAGTTGTTTGCCAGTTTCGAGATCAAAACACATCGCCGACATTTTTTTTCCGTCGGTTGTTGCGGTGGTGACCCAAACCTGATTGCCCCACACCACCGGTGATGACCAAGCGCGTCCCGACACGGGGACTTTCCATTGAACATTTTCTTCCGAAAAGTCAGTCGGTATCGCGCCTTGGGCGATCCGCCCTGCCCCATCGGTGCCTCGAAACTCGGGCCAGGCATCCTGCGATAGCGCTGGTGATGCCGTCAGGCAGACGGAAAGTGAGATGAGAACCTTGGGGAGCAATCGCATGGAATGTCACTCTAATATTGAGTTGATTTGATTTGAGTTGATTTGAGTTGGATCGTATAAATTTGTTTTGTCTGACGGCTGGGAATCCTTGTTATAAACCGCGCGTCTGCATTTTAGTTCTTCTGCCATCGCCGAGGGTCGACGCGAAAATATGTCGCAAGCAACTCAAACAGTTGTTGGTGCTTGAGTTTCAATTTGCGCGGTTGTTCGAAGAACGTTTCGCAACTGACGGCGAAGAATTCTGCTTGATTGGTGGCTCCATAGTGATCCAATAGCGTCGTAATCCCCTGCTGTTTGCAGCGCACGAGTTCATCATACTCCTCGGCGACGACCTGCTGCCAGCGCGCGGATGTGGCTTGGTCGTCGAACATGACGTTGCCGCCCATTTCGCCATCGAGCCCATCGAGCGCGTGAGCAAATTCATGAATGACTAAGTTTCGTCCGTCGTTTTCGTTTCTTCCACCGGTCAGCGTATCACGCCATGAAAGAATGATCGGTCCACCTTGCCACGCTTCGCCGGCACGGTGCGAATCTTTGGCGATTACTCCATCGGTTACCTGACGTAGGAACGCTTTTGGAAAAACTAGAATGCTGCTGACGTTGTCGAAGTAAAAATCCTTCACTCCCAGCAGCAACAATGCGGCTTGCGCGGCGATGGTGACTTTCATCTCCTCGGTGACCGAAAGGCCTTCGCAGCCTTCCCAGTTCTTTTCGGCAACGATGATCTTCACGATCTGGCGAAGGCGATGTGACTCGTGTTCGGCCAACTCCCAGCTCAGACGAACATTTCGATTGAGATGCAGCGACCAAGATTCGGGCCACAGTGCGGCCAGCGTCTTTTTTCGGCGTCGGTTTTTGAACCATAGAAACATGAGTTGTCAGTTTGGTGTGTCTGGTTTGTTATCGTTGGATTGGAGGTGGAAGGCACGCGGCAGATGAAAATCCATTCTCTACAGCATTGAGTCATACTGCGGTTGTTGGAAATATCAAAACAATCCGAACATGATTCGATAAAACCAACGATCTATTGGGTTGAATTTAGCGGATTCACCTCAACAGCTACGGAGAAACCTATTTTTACAAGGATTTTTCCCCCCAAAGCAATTCTATTTTCCACTTTTTACCGCAAAGCCTCCTGAAATGACTCGCAATTCTGAACCCAGAAAATCACCTCCCGTATTTTTATTGTGTGTGGCCCTTTTTGGGATTCCGGCGGCCGCTTGTATCTGGCAAGAGGATTTCGTTTTGGCCGCGTCACTGTTGCTGATCGGTTTGGGCTGTGTTCTGGGATTCAAAATTGGAGCGGTCAAAGCGCTTGCTACGGTGGCGGGGATTGCCGCTGCGATTTGGTTCAGCCCTCAATTTTCTGGCGATCTGGAGCTTAAGCTGACTCAGTGGATATCTACGACGGGTTTGACAAACCGATTGCTTTCGCTGGGCTTAATCAGCGTTGCCATTATTGCGGTAACAGTTTTTGTGGTCGTGTTAGTTTCCGGTTGGGTGTTCAAGAGTCGTCCGGGCGTAGGTTTGCTCAACCGTTGGGTTGGATTTCTGATGGGCGGCGTGGAGGCGGGTGCTGCTGTTTTGATCCTGCTGAGTGGACTGGTCGTGGTGCAGCCGATGCTATCCCCTCCAACGCCCGAAGAGGTTCCTGTGCAAAACGTAGTCACCTCGGGCGTCGCAACCGTGTTAGAGCATACCGATCGGAGTTACCTCGGACCGGTCGTCGAGCAATACAATCCGTTCGTGAGATTCCCGCAGCTTGATTGCTTTGCCCATGTCCAAAAAACGGTCGCGATTTTAAAAGACCCAAATGCTGTGAAGCGCATGATCAACGATCCGCGCATCGAAGCGTTGCAAGTGGATCCGTCGATGCAAGAAGCGATTGGGATGCTCAAGTCAGACAAAACGATCAACGAGATTCTTAAATCTGGCGGACCTACCGACCAAAAGAAGATCATGGCGATCATGAACAGCCCCGTTGTTTTGCACCTGATGGATCAACCCGGCTTCCTTGCGGAGGCATCTAAAGTGATCGCAGATATGCAAAATTAGTATAAAGGGCCGGTGGCAGATGAGACTTTACCCGTCGAATGGACTTCCAACAGGTGCCTTCGGTTTGAATCCAAGCTTCTCATTTAA
>ENA-ORXT01002572-ORXT01002572.1-marine-metagenome-genome-assembly--contig:-NODE-2572-length-21557-cov-5.900093_pt1 | contig 21557 bp, 12 predicted proteins | sample MGYA00237868_ERZ511482 | MGnify/ENA metagenome assembly ERZ511482
GCATGTGAACAAACATGACTTTCGATTGCGGCGCCCCCTTAGCCCGCGCGGTCGTGATGTAGTCGGCTTGTGTTTCTTCCACCATGACAGCACGGTAAAAACGAGTGTCGTAGCCCATGGAAACGATGACGCTGATCAAGACCGGCAGCAACATGTAAAAGGCCCAGTTCATGATCCCCGGTTCATAGCCATGAATGGAAAACACCGGCGTGCCAACCCATTGTTGCAGTTTATAGGCTCCGAAGTATTGTCCAAAAATGATGTAGACCAGAAAGCTGACGCTCATCCCTAATACTGCGAAGAACACCAGTAACTTGTCAATCCACCTGCCACGATTGAATGCTGAGAGCATCGCAATGAGGATCGAAATGATCGTCGTAATCACGAGTGCTGGAACAGTGAGGGCCAACGATCGAGGGACAGCTGTGCGGAGTTTTTCTCCGACGGTGACACCGGGTTCGTTCCATACGTCTTGGCTGAAGTCCAAAGTGACGATGGACTGAATCAACTTGCCGTACTGAACAAGAAAGGGTGTATCCAACCCAAGTTCAGCCCGTTTGTTAATGTAGTCTTGCGCGCTTGAGTTTTTGCCCAGCATACCCGCCACGGGGTCACGCACTCGCAGCAGCATCATTAACAACATCACGATCGCCAAATAGACTGGAATGTTGTAAGCCAGTTTGCGAATGGTAAATGCCCACATAGATCGTCACTTTAAAAATGTTGCATAAAACTTTGTAGCGGAGGCTTCCAGCCACCGTAGATTTTCGGTGGCTGGAAGCCCCCGCTACGCAATATCACTTGATCGTCAGATACTTAACCCAATTGGAAAACGTCTCCTCAGGTTTGAAATTCTTCAAACGATCGTGAATTAAATAGTATCTTGTCCGTGCCATCGATCCTATCACGGGCACGTCTTCGATAATCATATTTCTCATTTTTACGTACTTGGCCGTACGCTCTGGAGAGGGTTGCATCACACGCACCTCATCATAAAGTTGGTTGTACTCGGGCCGGTCGTAGTTAAAGTTGTTCGACATCGGAGATTTGAAGGGACCGTAAAACAGCTGCAGATTGTTTTCAGCGTCAGGGTAGTCACTGCCCCAAGCCAGCCCGAAGAATGGAGCGCCTTTCTCGCGGAGCTTTTCCGATAGTTCGGAGAAGTCGACCGAGTTGACTTCCATCTTGATGCCAATCTTTTTTAGGTTCCGTGCGGTCATGCGGGCCATCGCGACACTTTGTGCTTGCTGCGAAGTGTAGTACACCAATTTAGGCAATCCTTCGCCATTGGGATGGCCAGCTTTTTCCAGCAGTGCCAGTGCCTTTTGCAAATTCGGGCCGCGGTAGTTCACTTTTGCTGCGTGGCCGATCGGGTGCCCGTCGAGTCCATTTGGAATGGGGCCGTCATAGATTAAGTTGATGCCTTCATAGAATGCTTGGTTGATCTCTTCGAGATCAATGGCCAGCGAAATCGCTTGGCGAACCCATTTCTTTTGGTCGGTGTAGCCGCCGAAATCTGGATCTTCCATGTTGAAGCCGTTGTAGATGAAATCCAGCAGCGGCAAAGGTACTACGCGGATGCCCTTTTCGATAAACGAAGGACGAAGCGTGCGTCTGCGTTTGATGAATGCTTGCGCGAAACTTTCCGCCGGTACGCGTGTGTAGTCGAGTTCTTGATTGAGAAACTTTAACCATGAGGGCTGGGGTTTGGGGAACATCGTCAGAATGACTTTGTCAGCCAATGGCAGTCGCTGGCCAGAACTTTCGTACATGCCGAGCGCTTTATCGTTTTCGTAGTCCAAGTAAGGAGGGGTACCGTTTTCGTTCATTCCTGGATCCGAAGGGTAACGCACATCTCGATAGTTGGGGTTTCGCCGATAAACCATTTGGACACCCGTCTCCCAATGCTTGAGCAGAAACGGCCCGGTACCCACGGGATGGCGAGACAATTTCAGACCGTAATAGTCCACTGCTTCATGAGGTAGCACGGATGTTTGGAACATCGCCAACGTATAGATGAAACGGTAGAACGGTTTGTTGAGTACGATCTTGAACTCGCGATCGTTGATCTTGACCATGCCCGAGACGGGGACCGAATAGTCAAATTCCTCCGCTTCGTTTTGCTCTTTTTTGTACTTATCAAATCCTTTTATTGTGTCGGCCAGCAACCACCATGACTTGGGTTGATTGTCTGTGTCGGCCATCCGTTTGAACGAATAGAACACATCTTCAGTAACGACCTTACGTCCCTTGCCACCTGGGAAACACGGATTGTCGTGGAAGTAGATGTCGTCACGCAGTTTGAAGGTGAACGTTTTCCCATCTTTGGAAACCTCGGGCATGGTTTCCAGTAGACACGGTTTAAGCTTATAAGGCCGTGTTAGGTACTCGTATTCCAACAGAGTTTCATAAACATAAGAAGCCGCCACGTTGTCATATTGGCTCGAACCGCGGACAGGGTCGAGCGAATTCGGACCGGCGGTTGGCATCGGCAAATGCAGCACGACCTCAGATTGCCCCAAGCAAACCGATTGAAATTGTCCGCAACACAGTAACGCACAGATCAGCCCGTTTATAAGAAGCGACAAACAAAACGTGCTGGTGCCTGGGGCGCGATGAAATTGAGACTCTGGCGATGTGATAGCTTTTCTTTGGCTCATACGCCGTTTATAGCAAATACTGCTTAGCTTGCCTAAGCCAACATTGCACAACAGTTCACTCGGAGCGCCCCGTCGCAGCGGTAAGTGCTAGCTCTCTTCCTGTAGACCTCGATCTGCAATGCGTTTAACGTGCTTCCGAAGCAGAATCGATTGCTGCCGCGTTGGTATTCTTTTCGCCCGTAAACATGTTGAGCCTGATCATGCGATTTCTATCACTGACTATCACTGCACTGCTGCTACCGTTTGTGTTTGCCAACGGCGCTGGGGCTCAGCAATTCAAAATTGAGTCGCAAATTTACATCAACGGCGAAGATCAGCCTTCTTCATCCAATGTCACGATGTTCAGTGACGGCTTGGTGTTTGATTTTCAAACAAAGGGCACACAGTCGCACGAAGTTACGATTCTACAGCCCAAGCAGCACCAGATGATTTTGCTCGATCGACTAAGACGCATGAAGTTGGTTTTAGATGACGTTCAGCTGATCAAGATGGCCGACGCGCTTCGTCGCGATACTTCGCAAGATGAAGTCGCTGGTTTTCTCGTCAATGAACGATTCGAAGAAACTGTCGAATTCGACAACGGCGCGGCGACGCTGAAGAGTCCTACCATCACCTATACGGTGCGCGGTAGTAGGCCCGCAGATTTGAAGGTGTTTCCGATTTACAGCAATTTCATCGAGGCATTCACGCGGTTGCAAGTCTCCGACCCCCACGCGTTTTCGCCCTTCCCGCGGATGCGGCTGAACGAAACCATTCGGAAGCTGGGTTGGATTCCACTTGAGGTAAACGTAACCTTCCAAAGCAATCCGCTTATGAAGCAAGGCCTAACCGCAACCTCGAAGCATACGTTCCTATCGCAATTGTCGGCAGCCGATCAAGCAAAGATCGCCGAACTGAAAGCCGAGTGGTTGAACTTTGAGTCGGTCGATCTCTACGAGTTTCGCCGTCTGAAGAAACCAACGGTCAGAGAAAAAATCGCGCGACGAAACGAGTAAGTTTCGGGCAGAGTCTAAACCTGGGCTGATGAAGTGAGCGGCTAGCCGGCTGTTGCATCAGCCGCATGGCGATAGCCACCGGTCCCTGCGAATCCTGGGCGGGACCGAACGCTTTTCCGTTGGCGGCTGATTAGATCAGCTTTGACTTAGATCTCCCCAGCTCAACCCTACGCGAACGCCTTCTTGATACGCTTAATCGCCTCTTGCGTATTCTCTAAACTATTGAACGCGCTCAAGCGAAAATAGCCTTCGCCTGCGGCACCGAATCCGCTGCCAGGCGTGCCGACGATATGAGATTCGCCAAGCAATTTGTCGAAGAAGTCCCAGCTGCTGACACCCTCTGGCGTCTGAAGCCAAACGTAGGGCGCGTGAACGCCGCCGTAGATCGTGAAACCAGCTTCTACCAATCCCTCACGCAACAGTTTTGCGTTGTTCATGTAAAAAGCGATTTGGTCCTTAATCTGTTGTTTGCCTTTGTCCGAGTAAACGGCTGCCGCGGCGCGTTGAACCGGAAACGATACGCCGTTAAATTTCGTGCAGTGGCGGCGATTCCAAAGTGCATGAACCGAATGATCTTTGCCATCACTGGTCTTTCCCATCAACGTTTTTGGAATAACGGTCAACGCACAACGAACGCCCGTGAATCCGGCCGTCTTGCTGAAACTACGGAACTCGATCGCACAATCACGTGCTCCTTCGATTTCGAAGATCGAACGAGGGACCGAGTCATCAGAGATAAACGCTTCGTAGGCTGCATCGTAGAGAATGATCGCGCCATTTTCTTTTGCGTAGGCGACCCACTTGGTCAGTATTTCTTTTGTGGCAACAACGCCTGTTGGGTTGTTGGGATAACAAAGGTAGATCAAATCAACCTTTTCGCTGGGAAACTTCGGTTCGAAATTTGATTCCGCCGTCACCGGCATGTAAACCAATCCACCATAGCGTCCGTTTTCATCGGCGGCTCCGGTGTGTCCGGCCATCACGTTAGTGTCCACGTAAACCGGATACACAGGATCGAGGACAGCGATTTTATTATCCGATCCAAAGATGTCTAAGATGTTTCCCGAATCACATTTCGATCCGTCAGAAACGAAAATCTCATCCGCAGAAATATCAATGCCGCGATCTTGAAAATCGTTTTTGGCAATCGCTTCACGCAAAAAGTCATAACCCTGTTCAGGACCGTAGCCGCGGAAGGTATCTGCGTTGGCCATCTCATCAACGCCATCGTGCATCGCTTTAACGATCGCGGGAACCAGCGGCTGAGTCACATCGCCGATGCCCATTTTGATGACGTCGGCTTCAGGGTTGGCTTCGCAATAGGCGCGTACGCGCCGTCCAATTTCAGGGAAAAGGTAGCCGGCTTGAAGTTTCAGGTAGTTGTCGTTGATTTGGGCCATGGAAATACGTTTAAATATGAGGTTTCAAAAAAATTGGAAGCCGCATATTGTACCGTTAGCCTTTGCTGCCGTTAATGACCAACATCTTCACTTGGTGCAATTTTTAAGCAACCCTAATAAATTCAACTACCCAACCGCTTCAGACCGGCTGTCGGAGAAAGCTTTATATCTTAACGGAAAGGCGGAAGCCTCCTGTTGCGTGAAAAACCGTACGGCTTGTATCGTTACATTACCAGTGAATTGAACTTTGCAACCTTACCCCTTGTAAAACCGATTGGACAATAGGTTCTCAACGCCCATCACCACCAACGCCAGCAACATCAGCAGCGGAAAGAATTCCTGGCCCTTACGCGCGGTGCCTTGTTTCATTTCGATTTCACTCTGATCGGTCGCGATTTGATAACGGTCTGTCCCTAACACAAGATCCACAGCGTCTTTTGATGCGCGAGTTAGGTCGGTTTCTCGTTGTCTGAGATTGGCGCTGAATCCGCGATTGATTTGCGCGCCATCGAGGTTGCCTTGGAGATAATAGTTTCCAGGGGCGTCAACAAATTTGTAACTTATCCGCCCCTCAATCGCGGCAAGATTGGTCGGCGTTTTATCGGCTACCGGCGGGAAGGCGCGGTAGCTTTCAGGAAAATACGCTAGGTCATTTTGCAACGAAACAATCTCGCCCACCTGCACGTTGATCCCACCGCGATCACCCTGAAGTAAATACTTGGCCATGTCGACCGTAAGTTTGTAAATGGGCCAGTTATCACCCACGAATAAGTCGTTCCAAACTTCGCGGTCGGTCGAATAGGCGGGTTCGGAAATTGGCGTCGTCGTCACCATCACGACCCCCGATCCGATCGCGCGTTCCAATATTGCCGGTTCTCGGTTGGTGAAACGGACCGGAATCTCTGTCGGATACTTCTCCCATGTGGCGTCGCGTTCAATACCCCAGTGGTAGTAAACGGGATTTGCATTCCATGGCACCGTCGATTCGTATTTGCGGAACACTTTAAAGATTGGATGCGTCAGTTGGTCAGGGCTGAACGCGATATCTCCGGCGGGAGCTCGGAAAGGGAACGTCAATTTCCCTCCTAACAGCTCAGCAGCCCGTGGCTGTAGGAAGCTTCGATCAGCGGCTCCTTTGCTTAGTGCATTGTGTCCCAGAAAAATCGACAACGCGTTGCCGTTTTTCACAAATGCGTGCAGCCCATCCCACATCGACTGAGTCAGCGGGCCGGGATCTAACAAGTAAACAATATCAAACTCGTCCAGTTGATTCACTGATTGGAGGTCCCTTTGATCGATCGTCGTGACGTCGAACTGAGACTTGCCGCTGTCCGGCAAATCATACGGCGCGATACACGCCGACAGCGCGTCAGGCAGCGCATCGGGGCCAGTGACAATGAGAACCGGAGATGCCGATTGGACTTCAAAAGAAAAATAACGTCGATCGTCTCCCGGCAAGCCGTCCGCATTGTTGAGCGCAACGTCACCGTGATAAACGCCTTCAGGTAGGTTATCCGAAAATGAAAATCTTAGCGGAGTCGTCGCCGTATTCTCGCCCGTGGGCGACATCGCTGGAGTAATCGTCGTTTCGGTTAGTGTTTTATCGGTGTAGATAATCTTGCCGTCACGAACGACCGGTCGCGCCGGATCGTTGGCTTGAACTTGAAAGGTGACCGATGGGGCTGATTGGGTCGCCGTGCTGTCGATGCGACTTGTGATGGTGATCTCGCCGCGCGGAGCAATGGTAACGTCACTCAATTCGATGGGGTGTAAGGCCAAGTTGTTCGGGTTTTTGACGCCCACGTCGATGACAAAGACGTTCACATCGTCGCTGCTGGCCAGCCGCTTGAGCGCAGCATCGGTCCGATCAGAGGCCCAACTTTTCTGCGTCAGGTCGGTGAAGATGTAAATCTCTTTCCGTTGGAGTTCAGATTTCTCGATCAGAGGCAAAGCCCGTTCTAAGGTTTTGGGGATTGTCGCGGACTGATAGACGATGTCCAGCTTCGACAACCGTTTTCCTGCCGCTGCGGTGTCGACGGAGAAAAAGGGCGTATCGTTGTCGGTGGCCGTGACGCAGACTTGGCTTTCGATCGCAAGTTGATTGATCAGCCACGCGGCTATGGTTTTGGCTTTTGTGAAGCGCGTTTCGTTTTCAAAACGATATTCCATGGTCGGGCTGTTGTCGATCAAAACGATCGCTGCGACGGGAGCATTACTGCGCCCGATCATTTTGCCGCCGCTTTCGTTGTTGGAAATTTGAAAAGCGGTCCAAGCCAAAAACGCAGCCAATAGAAACAGGATAAGCCCCAGTGTCCCCACCAGCATCATGTTTCTATTTTCTCGAAACCATGCCATCGCCGTGATCAGCCCGACGATCGCGGCCGCCAATCCGATTCCGCCAAGGGTCAACCAGTTGCCAAAATCGGCTGAAGCAACTGAAAGTCCGGCAAATGCCAACGCTACGACACCGATCAACAAACAGCGCAAGAGCAAAAGCAATAGATGCCGGAGCCTCATACGAGACTTATTGGTAGCGCTCCGGTTCTGCAAAAAACGCAGCGCCGGAAAGGTCATCAAAATGGGTTTGGGCTGCATCAGAAAATGCAGCAACACCGGCACCGCGATCAGCAGTCCGCCTAGCCCAAGTACACTCAGATGCGCCAGTGTCATGACCTAACCCCTCGCCCGGCGACTGATGAGGTACTCCAGCAACGCCTTGTCAAATTGCATGCTGGTATCAATCGCGACGTAATCGATGCCATTCTGCTGACACTGTCGATTCAAAGATTCGCGGAACGCTTCAATTTGCTGAACGTAGTCGCTGCGAAACCCGTCGGCGTCCACCTTGATTTCGTCGCCCGTTTCGGGATCCTTCATTTTGCAGATGCCGTTGAACGGGAAACTCACTTCGGCTTCGTCAAGGATGTGAAACATGATGACGTCATGGCCGCTGTGTCTCAAGCGCAAGACACTGTCCATCGTTTCCTGTTCGTCGATCAGGAAATCTGAAAAGATCATCACGAGGCTTCGGTTTTTCAGCATCGCCGCCAATTGATAGATGCTGTTGCGAAAATCGGTGATGCCCTCCGGTTTTAAATTCGACAGCAGCGAAATAAGGTTTCCCAGCTGCGTCCGTTTGCTGCGTGGAGGCAAGCTTTGGCGGATCTTGTCGTTGAAGGTGACCAAGCCGACGGGATCTTGTTGGTTCACCATGAGATACGCCAGCGACGCGGCAAGGCAAATCCCGTAGTCGAATTTGGTCAGCGTTTGGCGGTACGTGTAACCCATCGAGTGGCTGAGATCCATCACCAAATACCCGGTGATGTTGGTTTCGGATTCAAACTTTTTAACGTAGTACTTGTCGGTTTTGGCGTAGACCTGCCAGTCGATGTCTTTGAGGTCATCGCCATGGTTGTACTTGCGGTGCTCGCTGAATTCAACGCTGAAGCCGTGAAAGGGGCTCGCGTGAAGTCCGTGCAAGAAGCCCTTGACGACAAACTGAGCCCGCAGATCGAGCCGTTTGATCTGGTTGATGACTTCGGGTTTGAGGTACTTTTGGACGGACATTGTTTGGGGGACGTTGGATTCAAAGAATCGGAAAGATCAGCCGCAGGGCGATAGCCCCCGGTCCTTGGTTGCGATTGGTGGACCGGACGCTTTTCCGTTGGCGGCTGATAGATGCAACCCTTTCAGATTTTAAATTTTGTTTCTATCGTTTAGGTTTCCGGCGGATCCTTGATCTCTTGGTGGACTACTTCTCATACTTAGGCACAGCAGGCGTCGGAATCTCATCAATCAATCTTTGAATCACGTCTTCGGTGGTCATCCCTTCGGCTTGAGCCTGAAAGTTCGTGCTGACGCGATGTCTCAGCACGGCCATCGCCACCTTTTTCACATCGTCGATGCCAACAGAGAATCGACCATCCATTGCCGCCATGGCTTTGCCACCGGAGATCAAAAATTGACCGGCGCGTGGCCCGGCGCCCCAATCGACCAGTTCTTTAACAAATGCGGGAGCCTGATCGTCTTTGGGCCGCGTGGACCGGACCAGCCGCGCGACGTATTTGATGATGTAATCGCTGACGGCGACCGAGTTGACCAACTTTTGCAAGTTCACAATCGCTTTGGCCGATAGGATTTTTCGCACCTCCTGTTTGTCGTCGCGACTGGAAGCGGTGAGGATCTTTTCTTCTTCAGCGGCCGTCGGGTATCCAACTTTGATGTTGAACATAAAACGATCCAGCTGAGCTTCAGGCAGAGGGTAAGTCCCTTCCTGTTCGATCGGGTTTTGCGTCGCGATCGTGAAGAACGGCGGCGCTAGGTTGTAGGTCTCGGTGCCAATGGTGACCTCGCGTTCCTGCATCGCTTGAAGGAGCGCGGCCTGCGTTTTGGGCGGCGTTCGATTGATCTCATCCGCCAATAGGATGTTGGTGAAAATGGGACCTTCGACAAATCGGAATTGGCGGCGTCCATTTTCGTCTTCGTCCAAGACGTTGGTGCCGGTGATATCTGAGGGCATCAGGTCGGGCGTAAACTGAATACGTTTAAAGTTAACGTCCAGAATTTTAGAGATGGTGCTGACCATCAGCGTCTTCGCGAGGCCAGGGACACCTTCAAGTAAGCAGTGTCCGCGCGTGAAGATCGCGGCGAAGACCTGATCAATGACTTCTTCTTGGCCGACGATGACTTTGTGGAGTTCTTGCTCCATCACTTTGCGGTGCTGGCTGAACTCTTGGAGAACGTCGCCTAAGCTTCGTGATTTTCCGGACACTCGGTTCCTCGTGTATCTTTGATAATTTGTTCGGCGTAAACCAATGACGTCAACATATTGTGAGCCGCAGGGCTATCGCCCAATGGCACTTACTTTAGACGAAACGTGGGATAATTTTATCAGCCGCCAAGCGATAGCGTCCGGTCCTACTCGCTAAAAACCGGACGCTATCGCGTGGCGGCTGATGCGCAGATGCGTTGCATCAATCTAAAGTAAGTGCCATTGGGCTATCGCCTTGGCGCTCACGTTAATCAGCCTACTGATGGGCGTCTCTATTACTAAATTCAAGCTTCGCAGTTTGCCCCGATACTGTTATTGTAGGATCATGGTTGCAGCGCAGCAACGCGACTAGCGACACTGCGGGAGTTTATTTCCGACCGATCCGATTGCAGGTAATAATTAGTTGTCACTTTAAGTTACTTAGGTCACATGCTCAAAAATCCTCAAGATCATTCTCCAACGTTTCCAATGAGAGTGGCGTCGGTTTTGTTTGCAGTGCTGCTGTTGATCGCTTCGATGGCTGAAGCCTGTCATGCTCAGCGCAACAATCGTCGCAACAGGGGTCTTCAAGACGTCTCCGCTGAGGCCGTTCGGCAGTCGGTTGCTCAGGGCGTCCGTTTTCTCAAAGACCAACGCAGTCGCAACGGCAGTTGGAAACGGCATACCAAAATTGGCGACGTCACCGCGTTGGCGACGTTAGCGCTGCTCAATGCGGGCGAAGATCCGAAATCGCCGCTCATGCAAGGTTCGCTGGATTACATTGAATCGGAGATGACCGAGCGTGAGCTATCGACTTATAGCGCCGGTTTGAAAATGATGGCGTTGGCGATGGCTGACCCTGAAGGCAAACGATACAAGCGCGATGTGCAACGCGCGGTGGACTGGTTGATTGATAATCAATCACGTAGTGGTGGATGGAGCTACGGGCTGGGCGGACGTGGGAATGGCGATGCTTCCAATTCTCAGTTCGCGATTCTTGGACTACACGAAGCATCCAAGATGGGCATCGAAATCGATCAGCGCGTTTGGGAGCGGGCTCAGGAATATTGGAAAGCATGTTTTGTTGCGGGAGGCGGTTTTGGTTACCATCCCAACGACGGGAGTCCTTATCCCAGCATGACGTGTGCCGGGATTTCTTCTTGGATCATCATCGAAGAAAATTTGGCTAACTTTCGCGATCTTGTCGACGGCGACCGTGCGAACTGTTGTGATAGGGCCGATCGAATGGGGCCCGTTGAAAAGTCGATTGAACGTTTGGGCCGGAATTTTGGAGTGCGGACCCGTCAAGGGCCGCAGTACTATTATCTATACGCGCTTGAAAGAGCCGGTCGGTTGTCGGGACAGCGGTTCTTCGGGCGGCATGACTGGTATCGGGCTGGGGCGAAATCAATCGTTTCGATGCAAAATAAAATTACCGGTGCGTGGCGCGGCGAAAGTCTTGGCGAAAATGTCGACGTTATCGCGACGTCGATGGCGTTGTTGTTTCTTTCCAAAGGAAAGCGTCCGGTTGCCGTGGGTAAGTATGAATACGGCGACGATGACCAGTGGAATCAACATCCCAAAGGCGTGCACTATTTGACTCGCGAATTGGAGAAGCAGTGGCAAACGAAACTTAACTGGCAAACGGTGCGGTCGCGCGATGCGACCGTTGATAATTTGCTGGAGTCACCTGTTTTGCACATTTCTGGCAGTAAGGCGATCAGTCTTGACGAGTTTCAAAAAGAAAATCTAAAGCAGTATATCGAAACCGGTGGTTTTATCTTTGCCGAAGCCTGCGATGACGAAGGCTGCCGCGACGGCCGCGGCTTTGACCGTTCGTTTCGAGAATTGATGGCGGAGCTGTTCCCCGAAAGTGAACTTCAACCGTTGCCAGCCGATCATGCGCTGTGGTCGGCTCATCACACAATTTTGCCCAATAGCGAACGACCGATGCTGGGTCTGCAGGCGTGTTGCCGAACCAGCGTCGTATACTGCCCAAAAAACCTTTCGTGTTACTGGAACATCAAGCGTCCTGCATTCAAGAAGTTCATCAAAAAGAAACCAAATCCGAAATTGGAAGCGCGGGTTAATTATTGCGCTCAGTTGGGTGTCAACGTCATCGCCTACGCCACCGGCCGTCAGCTTCGTGAGAAAGGCGATACGCCGAAAGTGGAACAAGAGAACGCGACATCGGTGTTGGTCAATCGTGCGCTAAACTTCCCTAAGCTAATACATTCCGGAGGCAGTGACGAAGCGCCTAATGCGTGGAAGAACATGATTAAGCAACTTGATGCGGTTGGACTACAGGTCAGCCTTGAGAAGAAGATGGTCAACGCAAACATCGAGGAGATTTCTGATTTCCCGATTCTTTTCATGCACGGCCGCAGCGCGTTTCGTTTCAACGACGACCAGCGGGCGGCCTTGCGGGCTCATTTAGATTCCGGCGGCTTCATTTTTGCTGACGCGATCTGTGCCAATGAATCATTTCGCGAATCCTTTTACAAAGAGGTACAGGAAATCACCGGAGAACGTTTGCAGCCAATCCCTCCGGGGCATGACATTTGGAGCGATAAATATTCCGGACGCAAAATTGACCGCGTTACACTGCGCACCAAATCCGGTCCCCCAGAGGGTACCCTCGTCGCGCCTGAGTTTGACGGCGTGGAACTAAACGGCCGCCTCGTGGTGGCGCTGTCTCGTTACGACCTAAGCTGTGCGATGGAAAATGTCGCGGTCAGTCAATGCGACGGCTACACGCGTCAGGACGCCGAAAAGATTGCCTTCAACGTGTTGCTATATGCGTTGCGAGTCGATTGAAAAAATGATGTGTTCGAGATAGAGCAAAACGTGCGTACTTCAGTGAAATCAAAGAACGTCTCCAAACACCATAAATCCTTACCAAAGTTGCTGTTGTGTCGGCGTTGCCGACGGTGTGGCTAACGTACACATTGAAAACGACGACGGCGCACTCGAACTGACGCGTCCAATAAATTTCAAATTCTCTCGGGCTCACTGAGGAAAGGACGTGATTTGTTTTTTATGCAATGATTTCGTCAACGATTCGCGCTGGTTTAACGCCGGTCAATTTCTGATCCAGACCTTGGAAACGAAATGTCAGTCGCTCGTGATTTAGCCCCAGCAGATGCAGGATCGTGGCATGTAAATCGCGGACTTCAACGTTCCCATCGACCGCATTGAATCCAAATTCATCAGTGGTTCCGTGTGTGATTCCCGGTTTGACGCCTCCACCAGCCATCCACATAGTAAAGGCGCGCGGGTGATGGTCACGGCCATCTTCGGTAACGCCCTGCACCATCGGCGTTCGACCAAACTCACCGCCCCAAATCACCAACGTTTCGTCCAGCATGCCTCGCTGTTTTAGGTCGCTGACCAAGGCGGCGGCGGCCTGATCGGTTTGCTGACAAAGCAACCGCAGGTCAGTGTCCAATTTGCTGTGCTGGTCCCAGCCCTCGTGAAAGAGCTGCACGAACCGTACGCCTCGTTCTACCATGCGACGGGCCATCAGACAGTTGCGGGCAAATGAGGGTTCCGTAGCCGACGCGCCGTATTTGTCGAGCGTCTGTTGTGATTCGTTGTTTATGTTTGAAAGTTCGGGGCCACTGGATTGCATTCGCCAAGCCATCTCCATTGATTTAATCCGGGCGTCTATGTCTGGATCACCGACGTTGCGATGACGGTGTCTATTGAGCCTATTGATTGCGTCGATCGCGTGCCGCTGGGTCGTTGGCGTGATGCCTTTTGGATTAGATAGATATAACAGTGGATCTCCGGTGGATCTCAACCGAACTCCCTGATGCGTTGAAGGCAAATAACCACTGCTCCAGCAGGCAGCTCCGCCGCTAGGGCCTTTCTTGCCAGAGCACATAACTGTGAAGCCAGGCAAGTCCTCCGATTCCCTGCCCAATCCATACTGCGTCCAAGCTCCGACCGATGGATGCCCGAGTCGCTCAGAGCCTGTGCTCAGCAAAATTTGAGCCGGAGCATGATTGAAGGCGTCGGTCTGTACCGAACGGATAATTGCGATATCGTCGGCGATTTTCGCAGTATGTGGCAGCAATTCGGAAATTTCGGCGCCCGACTGACCGTGGCGAGCGAAACTATATTTTGATCCCATTAATTTTGACGAGGGATTGATAAACGCGGCACGATATCCATCGAGCAGCGATTGCGGGGGCATCTGACCATCTCGTTTTATCAAATTAGGTTTATAGTCAAACAGATCTAACTGGCTGGGCGCTCCACCCATGAATAAGAAAATGACGTTTTTTGCTTTAGGCGTGTGCTTCGCCCTGGCAACTGGCGAAGCATCGAATTGCTCGACCGGCGAGGAGGCGTTAGCATCGGACGCACGACTTAGCAGTGAGGTCGCGGCGATGCCTCCCAATCCCAGCCTGCACTGCTGCAAAAACCAGCGACGTGAAAGTGAGTTATCCATTTACGAATTCCTGTTCATCGGTTGTTGTTAGGCGATCAACGCATTTTGGCATCACGGTTTAGTAGTCGTCTCGTCCAGCGACAGCAAAACTCGGGCGACCAACATCCATGCAGCCCGCTCCCCTAAAGGAACAGGACGGCCATCGGAAATCACAGGTCGCTTTGGATCACGACCGTCGAATATTCTTCGCCGCACCTCATTCAACTTTACCTCTTTTTGAGCGATCCTTGATCGTTGCGTTTTTAGCAACTGCATTAGCATGGTGATCTCAGCATTGTCAGGCACGCGGGAGACACACTGCCGCATCATCCACGTCAATCGCTGTTCATCGCTTTCGCAGTCGTGTTCAAGTGCCAGTTCACCCAGTGCCCAAGCACACTCCATCATTAGCGGCCCATTTAGCAGAACCAGCGACTGCATGGGTGTGTTGGAGCGATTTCGTCGCACACAAGACACAAATCCATCGGGGGCATCGAACGTTTCGAGCATCGGATAGCCAGCATTGCGAAACCGAAACGTGTACAAGGCTCGCCGGTAACGATCAGGATTGCGATCCTCTTCCCAAGTACGTGGAGAGTAGGTCACCGGCGGCCGCAGCAAATGTTTTGGGATAGGAGGAAATACGGGAGGGCCGCCCACCTTTTCATTGAGCAAACCGCTGACAGACAACGACATGTCCCGCACCATTTCCGCTGTGATCGGTCCGCGTGGTCCTCGGGAAAGCAGACGATTATCCGGATCCAATTGGACTGCTTCCTCGCGAAATTTTCCCGATTGTCGGTACGTGGCCGAAGAAACAATTAATCGGTGTATATGCTTAAGACGCCATCCGTTATCCATAAGCTCTACCGCCAGCCAATCCAACAGGCGCTGATGCGATGGAGGAGGCGATTGTACGCCAAAGTCACCTGTCGTTTCTTGCAAACCAGTACCGAAGTATTCTTGCCAAATGCGATTAACGATCGACCGAGCCGTCGTCGGTGATTGACGACTGACCAACCAATTCGCCAATGCCAGTCGTGGAGGCATTGAGTTTTTGTCGTCTGACGATTCGATCATCGGATGCAAGAAGTCGGGTACACCCGGCTGGACTTGACGAGTCGGCGAAAGGAAATCGCCTCTCGCGAGCACCGAAGTTGTCCGGCGATCAGTCGTGCGATCGGCCAGTACGAACTGGTTGGTGCCTTCGGGATATTGACTGCAAAGTACGTCGATTCTCTTTTCAATTTCTTCGACTCGGTCATTGGTTACCCCTGCGGTTTTACGCCAGTGTCGCCAACACGCCAGACGCTGGTCGGGAGTTCGATCCGAAGCGGGTATCGCTAAAATCTGTTCTATTAGTGCTGGCGAAGCAGTTTGTTGATCTTCGCTGGAAATAGAAAACCGGAAGCGTCCAATCAAACAGCTGTGATTGTCGTGATTATTCCAGCCGCCATGAAGTTGAATGGGTTGGAACTCCAGGAGGCTTCCCTCAGAGAATCCCACAGGATCTTTTAACTGAAACACTGCCACGCGCGATGTGTTTCGGCGCAGTGGGTCGTTATCGGTTGTCCAAGCTGTTGATTCGTTTCCGTCAATCGCAAACTCAATAGGTCCGACCGAGCGCGGATCGCTCAGCCTGCGATTGCCTGAATGAGGCAGGTAATTCGGTTGTGGCTGAAGCGGCGGGTTGACGTCCGCCAAAGCCGATTCGATCTTTACTTCTTTCATCGCGTCAGGGTCATCCAAAGGTGCAATGAAAACCTTGAACTCGCTGATCGCGGCTGTCCCTCGTAGAGATCTCCCGGGTCCGTTGCGTGGCAATTGAGGATCGGTTAATAGCTCCAGCCGAATGCTCCGGATATTGGTGGCATTAGTTTTGAGATGAAAGCCCGTCTTTGAAAGCTTGGGAGCATAACCTTCGCTGAGGATGGAATGGTCTTCAAGTTTGCGATACTTCGTCCCTTCGAAGGGAAGCGTTTCTGGAACCAGCACCGCCCATCGTTGCTTTGACTCAACCAAGTGCTGTGCCCATTGTTGGACAAGAGAATCGTCGGATTCGACGATCGCCATTAATTGATTTTTCAGTTCCTCAATATCCGCCAGCACTTGTTTTCGCCGCTCCTGCTCTTGGGGCGTGTAAACGGCAATGATTGCGTCGTCGGTGTTGTTGATGCATGCGAATAGCGAATAATAATCTTCGTGCTGTAACGGATCCGTTTTGTGCGTGTGGCACTGAGCACATTCCAGGCTGAGCCCTAAAACCCCCTTGCCGATGGCATCCATACGATCAAACATCGCCTTCATGCGGTACTCCTCAGGATCAGCTCCTCCCTCATTGGGCGTCATCGAATTTCGCAAAAATCCAGTCGCAATCAGCGATGACTGATCGGGCGTCTGTTGCAGATCGCCAGCGATCTGTTTGATGATGAACTGATCGTAGGGGAGGTCAGAGTTCAGCGCGTTGACGACCCAATCGCGGTAGAACCACATCGTCCGAGGTTTGTCTTTTCCATAGCCGTCAGAATCAGCGTACCGAGCGTTATCCAACCACATTCGAGCCCAGCGTTCACCAAAGTGCGGCGAAGATAATAATCGCTCGATCTGTAGCTGAAAGGCATCGGAAGAATCGTCGTTCATGAAAGCGTCTACTTCGTCGACGCTCGGTGGCAGCCCTGTTAGATCTAGGCTCAGCCTGCGCAGCCAAATCGCGCGATTCGCTGGTTCGGCTTGCGTCAATCCTTGTTCTTGGAGTGTCTCGACAACAAAAGCGTCAATCGGATTGAGAATAACACTCTTTGCATCGGCGTTAGGAATCTGCGGACGGCGAGGCGCATCAAACGCCCAGTGAGCCGTACGTTTAGCCCCGTTTTTAATCCACGTTCGAAACGTCCGCAATTCCGAAATTGAAAATGGCTTATCGGTCTCCGGTGGCGGCATGATGAGATCCGGATCGTCGGATTCAATCCGCTCCAACACATGATTAAAATCAACGACCATCGCATCTGATATTGAAGCAAGCTGAGTATTATTCAGATCCAGTCTCAGACCAGCCTCGCGGCTTTGATAATCTGGACCGTGACACCGGTAGCACCGGTCCGCCAATAACGGTTGGATGTCTCGTTGAAAGTCGACCGTCGCTGGGCTTGAATGTAAGTTACCGCTGTTTTGTTCCCTCGCCATTTCTCCAACGGTGTCTTGGCGGCTCACTTTTTCCGTAACAACATCTTGTGGATAACCGCCCACAATATCCTTCGCGTTGGCGGTGCGTTCAAGGGCATCATCATTAGCATACTGGGACTTAGCAGGCACCGGGGTTGCGATTGAATCCTGTGCTTTTACGATAGTTCCGATAGACCAAGTAAGACAGATGGCGATACCGCCGGAGAGCATTACCGCGACGAGTGAGACAGCTAGTTTTTCGGCGCGTTTCTGCATTGATAACCAAACTAATCGTCCGTGAACTGCGATCCGAGGTGACGAGTGCTTCCGTTGCTAGTCTCATTTATCCATTCACGCTCTGAAGTCTCTAGACTTAAGGCTTTGGATACTCAGATCAAGGCGATACCATCGGTACCTTCCCAAAATCCATTCATGGAGGCAAGCTCAGCTGAAACGAGCAAAGCGTTCATGAGTTGGCCTTATTCTTGGAGTTTGGCGAGAATTTTCACAGAACATTTTAGCGCTGGCACTGCCAGAGGGAGGTTCGCCGAAGAGACGGGGCGTCAAAGCGAACTTTGCTGGGAAAAAGCGGCCACGATTAAAGAAGAAGCCACAGTTTCGGCTCCGTGGCTGACGCCAAAAACACAATCGTTAATACTAACTTGTCAGCGCGGGGTCGCACTCTAGGGCGTTGTGTCTTTTAAATCAACCCGATGGTCAGTTCCGCAAAACGCCGTAGGACTTCGCAATTCTCAATCGCCTGATCGACATTGTTGTTGCGCAAGTAGTAATATCCGGAAGACAACAGCAGAAACCTGTGCCATTTCGTATTTGATGGCCAAGTATATATCCCGTAACGGCCGCACACGAAGGGGCGTACTAGTGCATGGGGACAGCTTGATTTTGGGGGCGCGCTGAACGTAGGTTGGATTTTCAATCCGACGGACGCCTACAAAACGGAATGAAATTCCATTCTACACCACCCTAATATTTAGCAGGAACAAAGCGCTAGTCCGTTTCTTTTTAGAGCTGAATCGACTCATTGATTTAAGCTTTAAGCCATTGGGCGACTTCCGCTGCCTCGCGACAGTTGCGGGGATGAGATTGTTGCGAGATTGCGTTTTCCAAAATCAATCCTGCAAGAAGGTGCCAAAACCCTTTTTTAGATCAAAGGTGACGCTGCTCTTTCGACGAAAGGTTGATCGTAGCTGCGACTACAGGTTATATCCGCGTTCGGAGTGCTCGGCCAAGTCGATGCCTTCCTGTTCGGCTTTGTCGGAGATCCGAAGTCCTATGGTCGCCTTGATTAATAAAAGCAATATCGCGCTGGCCACCATCGCGTAGATCGCCGTGCCAGAGGCTGCACCGAGTTGCACTAACACTTGGCGGCCCACATCGGTGAAATCTGCGTAGCCTCCAAAAGCCTGAGCACCAAAGACGCCCACAAGGACAGTGCCCAGAAATCCGCCGATTCCGTGAACGCCAAAAACGTCAAGCGAATCGTCGTAGCCAAATTTTGATTTGATGGTCGTTGAAAACCAGAAACAAATCGCGCCAGAACAGGCACCGATGACAATCGCACCCAGAGGTCCGACGAAACCGGACGCCGGTGTAATCGCGGCCAGTCCGGCGATTGCGCCGGTCGCGGCTCCTAATACTCCGGGTTTACCGCCTTTAAGCCATTCGATCCCCATCCAGACCAGCGTCGCGGTGCAGGCTGAAAGGTGAGTCACCATTAACGTCATAGCAGCTGATCCATCTGCGGCCAAAGCACTTCCTGCGTTGAATCCAAACCAGCCAACCCACAACATCGCAGTTCCCGTGACGGTCATTGTTAAGTTGTGCGGCGGAGGTGTGCCCTTTGGATACCCTTTTCGCGGACCAACCATGATACAGGCAACCAGTGCCGCGAATCCTGCGGTGACATGAACCACGATCCCGCCCGCAAAATCGAGCACGCCTAAATCAGCAAAGTACCCTCCCTCGCCGCCCCATGTCATATGGCAAATTGGAAGGTAAACAACCACCAGCCACAACGAACAGAAGACCATGATCGCCGAAAACTTCATCCGTTCACAAAAGGCACCGATCATCAGCGCCGGTGTGATCGCGGCAAATGTCATTTGGAAGGCAACAAATAAAACGGTAGGGATCGTGCCGCTGACAGAGTCGGGCGTGATGCCGCCAAGCATCAGATGGGAAGTACCGCCAATAAACGAATGGATGCCAACGCTATCCTTGACCATGCCAGCGGTATCAAACGCGAGACTGTATCCGAACGTCACCCAAATCAATGACATCACAGAAGTGATTATCAAACACTGCATGAGAATCGAAAGCACATTGCGCTGATGAACGAGACCACCGTAGAACAGCGCCAAAGCGGGCATCGTCATGAACAAGACCAGTGCCGTCGAAATCAAGATCCACGCAGTATCACCGGAGTCAATTGCGGCGGCTGCATCAACAGTGTCAACCGCAGCCACTTCACCGATCGCAGCGACTGCGTCAACAGTGTCTTGGGCCGCTGCGATGGTGGGCATCGCTGTCGAAGAGACTACAACAAGAAATAGGATCAGCAATCGGCTAAAGAGCATCGTTTCAGTTTCCTTTTTTGTGAAGATCTTGTTGGCTCCGAAATATCTGGAGCGCGACAGAGGTGACTTACTCTGGCTTTATTAAGAATCTATGAAAAAAGATAACGGAGCCGGACGTCGTTAAGAATACATGAAGTCTTTAAGTTTAGGATAAATTAAGAAAACATGTGAATATTATGAAGCCTGTTTGGAATGGCTAAGCAATCGCGACCTTGTCGACGCCCTAACCTCCAAGCACGACCTGCATCACGAGCTCCCAAACTTTTACGTAAGCGTTTTGAAACGACTCTTGTCTGAGAAAGTCGGTCGGTGAATCGGGGCTGCCGATAAACGGACGGAGAACATAGCCGGCCTGAATTCCGACGAATGCATAGATGAAGATCCAAATCCTCATGATCCAACGATGCCGATGATTCTTTTCGATCAACGGGCGGAAGTGAATGGCGAGAAGTATTTGAGCCGTGATCGCTGCGACGCCGAACATGAAAGCGTTAGAAAGGATCGCCGATCCATAGGCTTGGCTTGTGGGGTTGGACGAGTAAAACAAAAGTGTCAGCGGTGACAACGGACGCCAGGATGATCGATAGGCCGGCTTGAGCGGAAATGATGGTACTTAGTGAGACTCGAAAATCATCGCGTAACCCCGCCAGCGAATTGAGTACGAATACACTTGGCACCGAAGACGAATGACAGATTTACCTTAAAATTATGGACTTGGGCTCGTTTTGAATTTCGAGATGCTTCCGCCATCGGAAGTTAAATTTATCAGCCGCCAACGGAAAAGCGTCCGGTCCCGCCGGATATTCGTAGGAACCGGTGGCTATCGCCATGCGGCTGATGCAATATCCGGGCTAGCGCCTTGCCGCTCACATTAGTGCAGAAAAGTAGAGGAAAATGGTGTCAGTGGCTGCTACCAACTTAAACGACAGCTAACAATTCATCGCCGGTGGACTCAAAAGCAATGTTCAACTTTTCAGCTACCGTGGCTAAATGGCTGGAATGACGGCGGGAGAAGAGCAGCCGGTTTCCATCTGCCATTTGGATTCGGTTGGCGATTAGTCCTTTAGACATCGCCAAGTTGTTCTCGGATCGCGCCAAGATCATTTGTTTGGCTGGCAGCAGCATCCGGTGCTGCGTTAAAGACCACCCGCCGTCGGTTGGTTGCATGACTAATTTCGATTTGGCTTTAAAAGAGCCAATCGAATGTTGCGGGAACACCGTCAAGCTTTCTTTTGGGGCCGCATATCCCGGACTGATCATCGTCCAGATCGAATCGAACAGCAACGTGCGAAGGTAAGTCGAACGGCGGTTGACCCAACCGAAGGCAATCAGACATGCCGCGAATATTAATAGATTGATGATCGTGGCCAAGGTTGGATTGTAAGCGTAGACACCCATCAGTGCAGCACAGGCAGATTTATTGGCAACTTCCAACGCGGCGTCAACCATCGGAAACGGAATCAGCCATACCGAAACTTCAAAGAAGAACTTGATCGTGTTAATCACGATGATGTTGATGATCGCTGCGATGCTCATTAGCGCGTCGACTGTGAACGCA
>ENA-ORXT01002574-ORXT01002574.1-marine-metagenome-genome-assembly--contig:-NODE-2574-length-21551-cov-9.225482_pt1 | contig 21551 bp, 9 predicted proteins | sample MGYA00237868_ERZ511482 | MGnify/ENA metagenome assembly ERZ511482
AGCCAAAGACACGTCAGAGCCGTGCACAGCGGCACAGGCGGAAAAGCAGATGTGCCACACGAGTCGTCGCAGGCACCGGCGGTCGACGGAGCGCCCCGCCCGCCCCGTACCACATACGCACCGTCGGCGCAGGGGCGGGCGGGCGGACGAGCGCCGGGTCGCGCGGTGGGCAGGCGGTCCGTGCACCGGTGGCTGCCGCTGTTGGCGGCGCCTGTACCCGCGCCCCCACACCCCCACCCTACCCGGCGGTGGCACGCCGAGGCTCACCCGCGGCCGCCCGGCACGCGCTTCTCCTGTCACCCGACGGGGTGTGGCGCGCGCTCACGCCGTCGCCAAACCGACCAAGCGCCGCCACCACCGCCGATGCAGCCGCCGGCGCCGGCGCCACCCACGCCGCCGCGCGTCGGCGCGCCCGCCGCGCGCCGCGCACCACCCCCGGCAGGGTGTGGGGGCGCGAGCGTCGGCGGCAACGGGCGGCACGCCCTGGAGCCAGAACCAGAGCGTAGGGCGCGGCCTGCGCGTCTCGCGGCACTGGGGCAGCCAGCAGGCCCCACCCACACCGCCCCCGTCCACACGCGTCGATCGAGCGGCCGGCACGCCTGGGGCCACGCCACCGACCAAAAGTGGCCTCGCGCGCGCCGCCGCCACGGTCGTGTGCGTTTCACAACGACCACGGCAAAAAAGGGGCCGCCCCCCCCCCCAAAACAGACGACCCGCACACGGACCGACGGCTCAGTGTCCCACACAGGCTTTCTTGATGACGCTGGACGTGGAGGCGGCTGGCCCGAAACGATGCAGGTACAAGGTCGCATGACTGGCACGGGAGCCCATTGGATGTCTGAGCTGGGCGGGAGGACCCAGTGATTGCCCCGACCTGCGGCGGTGCCGTCGAGGTCTGAAAACTGGCCGCTGGGTGGACCTACTAGGCTCGCACGGCTCATGCTGCACGATGAGAGGGGGGTAAGGACAGAGGTGGACCCCGATTGGGGCAGCCAAAACTGGTGATCCGGACCAACTGCGGGAAGAATCACGGAGGACGTGAACGGACCCCTCATGCCCTGGAATCAAGCCTCTCGCGGCACACAGGCGGTGCGAGTGGGCAGAGATGCTGTCAGGAGAGCTGTGCATGAGAGGTATTCGGGGCACGAGAGGGCACACGTGGCACGAAGATACGGCGCATGTGGCCAGGGCTTGTTGCCAGGGTGCTGTCAGACCCGACCGAGACGGCCAGTCGTTGACGGCTGAGTTGGTCTGCGGAAAATAGAATTCCCTGGTCTGTGAGGTCGACGCTCACGCAATCGCCTGCCCAGCAGAGCTCGGTCTCGCTGGCAACCGGCTCTGCACCGCCGCCGCTGCGCAGCGGGGTACAGACACCACACGAATGGAGAGACGATCGGAAGCGCCAGTGGCCAACGGGCCGCCGATCACGCCCTACGGCCACGCTTCTTCGCCGACTGTGCTGCGGCGGTGCGGCGCGCATCGAATGTGGGATGGTTGACACACACGGCGCTTCGTCGGTCGTGTGGACGACAGCAAGCCCATGCGGCAGGTTGCTGCCGCCAATAGTGGGTCAGCGCTATGGTTTGGGGCGGGCCGCGGGGGGTCGGCTGTGTGGCGACACTTGACATTCCTTTTCGGGCACAGATGACCTCGTGTGTGCTTTCCTTGCATGGCCCATGCGTGCATGGACATGAAGATGAGTGGCAGGCACCACAGAGACGCTGCAAGACGCAAGTTCGTTGTTGGGAGACGACGCACCGAGGTGGTTACAGACAAGAGCTATTGTCCAGCGCGCCTTTCGAGGGAAGAACCCCTCGCTCTGCCCGCCCCTCAACCCGCCACGACATTCATCGCGTACTCTCCCGTCTCTGTGTAATTCGTGCGGGTCCGAGCACCATGCTGCAGCTCCCCGTCACGGTGCCCACCGCTCTCCCAGGACCGCCATGCTGCTTCTCCCCCATGCCCCCCTCCCCACCGTGCCCCTCGCCGCCCTTCTGGCCCAAGGAGCACCTCACATACCCAGCTCCTTGCGCATCCGTTCCAATTCGTCGTCCACCTCCTTGGCGCGTGCCGACTTGGCGTCCTTGATGGCCGCCAGCTTGCCCGCCGACAGCGCGTCGGCCAACTTGCGCTCCCGCACCGCCTGCCGCGCAATGTACGCGTCCACGTCTGCCAGGCGCGAGCGCACGCGGGCCGACTCGGCAGCCGCGGCTGCCGCGCGGGAGGCCGCCTCGGAGCCATCCCCCGCCACCGCCGCCGCCGACCGTGCGCGCCGCAGGCGGCTGTCCGCGTCGGCGGCGGCGGAGCGGAGCTGCTTGGCACGCGCGCGGAGTTGCGACAGGATGAAGCGGGTGTCGTCCAACTCGGACGCGAGCACGTCTGGGTCGCGCGACGCGAGGACCTCCTCGAGCATGTCGTCCGTGTAGCCACCGGCGGCCGCCGCGCTGCCGGCGGCGGCACCCGACCGCACCTCTGCAGAGGTGCGGGACGAGCCGCCGCGGCCACCGCCCGCCGCCCCTGGCGTCGCCGTGCCCTGCGCGCCACGGTCAAAGCCGTCGACAGTGCGCTCGAGAAATTCCACAAAATCGTCGAGGAGCCCCTTACCGGCGCCTGTGCCGGCGCCGACGCCTCCTGACACCGCGCCCGAGATGCCCGAAAAGAGGTCGCCGAGGACCGCCCCCCATGAGTCATCCAGGTCGCCCATGGACGGATTGGCCGCCCGCCACCGCCGCCAGTAGTCGTCCGAGAAGACACTCCCGTCTGCGCTGTTGCCAGTCGCTCCGCGGGCGGCACCAGCCACTCCCGCCGCCCAGTCGTCCCACGCGCTGCCGCCCGCCCCGCCACGCGCGCGGCGGCGGTCATACTCCTGCCGCTTGGTCGCGTCCGACAGCGTCGAGTAGGCGGTTTGGATGGCCAAGAAGCGCTCCTTGGCGTCAGCCTCCTTGGACACGTCGGGGTGGTTTTCCAACGCACGACGGCGGTAGGCGCGCTTGATGGCCACCGAGTCCGCGTCCGGGGGTACCCCAAGCACCGCGTACAAGTCGTCCGGCGTGGGGGGGGCCGCCGCCATACGCGGGACGGCACAAGGGTGCGCAGCCAGCCGGTGGGCTTGCAACCAGAGGGCAGGGGGGGGGGTGCGGCCTCATGGTAGTGGCGGCACCCGTCGCGGTACGCCACCGCCAAGCGCCGGTGGGGGGGGGTACCGGGGGAAGAAACGCCATGTTGGCGTCCATAGTGGGAGGGGTGGGGGCAGAGGCAGAGGACAGAGGGCCGCCCAGTCAGCGGATGGGCTGAGAGGCTCTGGCGATGCGGCGGTTGGCGCAGGGAAGTCGTCGACGCCACGACGATTCGGTATGGCAGCGTGGCAGCAGCGACAGATCTTCCCCAACAAGCAGCAAAAGGAGTTCGAGTTAGTGGCGTCGGCCGCTCCACTGGCGACGGGCGGGGCAGCCACGGGCAATGGCCGGCGCCGGGCGGCTCAAGCGATGACCGACGCGGGTAGTGACACGACGGCTGCTTGGCTGGCCGGTGAGTCGCGTTCTCCCAGCCGCCGTGGAGGCCCTTTCTTTGCATGCCGAGAGCGGATCTGCTCGTGAATTACTTTGCTGTGAGAGGCAAAGCAATAAACCCGGCGCCAATAGTATTTGTTTTGCTGAGTGCCTTCCTCACCGGCGTTGCTGCTGCAAAACGCAGCCTCACCGGCCTTGCTGCATTCTGCAGCAGCATGAGCACGGACCCCTGTAGCGCTGCTAGCAGCAGACACAGTTGCCAAGCGAGACTCCAGCCGGCAGGTCATGTCTTGCAACGCAAAGTTGGACCACACACTCTCGGCCTGGTGTCTTCGCGAGAAGCAGTGACCTGCACACCAGACACGAGGCGCGCAAAGCAGAGGAGTACTATCTGTACGGCTGCGCTCGAAACCCCGCACAACATCTTGTCCATTCCCGTTTTCCTATGAAAACTTTTTCCTACTCGACCATCCCGCACAAAGTGCCCCAGCTACAGCAGGCGCCGCAGTGTTGCTGGTGGCATTCCTCCCCTGCCAACCTTCCCACCCACGCGCTCCCACGCCTCCCGCACAGCGGCAGTCAGCCCCCCCTCCCCTGCGACCGCGACGGCCGTCTCACACTTTGCTGCTGCACAGTCGGCAGCAGTTTCAAACGGCACCAACCCCTCGCAGCCGCCCCACATAAACTTGTCGCAGCGGCCGTAGCGCCACTGATAGCGGGGCAGCAACGCGCGGCAGCGTCCGACCATGCCCCACAAGCCACACCTGTCGGCGCCGGTCAGGCTCGTCGCAGCGGCCAGCACGTCAGCCGGGGTTGCCGCAGCCGCCAACGCAGTAGCGACTTCATCCGTCTGGAAGGCCTCCTTGACGCCGCCGGTAGCTGTTGCGATGGCCGATGAGGAAGAAGGTGGCGAGCGAAAGCGCAGGGCGGCCGTAAGAAGAACTGGGGCGACCACGCACACCAGGCATAGGGGAAGGAGAGTAGCAATGTGGCGCCGGTATGGGGCGGGAGGTGGGGGTAAGGTGGGGGCAGATGTGGGGGATGGCATGGTCGCTGGCCACAGAGACGGAGGGAAGAGGTTGGCTACAAGCCGGGGACACAAAGGCCTAGCGTCTGGACCCCACAGCAAGCAGATGGAGCACGTTAGTGCAGGGCTAACGGGCCAGCGGGCGGCGGCACTGTCGCGACCGGGAGCCAGTGACATACAACGGCAACGGTTGAGAGCGAGCGGCGAGATGAACCGAGAGAAGCGGTGGTAGTGACCAGAATCCCAGCGCCATACTGGATGCGGGGTTGCCGCCGCCCGACCCGCCCCTACCCCCCAGGAGTGCCCTGCAGGACAGCAGCTCGTACTTGCCTCAGCGGCGCCTGCTGACACGGAGCACATCGTGCAAGGCGCAGCGAGCGGCGGGAAGGCAGACTCGATTTGCCACAAGAAAGGATCCAGCCCTTGTGCCACTCGCGCGAGTATTCATCCATCCACCTCCGAGTCTTCCAGATTACGTACTTGCGCCATGCCGATCGTTCGGGGGAGTTGGCCGGGCTCGATTATCATCTACGGCCTGTCGGTTTCCTGGGGGCCGTCAGCAACGGCCTGCAACGGCGGTTGTGCACCAAGCGCTGGGGTCGCGGGTGCAGCAACATTCCGCGCCCGTGCGTGGCGGCCGGGACGCGGGGCGGGGCGGTCGCTGGGAGTGAGGTAAGCCACCTCGGCGGGTGGCTGCCTTGCCGGCAACTGCAGCGGCTGTCGTCGTCAGCAGCAGCTTGTGAATTGTTTTTCTCTTCACCCTCTCCCGCTTCACCTCCTTCACGTGAGTACGTCAGTGGAGTTGCTGTCACGTCGACTTGGTCGCCATGCGGCTCTCTGCCATTGACCTATTTCGCAGAGTGCCACGGGACCTGACGCATGGCACCTCCCACGGCGGCGTCCTGTCCGTCATGGCCCTGTCTGTCCTCGGTCTGCTCTTCTTCTTTGAGACGTGGAGCTACCTGGCGGGTGGCACCCGCACTTCCACTGTCCTCGACGACAATGCCGACGCTAAGCTACAAATCAACTTTGCACTGCAGTTCCTCCAGCTGCCCTGCTCGTTTGCGACTGTCGAGGTGTGGGATTACTTTGGCACCAACCGCCTGGACGTGACCGCGGATGTGCGCAAGACGCGCATCTCCGGTACGCGCGGCGAGTATGTGACCGGGGAATACACGGAGCGCGCCTTTGAGGGCGCCCCGCACGTGGAACCACGCATCGCGGCGGGAATCCCTGCTCCCCGCGAGATGTCCGCTCCGCACCCGGCGCTCCAGACGCTGACCGCCGCCGATTTTGAGTCGACGCTCCGCGCCGAGCCGCTCGCCTTTGTGGCCTTCCTGGTCAGTTGGTGCGGCTACTGCCGGTCCGTGGCGCCGACGTGGACGGCGCTGGCAGGGTTGGCGTCCACGGGCCGCGTGCCAGCGTCCATTTACATGGTCGACTGCGTCAAGTCGGAGGCGCTCTGCGTCAAGCAACACATCCGCGGTTATCCGACGCTGCGGTTGTTTCACCAAGGCCTCGCGTCGGGGTCGGACTATGCGGGTGAGCGCAGCGTTGATGCGCTGTCAGCGTACGTGCGGGAGCACGCGGCGATGCCCGCAGAGGTACGCGCCTCGACGGTGCGGGTGGCCGCCAACGAGGGGTGCGCCCTCGCGGGTACGCTGTGGGTGCACCGTGTGCCGGGCGCCTTCCACGTGATTGCCAAGAGCGACGCACACACATTTGATGCGGCGAGCACCAACACCTCCCACGTTGTGCAGCACCTGTCGTTTGGCGCACCGCTGACCGTGGACGTCTTGCACAAGGTGCCCCGTGACGTTGCCACCCACATCCACCCCCTCGACGGCCGTACGTTCGTCAACCGGGCGCGGGCGCAGAGCCACGAACACTACATCAAGATTGTATCGACGCACTACAAGACAGGGACGCTCGTCGGCACGCGTGACGTGCTTGGCTACCAACAGGCCGTATCGAGCATGACGTTTGACGCCGCGCCGGCGGTGCCCGAAGCCAAGTTCTCCTACGACCTCTCCCCAACGGCGGTGGTCATTGAGAAGGCGGGGCGGCGGTGGTACGACTTTCTTACAAACCTGGTGGCCATCCTCGGCGGCGCCTTCACCGTGCTGGGTTTGATCGACGGGGCAGTGCACCGCCTGCAGCGCGGAGGACGCAAGGGTGTGCAGTCGCCACTGAGTGCGGCGGCGCCGCGGTCGCCATCCGTTTTGAGTACGCCGTCGCCATTGACGCGGAGGTCGTAGAGTTTGAGGCTGCTGAGGCAGGCTGAACAGTGTTCGGCGGGCGTGCATTGGCGGTAAGAACGGCGGATGGGAGACATCGAGTTTTGGGAGAAGTAACAGGGAGACATTGTGGCACGAAGTCATGTCGTTTCAATATTGGGCAGGCCGCAAGCAGACCACGGTATCTCGCCAGTTCAGTGTCACGTCCGTAGAGAAGCTCTAGCCCCACAGGAGCGACAGGGGTGTCCCCGAAACGCTATAAAGCATCCCCACAGGGGCCTCATAGGAGTCCCACTAAACTGCACAGCAGCAGCGTAGGACAGGACTTCTCAGGAGAGGAAAACAAGACATCACGTCTTGTTCCCAAAGAGACAAGGGACGACCACAGATGTCTCCATGCTGAAAGCTTGGCTGCACTGCTCCTGCTACTGTTTTGACATTGGGAATCGAGAACAATGCTCCTGCTGCAGCATACAATGGTGAGAGCACAGCTGTCGAGCACAACCAAAGACATACTGTAGCGCCGTGGGGAGGCGCTACAAGAGAAGATCAAAGGAGCACAACGCGAGGTTTAAAGAAAGGGAAGCCTTATGGTATACTGAATTAGAACTTGATGAATTTGTTCCCACCAATCAAATTCAAGTCTTTCTGGTTCTGTGAATATGTGGGTGCTACAAGAGGGGTTTTGCAAGCGACACCGACGTTGACGTCGGTGTTGACGGGCGTCCTTTTGATCCATCTGAGTCGCCTCGTCCTGCGACTTCCATTTTTGAGACCTGGGCCGCTCGAGCAACGCCTCCATCCGTCTGATTCGGATCTTCCCCTGTTATTCTTTTCCTATCTCATCTTCTTGCAGACGACGCACTGTGGCTTGGCTTGCCCTCTGCGCCAGATCCTGCGTGACTGGCCGTGTCTGGACACTGGCCGGTTGCCACGAGCCCTGCTGCCGCCCCCCCTTCATTGCCGCGTCGTCATGCTCGCGACTCGGGCAGCAGCAGTTGCGGCGGCTCGCAGAGCACTGCGCTATCGGATGGGTACTGCCGCGGCCGTCACCGCACCCACGTTGGCGGGTCGTAGCCAGCAGGCGGCCGCGCCGTGGCCCACCGGTGGCACTGGCGGTCGACTCCTCTCCCGGGGCTTGCGGGTCACCCCAGGCGTGAGCGTGTTTCCATCCCCCCCTTCGCTTGAAGTCGCTACCGTCCCCGCCGCCTGGGAGCTGTCGACCTCGGCGGCGTGCCGTGGCGCCCCCGCCGATGGCGGGCCCGCCGCAGCGGGCGGCGGCGACGCGGCTGCGACCGCCGCCGCCGACGCGGAGGTGTGGCCACCTCCACCACCTCCCCGCAACGACCTTGGGGTGGATTGGGGCGGCCGCGGCATCGACCTGAGCACCTTTGGGCTGTTTGAGCGGGTGGCCCCACCGGAAGGGGCGGCGGAGCCGCCCGCCGCGCCCGCCGCCGCCGCCGCCGATGCCCCTGCCGCCGGCGCGCACGCGGACGACGTTGTGACGCTCCCTGTCCCCAAGCTGTTGGCCACCAACGACCGCCCCCCCCTACCCGAGGTCCTCGGCGTGCACGGCCCTCGGCGGCTGTGGGCGGGCGACGCGTCGGCGGGCAACGGCCTTCTGACGGTCGTCTCCGAGTCGGACGTGTCGGTGGTGGAGGCCGGTGGCGGGGGTGGGGGAATCTTTGCGGTCATGGCGGTCGGCGGGAGCCAGGTCAAGGTGACGGCTGATGACGTGTTTTACGCGGAGCGCCTCCCCGGCGCCGTCAACAGCCCGATAGTGCTGACGTGCGCCTTGCTTCTCGGCACCGTCCAGTGGAGCGTCTTTGGCCGCCCGACCGTGCCGGGCGTGCGCGTGCACTGTGTGGTGGAGGAGCAGACGCGTAGCCGAAAAACGGTCACCATCAAGTTCAAGCGCCGCAAGGGCTATCGCCGCACACTCGGCCACCGGCAGCACATCACTCGGTTGCGGGTCGTGCGCATCGAGTACCAGCTGCCACCGGTGGAGGAGTGGACCAAGCTCAAAGTCCGGGATGCTGGGGTAGCGCTGCCTCCACTGGAGAAGCGGACGTTCCCGTACTGAACTCTGGTGTCTGCGTCTGTGTTGCGTGTGTGGCAGGGGAGAGAAGCCAGCGTCGCAGGTGCTGGTGCGGTGTGTTGGCCGTGGAGCTAGGACGAATGCTCGCAAGCGCTGGTGCGCCTCGGTCGTGGACGAGGGCACGCCTTTGATAACGTCGCCATCTCCTTTGGAACTGTTCCCGGCCGTAGCCGTGCGCATGACACGACATGAAGTGCGGGCGTTTACCGTAGCATGGTGAAACATCCGCAACTGGGACGGAACAACCACTTGGTGCGCGTGGCCAGGACGCGTTAACCCGAGCCGCGGATCCTGTTGTCAAGTGAGACGCACCAGCGCCAGCGTAATATTGATGTCCCAGTGGGGTAAAGAGACGCGCGTGGGCTGAAAAGAAGAGAAAAGTAATCAGTTGTAGTGAGTCAAACACACCCTAAGCAGGCAGCGGCCATGAGCTCGCAGGGCCCACGCGCAGCTCCAACACAAAAAAAAAAGACAGGAGCCTACCCGCCGAGCGCCAAGGCAGGCACGCAAGAGAAGTCAACTAGTCAGAGGTCCCACGCGGGGGCCCGCCCTCCCCCAAATGCGCACAAAAAAGACCCGTCCACACACCCGCCCCGGTCCTCACAGCGGCGCTCGTGGCGGCTCTGATTGCATGTCGCTCAATTGGGAGCCTTCCCGGACGCTCCCCAAGTCGCCCATGTCACTGCCGCTCGGTGCCGGCGCCGCAACCGGCGCGTCCGCCGCGTCGGACATGGACAGTGCGTTGCTGTCAATGCTCGTCGCGCTCGGCGCAATGGAGCCGCTGTCCTCCCCATCGACGTCGCCGCTGCCCATGCCGCCGACGCCGCCAGCGTCCGAGTCCGTGTCGAGCCCATCGCCGACGGCCACCTCCGACGCGTCGACATCCGACTCGAGCACTCCGTCCTCGCCCGAATTGAGCCCCCCAGGCCCGACTGTGAAGGCGGCGGGGCCCAGCATCGTCCGCGCCGTCGCGTCGTCCGTGTACTCGTAGCCACCCGTGACAGCAAAGCCCGTGTCGTCGTTAACGTCAATGACCGTGCCACGACCGTAGACGTCGCGCTCGAGGTACACCATGTCCTCCGTCATAGGCGGCGGCGCGCCGATCACGTAGAAGTAGCGCGTCGCGACCGTCCAACTCGCCAAGATGGCGATCAAGATGAAGAAGAGAAGGCCGAGCACAATCAGTGCAATCTGCCAGGCCGTCAGCGCAAAGCCCTCTAGCAGGAAGGAGCCGCCCAGCCACAGCGCGCGCTCACCAACAACCCACGGTCCCGTCACGTCCGATGTGACACGGGCAAACACCCGGCCGGTGCCGCCCGAGCCGTCACCATTGGCTGACGCCGCCTCGTCCGCAGCTTGGCGCACCGCTTTGGGCGGTACCACAATGACCTCCGTCTGCGAGTTAGAGTCCGTGCGGGGATTGTAGAAGGAGAAGATGGCCGGGTCCCTGACGTCAAACGGCTTCTCCGGGAACAGGTTAAGGCCAACAATGTCGCCGACCACCTGCCGCAGCACAGTCGACGAGGGAAGGGCGGCCTCCTCCAGCTCAACCGCACCACCTACGCGGTGACCGCCCACATCCCAACGAGACCACGAAGCGTTCATGACGTCTGGCGACGCACTGTCTGCCGTCAAGCGCTCGTAGTCGTCACCGTCCATGGCAAAGGAGTCGAGGTCGACAGTCGCCGTCGTTGTCGTGCGCACCACCGCGTCCGCTTCTGACACCAGCTCCGTCACCACCTCCTGGTCGAGCGGTACATCGACGGAGTAGCACTTGTCGATAGGGAGCGCCGCGTTGGACAGTTCGTTCCCCTCCAGCCGCAAGATGTGGGTGGTGACTATGCTTGGGCTGTAGCTCGGCTTGCCGCCTTGGATGTTGGAGAGATACACAAAGTCGGGTGTCAGCGCAAGCGAGAGGAACAGGCTGTCGATACCGCCCTGGAACAAAGCCGGGCACCAGCTGAAGCTGGCACCCCCGACCTCCAGCTGCCGGCCTTGCTCCGCGTTGCACATGTGCCCGACTGAGATGACCACCGGGTCGAGGCGCTCCGGCAATGCCACGGGAAGGGTGGCGTTGGGGTCGGCCACCACCTCCCCCCGTAGCTGCCCGTCACCTACCTGCTGCCGCGCCGAGTAGCCCCAACCCCGCCGCGTCGAGCGCAGCTGGCGAGAGGAAGACAGCCCGCCAGCGAAGGTGCCGCTCGGGTTGACATTGGCAGTGCTGTACGACGCCACAAAGCCGCACGACGTGGTCTTGAGGCCACCCAGGATGATCGCGTCCTCGAGCCACTTGTACATGTCGATCCAAATCGTCTGCACGCGGTCCGAGGTCTCCGAGTCCTGCAGAAGCCGCCGGCGCGTGGTGCCTCCCGACTGCTGGTGCAGCACAAGCTCGGGTGTCGTGTTGTAGAAGGCTGTTAGCGTCTCGATGATACGCAACACTTGGGCGTCGGGAGTGCGAAGGACGGCGTGCCGTGTGATGTTGACCAGATGGTACAGCGTTTGCTCGTCGTACACCACACCAGTGTCAGGCGTCAGGCGGGCCAAGAACGACGCCGTGTTGATGAAGTTGGAGCTCTGCATGGTGTTGGGCACCGAGTTGCCGGCAACGCGCTCAAGGCCGGCCGTGTAGTTTGCCAGAATTTCGCTGTCGATGGTTTGGTTGGTGCCACCAGACAACAGGATATGCTTGGCCATGTCCACGCCAAGCATCTCGTACGCAGCGTGGTCGCCAGTCTTAAAGTTGCGGTCGATGACGTCGGCAAAGACCGTCAGGTTGGCGCCCAGCGGCACCAACGAGTCCACCACAATCGGCTCTTCGTTCTGCGCCGTCGCCAACAGCGACCGGCCCTGTGCGTCGTACATTTCAACGCGCACGGTGTACTCGCCAGTGGTCTTGAGCTGGAACTGCACAAACGGCAGCCCCGAACACCCGTCCAAGCAGAAATTGTTGCCGTCCACGTCGGTTGCGATGAAGTAGAACTTGAACTCCGCGCTCTCGTAGCTGGCCCCAGCCGATGCATAGAAGATGGTGTTGTCACTGCCCTGTGTTTGCACCAGGGGCGGGAACCGCACCTGCGGCGCCTCGGTCGTCCGCAGCCGCACCAACGCCGTATTCTGCTCAAAGCCAGGAGTGTTGTAGACAATGGCCAGCACGTAGTCGGTGTTGGGCAGCAGCGCGCCGGCGCGCAAGCCCAGCGGTTCGCGGCTGAAGAGCTCGTTGGGGTTGCTGCCCCAAAAGCCGGCGTACGGGATGCGGGTGCTCGGAAGCGTCAGGAAGCGCCGCGCATTCTCATCGGGCTGGAGCAGCTGGTAGGTCCACACAGTGCCCTCCCTCACCGCCTGCGGGCGGATGATGACGTCCTCAAAGTAGTTGATACGCCGCGTGACCACCGCCTCGGACGAGTTGCTCATGATGTCAATCGCCGACAGCGGTTCAAAGTTGAGGGCCGAGTCGGGGTCCAACCGGAAGGTCACCAGCGACTGCGACGACTGCCGCTGGATCACCACCTCCGTGCCGTTGAGCAGCGTGTTGACGCTGTCCTTGCGAAGGACCAGGCCGTACCGGATGAAGTACTCCGTGTCCCGCCGCACCGAGCCCAGTGCGTCGCTCGAGACCGAGAAGGACTCGGCCCCACGCCCCGCAGGCAGCAAGTCGTTGGGGCACGGAAAGCTCGTGTTCCGCAGACCCACAAACCCGTCGGCCGATTCGGCCATCACACAAGACCACACGTACTGGATGCCGTCACCGCGTCCAGTGACGCCGTCCACAAACGTCAAGTCCGGGTCGGACGAGTTAGCGCCCGTCAGCTCCAGCGCCGACGAAGCCGAGATGGTGCGTCCCTCCTCCCCATTGTTGATCTGCGCCAGCAGTGGCGCCGGCACGATACGCACCAGCGCACTGTCTGAGCCCCGCACCGTCGTGTTGGCGGTGTAGTAGGCAACCAAGTTAATTCGAAAAGTGCCGTACGTTAGGTTGGCTTGGGGCACGTTGAACTCGCGGCCAAGCAGCGTCGGCGTTGTGTTGTTCTTGTCCGCGGCCGTGGACTGGAAGGTAAAGGTGTAGAGCTCCTGCTGCCACGTCCATTCGTACGTGATGGCCTCGTCGATGGCCGCAAGCCCCAAGCACGACGGCGTCCCGATCTTGGCCTCCACCTGCAGTGGCAGGTCGGGCAACACCAACGACCGCGGCACCGGGTCCACGAGCGTTACGCCGATGAGGTCTGCCGTCCGCTGCTGCACAAGGATGGACGTGACCTTTCGGACGTCAAAGCGTGTCGTGACAGTTACGACCAGCTGGTAGACACGGTCCTGCGCCGGCCATGACTCGTAGGATATGAACAGCGACTGAGACGAGGCGTTGACCACGGGCGTGACGTCGAGCGACCCCGAAGCCGCCACAATCTCCGGCAGCACGTCGCGCTGCTCATCGTCAAGCAGCTGCCAGGAGAAGACAGGTGTCTGCGTAAAGGTACCCGCGTCCAGGATGGCACGAAAGATGGCATTGTTGCAGCGGCCAATGTTGTACTGCCCGCTGCTTGAGTCAAAGCTGCCACCCGTCACCAGGATGGATAGCGACGGCTGCGCCTGGATGAACGTGAATAGCAGCCCGTCGGACTGGTACCTCCCGACCTCCACCGACACCAAGTAGGTGAAGCTCTCGCCAAGCTCCAGCCGCGGCGGCACCCGGAAGACGATCGTGTTGTCGTTGCCCGAGAGGACGTACTCTGGCCCAATCGGCCGGTTGTTAAACAGGATCTCCCCCGTCCCGTCCTTGTCAAAGTTAGGGAAGTCCCCAGTCAACGTCACAATCGTCCCGCCCTCCACAGGCCCCGAGTTCGGCGAGATCCCGGTCAGCGACACGTTCGTGTTGAGGTAGTTGAACAGGTACGATGGGTCCGTGAGGTCAATGGCATCGACGACCACGGTGTTACCGGCATCGGGTGTCCCACTGCCGCTGCCGTCACCGCCGCTGCCGTCACCGCCGCTGCCATCACCGCCGCTGCCATCACCGCCGCTGCCATCGCCGCCGCTGCCGTCGCCACCGCTGCCGTCGCCGCCGCCGCCAGACCCATTCTGGACGGCCGCCGTCTCCGTCACGGTCAGCGTCCAGTTAAGGTCTTGGCCTTTCCCTGGGACGCTCACCACCGTCACCTCGTGCAAGCCGTTGCCCAGGTTCACGTACGAGTCGTTGCCGGTGCCCTGTGTGAACTCAAACTCCCCACCCACCAGCAGGTCGTACGACATGTTGGGGCGCACGTTGAGCATCGTCAGGGTGACGTCGTCCTCCCCCTCGGGCGCGAGGGACCCGTCGGGCGCGACGGACAGCACCACCGGCGGAGGTGTGCCCGCCACCTCCACGTCCACCGTCGTTTCCCACAGGATGTCGTCGAGGTCAGTGCCCTCGGTCAGCTCGGGCCACTTGAAGACCAGCTGCACCGGACCAGGCCGGTACGGCTGGAAGTTGAAGCCCAACTGCAGCCCATCGTTTTCGGCAAAGCCGAGGCCGCAGCCGGGCCGGAGCGCCACCGCCGACCCGTTCCACGTGCCCCCGTTGATGAGACACGCGTCTTGGCCGTGTGCAATCGGCGAGGCGGGCCCGCCCGGCACGACGCCGCTGCCCGGCGGCTGCCGACCAAACGAAAAGTCAATGTCCGAGACCGGCAAGCCCGGCCTGCTGCCCCCACCGCCTGGCGTCACCGTCGAGTTGCTGCCGTCGGCATATTGGATGAAGCCGATGAGTGGCCGCTGCTGTTGGTCCGCCGCCGTCTCCCACTCTACCGTGAACGGCCGTCCGTCGCCACCAACAACTTCGCGGTCAATAGAGACCACCGGGTCCCCGCCGTCGGTAGGCGTTGTCGTCGTTGTTGTCTCGATGTAGAGCGTCATGCCAATAATGGTAAACGTCGTGGAGCTCGGCGCGCTGCCAGGAACGGGCTGGTTGGTCTCCCTGTTCACCAGGTCAAAAGTAAAGTCCGTGAGCCCGACAAAGCGCGTGAAGTCAAACGACAGGGTCAGGTTGTACACGGGGAGGCCGGTGGAATTGTCCAGGATGGCCTCGGCCACGACGACATCGGCAGCCGGCACCAGCACGTCCGTATTGGACGACGTGAACGACTGTTCGTAGTCGGCAAGTGTTTTGTTGGCCTCGGGGCGGAAGAAGTAGGTGATTGTCGTCTCCGCCGACCCGTTGACCTGCACCAACGACACAGCCGCCTGGCCTTGGGACAGGCCCACGGGGTACGGCGGCTCCGCCAGGGCCTGCCGCAGGCTGGCGTCCACATCCTCGAAAGCAAAGTCACCGCCGACCGAGGTGAGGCCCGCCGCAGTTGCGGCCGCCGCACCGCGCCGCTCCCCAAAACGTGGCAGCCGCGTCTGCGCCACGTCCCGGCCAAGCCGCCCATCGTCCAGACCCACCGCAGGCGGCACGTCGCCGACACCATCCAGCAGCCTGTGAAGCGACGGCTGGTCGGCGGTGGCGGCAGCACCCGTCAGTACCGCGGCCGCCGCCGCCCCTACAGCGAGAAGCAGGTGGCCCCAACGCCCTGGACGACGTGTCCACCGCACAGAAGAAGCAGCGCCGCCGCCCCCACCACCACCGGGGCGGCCGGCATTGCGACCGCTGCAGGCCAAAGACCGCCCGCCGGCCGGCCGGCCGGCCCCACCCTCAGCGGCAGTGACCCTACCCGCACCGCCCGGGAATGCCGCCGCCCCGGCTGGAGCGCCGGGGACGATGTCGGTCGCGTACGAGGCAGCCGCAAGGCCCCGACCGTCAACCGCAGTGCCCTCCTCGCGTCCCAAAGCGCGCCGGGGACTCACCCCAGCTCCCACCCCACCGCCTTTCCGCATGGCCGCCAGCGTCACTTCCGCTGCGGCCGCTGCGGCCGCTCTTGTTGCCGCCAGCGAGCTTCGAGAGCGGGCGGCGCCACGACCGCCGACGTCGCCGCACCACCTCCACCACCCGAGCCCCGGCTCGGCAGCAGCAGGCGTAGCAGCGCCGCCGCATGGACAGCCCTCCCCCGCCACCGCGCCGGCGGCGGCACGACGTCGGCACCGCCACGGAAGCGCGCTCATCGACCGACTGCGACGGCGCCGGGGCGGGCGCGTCACCGATACGCCGGTACGGCGAGCGCGAGGCGGGCGGCACAGCGGGTAGTGTATCCGCCCGCCACACTTGTGTGGCCCCTGCGGAGGAACGCGAGGTGGCGGAGGCACTAGACACGCCTGCCAAAACCGCAGGGTCGTTCCTCGTCGGCAGGCCGCCCAGCAGCGGCGGTGGTGGCGCCAGGAGCTGCGGAATGAGCGCGCAGGGGACCGCCCCGTGGAAGGCGTGCAGGAGGGGGGGGGGGGTGGGACGCTCGGCCAGATTAGTCAGGGATCCATGTGCGGGGTGTGGGGGGGATGGGGGGGGGGTGGGGGTTGGACGTTGGGGTAGCCGATAAAGGACAAAGGGTGCAAGAAAGAAGGGATGCATGCTTTACGCTATACGACATGGACAACCGCCGAAGTCGAATCTGCCAGCAGCTCCATAAGCTGAACTTGTAGGTGCTCTGCGGCTTGGCGGATGTCGGTCGCGTCCGCCGAGTTACTGTTGCACCACTCGCGGAACTGCGCTGTTTGCGTTCGCTTTACGCACATTTCCACCATCGTCAGCTCCTCCCGCGCGGCCGCCGCCCACCCCCCAGCGACGTCGGTGGCGGTCTCGTCCTCACCCCCAAAGAGTCGCCGGCGAAGAGCGACGGGCGGCAGAAACGGCGTGATCTCGCTCGGCTTGGTGCCCGGCTGCTCCATGAAGATGGATGTCGGCATCGAGGCGTCCGACGACGAGTGTAGCGGCAGCTCCCTCGCCGACGCCGGGGGCAGCTCCTCCAAGTCAAACAACTCGGGCGCCGCGTTGGGCGCCTCAGTCGGGTGTACGTATTTCTTGCCCTACTCGGCACAGATCCGGTACTGAGCACCGCACCCGTTTAGTGCATCAAGTCGCACTTGAAAGAACTTGAGCGGACTTCATAGAGCTCTTAATCACGCCCTAATCTCGTCGCCACCACGCCACAACGAGTGTTTTGGACGGGAGACGAGCAAACACTCCCAGCGTACAGTACGAGCAGAAGCCCGTTTTTAACGAGCGTTTTCGAGCAATTGCGTTAGAACCGGGCTCGTGGTGGATCCAGCAACGAGGTGCACTGCGCAGGTGAGATGGGCGTCGCTCCTGCTTCCTTCAACCACGACAACACCAACACGGTCGCGGCGAGGAAGCGCGCGCTGAACAAAACAACCAATCCACCACCGAGAACGACCAATCAAGGCTCTTTGCCCGTGACGGAAAACCCCCCACCTGCACCCTTCCCTCTGGGTTCGTTTCCCCGCAGCCGACAAAGAGGGGCCAAACATGGCAGACTCCCCCGTGGTGACGACCACATGTCACCTCCGTGGGCCGTCAACGGTCACGGTCAGCGCTTCCGCGGCAGCGCCGTCCACGCCGCCGCCACAGTCGAGGGCGGGCGTGGCGCGTGGCGCTGACAACCTACACGCACGCCGCCGACGCGCACGTGCGGCGCTGGCGGGCCGGCGGTGCACCGGCGTGTTGGCGATTGGCTGCGCGAGCGCCCGCCACACGCTGCGGTGACTGGCCGCCGGCGCACCACCGTTGGTCGAGGCCACCGTCTGCACCCTATCCGACACCACCCGCCTGCCCGCCGAACCGACGGTGCGGAGCACAGGCGCACGGAAGGGGGCGTCCGCGGCTGCGGACGTTCACATGGAGGCCAGCTTCCACCGCCGCCCGTCGGGCGGGTCGCCCTCGACCTGACCCTCTGTCGGGCGCTGCCTGAGGTAGCTGCCGCTGGCCCGTCGAAGCTACTGCCCTTGTCCATCGATGTGGACTGTGCACGGACGCCCGTCGGTAGCTAAGCCCCACATGTCTCGCTGCCACACGCACAGCAGTGGGGCCAAGACAGGCAGAAGGGAATAGACGCGGCAGAATTTTCTTTGTTTGCCATGCAGAACCACCCGTTGCAGATCGACCCTTCGTCTTTGACTGGCATGCACGCACCCCACTACCGCCGCACGACCGCCACGGCCGTGCGACCGACCCCGGCACTACGCTGTGGCCGGCCGCTTCAACCCATAGCCGAGGCGGCCCCGCGGCATCGGTGGTGGCGCACGCGACAGCACCGGCGTCACCCGTGACGACCCGCTCCAGCCGCCCCACCCCCCCCCCGGCGAGCACACCAGCGGCGTGCCATCCGCCTTGAACCACTCGGCGTAGCAGCCGCCACAGTAGTTGTCCACACATTTGGCCGCGTCCGGCCCGCACGGCTTGCTTACTTGGCACGGCGCTACGAAGCAGTTGACCTCATTGTCCGCCACGCACGCGCCGCAGCCCGATCGGCGGGTGAGAAAAGCTACGTCCCCCGGTGTGAGCGCAGACGCAGGCACCGTGTAGTCGCAGGGCGACACGGAACGGTCGGCGGAGAGGAAGAGGAGGACCGGCACGCCCAGCTCAAACGTCATGGAGCACGAGGAGAGGGAGCCCGGCGACGAGAAGCGTTCGAGCTTGCGGGGGCATCCCTTGTAGACGGTCGTGTTGGTGGGGAAGGGCCCGCCGAGCAAGCCGTACGTGCGGCGCTCGGGGGTTTCCGACACGAGCCGCTGGGGTGTGGCAATGACCACCGCGTCGACGCTCTCGCGATAGTAGGAGGTGAGGAGCGTCGGGGGGATGCATTTGCAGGCGGCGACGAAAGGTGGCGACGCGGTAGCCACAATGAGGAGCGATGCCAGCACCCACATGGTGGAAGCCACGGGCGATCGGAGCGGGCCAGCACCAGCACGGGGGCGGGCCATGGTGGGGTGGGGGGGGAGAGACGGACGGCCGCAAACGGCCGCGCGAGGCAACGGACGGCCAGCAAACAGGCACCACGGAGGGAGTTCGACGCCCCACTCGGTGGCGTTGCGTCAAATCACACGCGGCGTCAGACGCACGCTCGGCACGGAGCGCCGCCCTGCGCTCCCTGCACCGGTCTTATCGCCCGCGGTTACACCCAGGGTGCGCTCCTCCTCCACGGCGGAGGCGGCCGTCTGCAGGCACCGCACGCCGTGCCAACGCTGCCCGCCGCGCCGCCACCGCACGGCGCGCGCGCCAGCACACACGCCACCCGACCGCCGCGTGTCGTGCGCGGCGCTGGCAGCGGCGGCGGCCACGGCGCGCCATCATGCCACCGCGCCGCCGAGTGGCGGGCCGCCATCACCCGCGCCACGGTGGGGCGCCCAACTGCAGCACGGTGTCCTACGCGGCGGTGGCAAGCGTGCCGCAGCGGCGGTCAGCACCGAGGCGTGCGTCATCCGGCGGGTACGCCGCGCGTCACCTCGCGGAGCTGCAACGGGGCACACACCCGCCACTCTCCCCTAATCTGGAAAAAAAAGCAGTGGAAGAGAATCCACAGCAAGTCCGTGCAAAGTGGAGCAAATCAACTGGAAAGACGCTTGCTGCAGATGATCAAGTCGTTCAGCTTTGAGCGGGCTTGAGCATATAAGGGGCTGGTTGATAAAAATACAGGTTATTGGTCGTGGACTTTGATGGGACTACATATTGAGAAAAACACACACGTAATTTTACATTGATCGATTATTAGCGAAGCTTCTATGCTGCTGTTGGAACACGTGGCGTTTTACCCCTGGATGGCAAACGTTGATTGGCGCAAAGGGTGGGCCGAATCTGTAAAAGTATTGGCTGTCGGCTAGATCAGGACCGCATCATGCTTGCTGGCGAGGCAGCGCACGTGGCGCCTGTTGGACGGTGTGTCCAGCAGCACAGTGGGTCTTACCAGCCAGGTTCCCTGGTTGGAGTTTGCCTCCAACATACCCCCACCCCCCCTTCACACGGTGTCGTTTTCCCCGCAGAACGCCGGGCATTTTGACAGGCATGTCGAGCAGATGAGCGCGTTGTTGGTGGCCTTCTCTGCCACATGTTGTTGTAGTCATCGCAAGTTTCCGATCGACGCGTGGCCTCGCCCAAGAGGGATACAGTCAGTCTCCATCCATGCCCACCCTGCGGAAGTCACACGTAACAGTATCTTACGATCGCCACGTCTTGGCTTGCAAAAGCCTTGATTGCACGATCATGGCCACTATTCGATCGACCTGTTACAGCCCCTTGCTCGACGAGGTCCTGGTGGTCGTCGTCGCCGGTCAACGCCCACAACTATCATACACCCCAGCCCCCCAACGTCCTTCTGAAGATACGCATGCATTCATCTGACGTCTGAGCATCCACCACGGTCCCCTTGGAGCCCCGTCGTACTGGTGCTGAGTCCCTCGCGACCGTCCCTTATCCCCGGTGCTGGCCTACGGAACCATGCATCCCATGAACGGCTGCAGCTTTGCAGCTGTCGCCTACATACTGTACCCAGGGGTCCCAGTTGATGTTCCAACTTGCGATCAGAAAGGCACAGCTTGTATAGCAGGTGCGGGTTGGCGTTAGGTACGGTTTTCGCCGAGTGGGCACAGAGCAAAACTGAAAAAGTTTACGAAAAGCGCATGGGATCGGCCGTGTGCTGTATTCATCTCTGATGAATCGCCAATGAATCGAGAAACACAATATTCGAATGATATCAATGCCAACCGATCTGATGCGCCAGTAACGTAACAGTTTACTCAACTTCAGCTGCAGGCGTTCGAAGAATTCGCTGAAGGGCCTTCATCAAGTCTAATGTGTTCAGCGGCATGAACATCTTTCGTGTCTGTCTCCCCGCCAGTCATAATACGACGCGTCGCGAACCTAAGACGGCCAGCCACCTTCTCCCGCCCCGACGTTGCCTGCCCCCGCCACGCCTGCACTCGGCCGCCCCGCCCGCACTCGGGCTCCACCTTGCCCCCACCTCGCCACCATCCCCCGGGTGCCCCTCCTCCCCGGCCCACGGCCGTCGACGGCCATGGCCAACAAGATGCCGCCAATGCCGTCGCTGCAGCCCGGCCGCAAAGTGCGGCTGGCCGAGGTGGTCGGTGGGGGGGTGCCGCCGGGTGGCTCGGTCGCGGTCGTTGGGTTGTATGTTGTTTTGTGGTGTCTGGGTGGTCTTTTAGGCGTCTGGTGCTCAGTGGATGGCTGCTCTGGCGTTCTAGTTCATGTAGAGGTGGCATGCTCTGGCGTTTTAGTTCATGGAGTGGTGGCAGCGGCAGACCCCCGCTGCCGCCAGACGGTCAGGAGCCGCCGTCTCACTCCGTGCTTTCTTTTTGAATGGGTGCTTCTGGGTTATACCAGCGTGTGCCCCGCCCTGTGCCGGCCTCTCCCCCTCCTATCCACGGCAGTCTCGACGCCACCCGCACGACGCCATCGTCCATCACCCTCACCGCCGAGGCCCGGTCCCTCCGCGTCGACACCGCCGCGCTCTCCGCCGAGATGCTCTCGGGCCTCTCCCCAGACGGTGCGGTGGAGGTGATTGGGGAGGTGGCGGGCACGCCCGCAGCGGTGGCGGCGGGCGGCGGCGGCAGCGTCGACGATGACGGTCGCGGCGGGGTCGCCGTCGTCGCCCGCATCGCACGGCCGCTCGTCGGCTACGACGCCGACTTGTACGCCCGCTCCCTGCGCATGCGGGAGGTGTTTGAGGCGCGCTACGGGCCGGGCGCGCCGGCGGCGGGGGCACGGGGCTAGCGGCGGAGGGGGGCGGGGAGGACGCAAGCGGGCA
>ENA-ORXT01002575-ORXT01002575.1-marine-metagenome-genome-assembly--contig:-NODE-2575-length-21546-cov-4.958265_pt1 | contig 21546 bp, 19 predicted proteins | sample MGYA00237868_ERZ511482 | MGnify/ENA metagenome assembly ERZ511482
CTTGAGCTATATCGTGCGGAGGAGGCGATACAGGCAGGTTATGATCTAACATTGCAAAAATTAGATCAAATTCGACAGGCGATAAGTGCTTAAAGGGCTCATAAAAAAACTATCTATTGTATCGGCGCTGATAGGTAGGCGGCTCTGACCAGAATAGTGAACCAGAGTGGCTTTGTTTTGATTTCTTCAATTAACATTTTATTTGAATACGAAAAGTCATTAAGCAGCATCGCCTCAACTTCACTGGCAAATCCCTTGTCATCAACAATGGCCGTAATTTCAAAATTTAAACGAAATGAGCGATTGTCCATATTAGCGGTGCCAACAGCTGACAAGTAGTCATCGACTAAAAACACCTTTTGGTGAAGAAAGCCTTTTTGATACCGCAGAACTTTTGCCCCTGCTTTTAATATCCCTGGCACAAATGCGTAAACGGACAGGTAAATTAGAATATTGTCAGGCTTTTCTGGGATTAGTATAGTGACATCAACCCCGCGCAGCGCCGCTAAACGCAGTGCCTGTTGTACACCCTCGTCGGGAACAAAATACGGGCTGGCGATCCAAATGCGTTTTTTGGCGACATGAATGGCTTGTTGCATCATGAGGCTCGCCGTTTCAAAAGGGTCAGAGGGCCCCGAGGGAAGAATTAATACCCTTTTGCTGCCTAGGTTGGCGGCGCTTGGAGTCCAGTTCAACATTAACGCATCGTCGGTTGCCCAGTGCCAGTCTTCAACGAATGAAAGCTGCGCACTCAGTGCTGAGGGGCCTGCCAGGCGTATGTGTGTATCTCGCCAGTTCGGGTACTTAGCGCTTTTACCTAGGTATTCATCGCCAACATTGTGACCTCCTATCCAGGCGGTTTTGCCATCGACAACCACGATTTTCCTGTGGTTTCTAAAATTTAGCTGGAATCGGTTTTGGACATCGCGTGTGGAGTGAAAAGAACTGACTTCAACCCCTGCTTGACTTAGCTTGCTAAGGTAGCGCTCACTCAGATGGTAGCAGCCGATATCATCGTAAAGAAAAAACACACGGATATTTTTTTTGACCGCTTTTGACAACAGATCAAGCAGTTGATTGCCAAGTTGGTCGTCATTGACGATGTAAAACTGGATTAGAATATAGTCTTTTGCGTCTCCAATACCACTGAAAATATCTTCAAACGTGTTTCGCCCATTGATTAAGAGTTTAACGTCATTGGCATGAGAGAAGGGAAGTTTGGCAAGCACCTCAAACGCGGTCAGCTCTTCGTTCTGATTGGGGTTTTTGATTAAAAAGGGGTCGATATCTTTACTAAAAAAGCCTAGCTTGTCACGAAAGTCTTTTTCGTCTTCAACCCGCGCTGAGACGTAGCCACTAAATTTTGTTCGACCAAAGATTAAATAGGCTGGAACACCAAACCAAGGAAAAGCAATCAAGGTGACTACCCATGCAATCGTCCCTTGCGAGGTACGGGTAGACAGCAGTGCAAATATAGACGTGATAACACCCAATAGTTGCACCACGGCAAATACAATGGCCATCGTCGTCATATCGGCATCTTGGTAGTGCTGTTCCATAAAGCCGTCTCCTTGGCGCTATTTTTCGTGTGTATTAATGGCTTGCCTTTGAGTACTGTGATGCAAGTATAGCGACTGTTATAATATTCGCTTTTTGTAGACTTCATTAGGACACAGTCATGACCAGTGTAGTAATTCCTGTAAACCCTTTCGATCTTGTTATATTTGGTGCGACAGGAGATCTTGCAATGCGAAAGTTATTACCTGCATTGTTTCGCCGTCATGCCGTGGCTCAAATTCCAGAAGATGCGCGAATTATTGGTTTGTCGCTAAGTAAGCATAGCAATAAAAAGTATCGTGAGTTAGCCACTGATGCGCTTAAAAAACATATTCCAGCGGATGAGCTCGACAGTGATTTATTGGAGAGTTTTTTAAAACGCGTCCATTACATCCCTAACGATGTCACTGACCCGTCGGGGTGGACAGAACTAGTCGATATGTTAGCAGAGTTTCCTGACAGGATACGCGTGTATTATCTAGCCGTTAGCCCGACTTTCTTTGGCGTGATTGCGCATGGTTTGTCAGACGCTGGACTGTCAGATGGAAAAGCACGCTTAGTGGTAGAAAAGCCGCTGGGGCATGACTTAAAAAGTGCAAAACAGCTTAATGCTGAAATAGGCTCTGTGTTTGATGAGCACTGCATCTACCGCATCGATCATTATCTTGGAAAAGAGACGGTGCAAAATTTGATGGCACTGCGTTTTGCTAATGCATTGTTCGAACCTATTTGGAACGCACAATCGATTGATCATGTTCAAATTACCGCAGCTGAATCGCTTGGGGTGGGTTCGAGGGGAGGGTATTACGATAATTCTGGTGCAATGCGAGATATGGTGCAAAACCACCTCATGCAGCTTATTTGTCTCATTGCGATGGAGCCACCTCATGCATTTAATGCCGATGCGGTGCGCGATGAAAAGCTTAAGGTGCTGCGCGCGCTAAAACCTATCGAAGGACATGAGGCGCTTGAAAAAACGGTTCGAGGTCAGTATTTGGCAGGATCTGATTCGCCGTCATATGTTGATGAGGCAAACAACCCATCGAGTACCACAGAGTGCTATGTGGCGATTGAGGCTGAAATAGAAAACTGGCGCTGGGCTGGGGTGCCTTTTTACTTACGTACGGGTAAGAAGCTACGAAGGCAAGTCACTGAAATTGCGATTGTCTTTAAAAAGCCACCTCATCTGGTTTTTGGTAATTTGTCGACACCTATCTCTAACAATGTGTTGAGCATTCGCTTACAGCCTGACGAGGGGCTTGTGCTTGAGCTTATGACCAAAGAACCCGGACCTGGTGGTTTTCGTCTTCACTCAACACCGCTTGATGTCGCCTTTGCTGAAGAGCATAAAATAGGCCGGATGCCAGATGCCTATGAGCGTTTATTGATGGATGTAGTAAGAGGCAATCAAACGTTATTCATGCGCGGAGACGAAGTGGAGGCGGCTTGGGCGTGGATTGATCCTATTATGGAGGGCTGGCATAGATCAGGCACTAAGCCTGAGGGGTATGATAGTAATAGTGAAGGCCCAACAGCGGCGGTAGAAATGATGGCCCGTGCAGGGCGGCGCTGGAGAAAAATCTAACGCAGGTATTGTTGTAGCGTTTTTAAGTAAAAAATGCCCAGATCGATTCTGGGCATTTTTATGTGCTAAGCAATACGGTACTGACTTTGAATCAGTCCTCCTGAGAACTACCAAGCAGCGCACGATAAGCTAGAGCGCCAATAATTGCACCTGCAATCGGTGCAGCCCAAAATACCCACAGCTGGGTTAATGCAATGGGGTCCATCGAGATAAGCGCAGGGCCTGTACTGCGTGCAGGGTTGACGGAGGTGTTAGATACCGGAATCGAAATTAAGTGAATCAGCGTTAAGCACAGACCAATAGCCAGTGGCGCAAAGCCTGCCGGTGCCCGCTTATCAGTAACTCCCATGATGACCATCAAAAAAGCGGCAGTCATTACGACCTCAATAATAATCACTGCGATCAAATTGTATTTACCCGGTGATGCCTCACCAAATCCGTTGGATGCTAAGTTGCCGATAGCCGCAGCTCCTTCGGGGCCGTTGGTGAGTATTAAGGCAAGGATTGCCGCAGCGGCGCAGGCACCCGCTACCTGAGCAATAATATAGGGGATGAGTTCTGCAAATGAGAAGCGTCCACCAAACCACAGGCCAATTGATATTGCAGGATTGAAATGCCCGCCAGAGATGTGACCCACGGCATAGGCCATGGTTACGACTGTCAGTCCAAAGGCCAGTGAAACGCCAAGTAAACCAATACCAACTTCTGGGAAGGTAGCAGCTAGTTTTGCGCTACCTACGCCACCTAGTACAAGCCATAGCGTGCCGAAAAACTCTGCGAAAAGTCTATTGTGCAAATACATATAAATAAGTTCCGTTTATTTGAATTAATAGTTAGTGATGGATGGGTAATATTATAGTTAGAGTATTACGGTTCCACCGCCAGCTAAGTGATCGCTAAGAAATATTTAGTTCATTATTTGTTTATTAGCTATTCATATATTCAAGGTTTTTATCGTTTATTATAAAGTAGGTTTTATTAAAAACCTTGAACCATAAATGTTCGCGAGCTACTTATAAATTGTAGGTTTAGTTTTTTAAAATACGTACTTAATAATAAAAAATATTCCCTCACCATCGAAAGTGTTATGAGTAAGGCATGTAGGTGGTACTCAACGACCTTCCCTGAAAAGGGCCGGTCGTTTTTTTTGGCCGAAGTCTGTAATATCAGCGCCTAACAACCTAATTTATATTTGGAGTACAGAGAATGATTCGTGGTTTTATCGAAGGGTTTGCGTTTCTTTTTCAAGGCTTTTCGCTTATTTTTCAAAAAGGTATCAGAGGGTTTGTCGTGATTCCTTTATTGATTAATGTGGTGATATTTAGCGGTGCCATTTGGATGGCTTACTCTCAATACCAATCGCTAATGCAAAAGCTCCTAGGCTGGCTACCAACTTGGTTGTCATGGGTCGAATGGTTACTGTTGCCGTTTTTTGCACTGTTGATCATGTTGGTGATTTACTATTCGTTTAGCATTATCGCAAATTTTATTGCTGCGCCATTTAATGCCTTATTAGCAGAGAAGGTCGAACAAAAACTTAGAGGGGTAACCTCACTAGATGCCACCGGCATGTCCTTGATCGTCAATATTGGTAAGACGCTTGGCAGCGAAGTCAAAAAGATATTTTATATGATCAAGTGGATGCCAGTACTGATCTTAATTACGATCATTCCAGGGGTGAACATTATCGCGCCGTTTGCATGGCTTATTTACGGTGCATGGATGTATTCACTGCAGTACACAGATTATCCGATGGGTAACCACGACTTATTTATGAAGCAAGAACTCCCCATACTGCGCCAATATCGCGGTCATGCGTTGGGGTTTGGCGCTGCAACCACATTAATTACCATTATTCCGGTTTTGAATTTTTTAGCGATGCCTGTTGCCGTGTCGGGTGCAACGTCAATGTGGGTCAGTCGACTATCCCGTTAAAATGCCCAGCCTTAGGCTTAGCTCTTCAAGCCTTTGTTTTTTTATTAAAAGATCGCTCAATTTACTCGGCGTAAAGTGTAACAAAATTGCCCCGATTATTGCTAAGACTACTACGCCTCCGAGTATGATGGACTGCACGTAGAGATTAATGGGCCAGCGAAAATCAAAGTGAAAGGCAATGGCACTGATGGCATAGCTTAAACCCAGTGCGATAAGGCTCAACACTGCGGTGTACAGCATCCATTGCCCTGTGTGATGGACTTTGCCGGCGCGTTCTTGGTGCCCTTCTATTTTCTTAATGTACTGTTGTTTACGACGGTTGAGGGCGCGAATAATAATTGATCGGCTGCGTTTTTGAATAAGCTGGCAACTCATCGCTTCGTGAACAATTAAAAGAGGGGAGAGTTCCATCAACATCTCTCGCTGCTTGTTTTGTAAAATAATAAGGCTGTTTTTTTGCCCTAATTCACTGTCAAGGTCCAGCAAACGTAGCGGATCGTTTTTCCAGCACTGATGTAATTGGCGTTGAATGTTTTTTGTATGCTTGTCTGTTAATTGCTTGAAGAGCCGGCATAAAGACGGGTTTTCTTGAATGTCAGGGTCCATCGACGCGAGTATTTCGTACAGTGGAAACTTATTAATTAGCCCCGATAAATGTGGCAACGCCTGCGTTGTTCTTTGAGTGTTTGATAAAAACCGAATACGTTCAAACTGCAGCTCTGGGTGGTAGCTTTGACTAAGTTCACAAGCCATTTCAATGGCCAGCAGTGCTTGGGCATGTTTGCCACTAATAAACCTGACGTGTGCAAGATGCCGGTAGGCAAAGCATGAGAACTGAGGGTTGACCGCTTGGCTTTGCATGGCGGCGACATTAAAATGTCTTTCTGCCAATGTGTATTTTTTTTCAAGACAATACAACCAGGCGAGATGAAAATGACAGAGGTGGTCGTTAGGCGTTTTTGCCAGCATCTGCTGTAGATGTTGAACGTCGGTTGGCAAGCGTCTTAACGCAGCAAGCGGTAGTTGCTTTTGTTGACGCAAAAGCTCTATAGAAAGCTTTCCCGCGAGATCACTCAAAACGTTATCGTGTTCACGCGTCCACTGCTCAGCTTTGCGCTTTAAGTCAGTGTTCGTATCGATTAAGTTGTTATTAAGTCCTTTGAGAATCCCTTCATTGATAAATTGAGGTTTGATTTTGTTATAAAGGCAAAAGTACTCAATGTTTATACGGTAGAAAAACGGCGGTTGCCTTTCACTCGATAATAAAACACTAGTGGGTATGTGATCCATAGAATGCTTCTTTTTGCTGAACATAATCATTAAGTATCATTGAGGCTTATTTACAAGACGGTAATAGAATCAACGATTTATCACTTCTTAAACTTTCGTTAACGATGTCGCTTTAGTGACAGAAGGCTGTGTCTGCTCAATGCTTGAGCAATATTCTATGACTTGTTATTGAAGCGATGCATGTATTTGATTGATTAGTGAGGGCTGTTTGACGGCGATTGTTTTATACTCGTCGTGTGGATAACCAAGATGACCTTTCAAAACTTATTTTGCACCAAGCGGCACTGCGAGGCTGCGACGCTTGCCCTAATATGGTTGGGCCTGTTATTACCGGCATTCCGGTTGTTTCAAACATTGTTTTAGTGGGGCAGGCACCGGGTGATAAAGAAGGTGTGATTGGAAAACCGTTTGGGTGGACTGCGGGTAAAACATTGTTCAAGTGGTTTGCAGGTCTAGGCGTTAGTGAGGCTGAGTTTAGGCGTTCGGTATATATCGCCTCTGTTTGTCGCTGTTTTCCAGGTAAAAAGCCAAAAGGAGGCGATAGAGTTCCTGATCGCGATGAGATTAAAAATTGCCGCGAGTGGATGGATGCAGAGTTCACCTTATTGCAACCTCGACTTATTATTCCCGTTGGAAAATTGGCGATCTCACAGTTTCTAACGGTTAATAAACTGACCGATGTAATAGGGCAGCAGTTTGAGAAAGAAATTGCTGGAAAGATGCGCAGCGTCATTCCGCTACCGCACCCCTCGGGTGCCTCGACGTGGCATCAGTCAGAACCTGGGTCGTTACTACTTAAACAGGCCTTAAAAATATTAGGTAAGCATCCGGACTGGTCGTCCGTCAAGTAATTTGCTTAAGACGTTGCCTGAAAATACTGAGCAGCTTACAATTGCCCGCTTTGATTTTTTGGATTTTGCCCATATAGTTGAAACTCAGGCGCAGGCCAGTTCAACCAATAGACGGAGTTAATACATGCCTTGGAATGAACCAGGTGGAAATAAAGATAAAGACCCGTGGAGCAATAAGCCTTCACGCACAAACTCGTCCGATGGGATCGAGGACGCCATTCAGAAAATGAATGATAAATTAGGCCAACTGTTTGGTGGCCGATCTTCTGGTGATGGTGAAGGTAACAATTCAGGTAATGGAGGCACCGGCCTTAACAAAAGCGTTGTCATCGGCTTAGGAGCTATCGCGTTTTTAGCCTGGCTTTCAACTGGGATCTATACAATAGATTCCGCTGAACGTGGTGTGGAATTGCGGTTTGGAAAGTACCACCAGACTACGATGCCCGGACTTCATTGGCACATGCCTTATCCTATTGATAAGGTAGAAAAAGTCGACGTAGACCGCAGTCGTACGGCCCGTGATACCAGTGGTAGCACCCACATGCTGACCAAAGATGAAAACATCATCTCTATTGCTGTTACGGTGCAGTACAAAATTAAAAACCCTGAAAATTATTTGTTTAACGTCTCTCTACCTGACTATGAAGCTAATCAGCTAATTGGTACGGTTTATAATGTCATGCGAAGTGCTGTTCGTGAGGTGGTCGGTCGTACTACGATGGATTCCATCATTGGTGCGGATCGTGAAAAAATGGCACCTGACATCCGTTTAATTATGCAGCGGGTTCTCGATGACTACAGATCAGGCATCGATATTATGAAAGTCAACGTGACGGATGCCGAAGCGCCTAAAGAAGTTAAGGATGCTTTTGACGATGCAATTCGCGCACGTGAGGATCAAAATCGCTTTAAGAACCAAGCAGAAACGTATGCAAAGCAAGTGGTTCCCAATGCTCGTGGTAACGCGGCGCGTATTATAGAGGATGCTACCGCTTATCGCAGTCAGGCCATATCGAAAGCACAGGGTGAATCGTCTCGATTTGAGCAGCTATCGACAGCTTATAAAAAAGCTCCCGCTGTGACGAGAGAGCGTCTTTATCTTGAAACGATGGAGCAAGTGTTAGAAAGCAGTTCCAAAGTTATGATCGATTCTAAGTCAGGCAATAATATGCTGTACCTACCGTTGGATAAGTTACAAGGTAATGCCAGTGCTTCGGGTAGCAACAGTGCTGAGGTTAGAGGGGCGGTTGCCAGTGCGATGAGTAATGCTGCTGATCGAGCAAAGAACCTTCCGGCCAGATCGCTTCGTGAATCAGCAAGGGAGAGCAGACAATGAAAAATCCTATCTTGTTAGCCGTCGCGGCGGTTCTTATTCTTATCTTTAGCTCGGCTTACGTTGTAGATCAGCGTGAAACGGCAATAAAATTCCGCTTTGGTGAAATTATTGAGGAAAACATCGGCCCGGGTTTACGCTTTAAAATACCTTTTTGGAATCGAATAGAGCTTTTTTCATCGCAAATTTTGTCTTTGGACGCACAGCCTGAGCGGTTTTTGACCAACGAGAAGAAATACGTACAGGTAGACTTCTTTGTTAAATGGCGTATCTCTGAAACCGGTAAGTTCTATCGTTCTACGGGTGGCGACATACGCCGGGCTCAAAATCGCTTGGAAAGCATCATGAAAGATGGTCTACGTAATGAGTTCTCAAAAAGAACCATTCAAGAGGCGATCTCTGGTGAGCGTGATCAGATCATGGAAGCATTGCAGACTAAATCTAACGAGGCGGCTAACCAATTGGGTGTGTCGATTGTTGATGTGCGTGTTAGTGCGATAGACTTCACAAAGTCAGTTAGTGAGTCGGTGTTTAACCGGATGCGATCTGAGCGTGAGCGAGTGGCTCAGGACTTTCGTGCACGTGGACGAGAGGAAGCTGAAAGGATTAAGGCCGCCGCTGACCGTGATTCAGTGATCATCGAAGCAGACGCTTACAGCGCCGCTGAGAAAATTCGAGGTCAAGGTGATGCATCTGCTACCGATATCTACGCAGAAGCGTACACCAAAGATGCTGAGTTCTACTCGTTTCACCGTAGCCTTGAAGCCTACAGAAAATCGATGGGTAAATCAGGTGATGTCATGGTGATGGATCCTGACTCTGAGTTCTTCCGCTACTTCAAGCAGAAAGCTCAATAACCTCGATAGTTCGTCTATTACTAAACAAGAGCAGCTAAAAGTGAATGTGAATTGGAACGATCTTTTAGCCGCTCTTGCGTTAGTACTCATTATCGAAGGACTTTTACCCTTCCTATCCCCCTCCAAATTAAAAGCAGTCTATCAATCTGTCATGCAAATGCCGGATAAGTCTCTGCGCGCCATGGGTTTGTGCAGCATGGCGGCAGGATTAGTGATACTCTTTTTGATTTAATGCCACACGAGAATCGTCTGACATGAAATATTGGTTACTTCCCGACGGAATTAACGAATCACTCCCCGATGAAGCAGAGTCACTTGAAGCGATGCGTAGAAAGCTTCTAGACCTGTATCGTAGCTGGGGATACCGCTTTGTGATGCCTCCACTTGTCGAATACTTAGAGTCTCTTAGTATTGCGATGGGTTCTCAACTAGATTTGCAAACCTTTAAAATCACTGACCAAACCAATGGCCGGATGATGGGACTGCGAGCCGATATAACGCCGCAAGTTGCACGTATCGATTCGCACCGAATGACGCTTTTACCCAATCAGCCTAACAGGTTGTGCTACATCGGGTCTGTACTGCGCACGCATAGCGCGGTTGCGGGAGGGTCGCGTTCACCTATTCAAGTGGGCGCAGAGTTATTTGGCCATGCGGGCATCGAAAGTGATTTTGAAGTGATCTCATTGATGGTCGAAACATTGCAATCAGCCGGTGCATCAAAGATCGTGCTAGATCTTGGACACGTGGGGATATTGCGCGCGCTTATGTCTAAAGTGGGGCTATCCTCCAAACAAGAAGCCATTTACTTAGATCAGTTAGAGCGAAAATCACTGCCTGAAATTGATGTCTGGCTGGATGCTTCCTCCTTTGATGAAAAAACTCGTGAGCTGCTTCGATGTGTGCCGTTACTGCACGGTGACACCTCCTTACTTGAAGGGGAGGCTGCAAAACAGCTGAGCTTAGGCGGTCATGAGGTGCTAGAGGCGATAGATTATTTGAAATTGCTGACTAGCAGGCTCATCAAGGCCTATCCATCGTTGGTCATAAACATCGATTTGGCTGAAATGCGCGGATATGCCTATCATACGGGTATCGTTTATGCAGCTTACATCCCCGAAAATGGGCGTGAAGTGGCACGCGGTGGACGGTATGATGGTATTGGTGAAAATTTTGGTAATGCCCGCCCCGCCACGGGCTTTAGCTGTAACCTTAGAACACTACTAGCACTTGAAATGACGGCTGTCGAAACGTCTGAAGTCAACGGTATATTAGCGCCTGTTTCAGATGATAAGGCACTTACGGTGTTAATTGAACGCTTAAGAGCAGAGGGCGAAATTGTGATTCGTCAGCTAGTGGCCATTGATCAGGTGGATTCCGGTGCTCAAGGTTGCAACCGCATGATCGAGAAGAAATCGGGTAAGTGGCAAGTCGTTGCTGCGGCGTAGTTTAAACAGAATCAATTGGTTTAGAGAGAGTTTAAGATGGGTAAATTTGTCGTAGTGCTAGGCACCCAATGGGGTGATGAAGGAAAAGGTAAAATTGTTGATTTGCTAACGGAGAAAGCCAGTGGCGTGGTGCGCTTTCAAGGCGGTCACAATGCAGGTCACACTCTGGTCATTAAAGGTGAGAAGACGGTGCTGCACCTTATACCGTCAGGGATTTTGCGTGAAAATGTAGAATGCATGATTGGTAACGGTGTGGTGTTATCACCTGAAGCACTGCTCAAAGAAATTGATATGTTGGAATCTGAAGGGGTTCCGGTCACTGAGCGCTTGCAGTTATCAGTGGCTTGTCAGTTGATTTTACCTTATCACGCAGCGCTAGATGCTGCTCGTGAAGCCGCTCGTGGCAATAAAGCCATTGGAACAACAGGACGAGGCATTGGTCCTGCATATGAAGATAAAGCTGCAAGACGCGGTATTCGTTTGGGTGACTTACTAGATGAGGGTAAGTTTGCTGAAAAGCTTAAGACGGTCATGGAATATCATAACTTCGCTTTAGAGCATCTGTACAAAGCAGACACGTTAGACTACGACACAGTACTGGCCGATACCTTAGCTTATGTGGCGCGCCTCAAACCGATGATGGCTGATATTTCTAATCGCTTACATGAGCTTCGCCGTAGCGATGAAAATGTCATGTTTGAAGGGGCTCAAGGCTCTTTACTTGATATTGATCATGGAACGTATCCATACGTCACATCCTCAAATACGACCGCAGGGGGCGCGTCAACAGGAAGCGGCGTGGGTCCTCGAGATCTTGATTATATTCTTGGGATTACCAAGGCTTATACTACCCGCGTAGGTGCGGGGCCCTTTCCAACAGAGCTGTTTGATGACGTAGGTGCAGCGATTGCTGAAAAAGGTCAGGAGTTTGGCGCAACAACGGGCCGCGCACGTCGCTGTGGTTGGTTAGATGTTGTTGCACTCACCAGTGCGATGCGCATCAATAGCATTAGCGGCTTGTGTGTAACAAAACTTGATGTATTAGATGAGCTTGAAACATTGAATATATGTACCGCTTACGAGCTTGATGGTGAAGTGGTTACAGTGCCGCCATCCGGGGCAGCTGCGTTTGCACGCTGTAAGCCTATCTATGAAACGATGCCGGGGTGGCAAAGCAATACATTTGGTGCAACGTCGTATGCTGAGTTGCCAGACAATGCGCAGCGTTATTTAGCAAGAATGGCTGAATTGCTGGAAACACCGGTTGATATAATTTCTACGGGTCCAGACCGTGATCATACCATGATCATGCGCAACCCTTACGACAGCTGATTGATGCGTCTTGATAGACTACTGAGCAACGCGTCAAATCTGACGCGTTCTCAGGCGGTTAAAGCGATACGCCAAGGTGACGTCACGGTCGATGGTATCGTTGCTGCTAAAGGTACATTAAAAGTAGATGACACCAATGAGGTCATTTATTTGGGCACTCGTATCACCGAGCCAACGCCGCGTTACTTTATGCTCAATAAGCCCGTCGATTGCGTCAGTGCGAACAAAGATAAGAATTCCTTAACTGTTTTTGATTATTTATCAGTGCCTCGTCGTGAGCAACTGCACGTGGCAGGGCGATTAGATAGAGACACTACAGGTCTGATTCTTGCGACAGATGATGGGCAATGGTCTCACAGACTAACTTCACCAAAGCATGAGCATACGAAGCGATATCGGGTGACACTAGCAGGCCCTATAACGGTCGATGAACAGCAAAAGCTAGAGCAGGGCATTATGCTGGAAGGTGAGAAAAAGATAACTAAGCCTGCCACGGTAGAGATTCTTGAACCCAATGTAATTAATCTCACCTTAAGTGAAGGGCGCTATCATCAAGTAAAAAGGATGTTTGAAGCGGTGGGCAATGAGGTGATTGGTTTACACCGTGAAGCAATTGCACATATCGTGCTAGACCCTGACTTAGCTTTAGGCAAGTGGCGTAAGTTGACGGCTAAAGAGATCGACTTGTCATCACGCTAAAATTACGGTAATCTGCCGCACCTTAATGAGCGATTCGTTGATGAGTGCCGCTATGGCCTGTCATATTTTATGCGTTCGTTAAGAGATATTTTCGTTTTTAAAGCTTGAGAATATTTACGGAGAAGTGTCCGAGTGGCTTAAGGAGCACGCTTGGAAAGCGTGTATAGGTTAATAGCTTATCGAGGGTTCGAATCCCTCTTTCTCCGCCAATTTAGGGCGGACTGCAAGCAAGCAATTGCAGCCCGTCTTTAGTCTTTATAATAAAAATTATTTTTTCCAAATCACTGTCTCGTTAACTATACTGACGCTTTGTGTGTGGTATATAGACCCTTTAGCCTCCAATATTAACGATCTATCAGATGAAGTGAACAAAAAATTTGGTACACTCAACTAGTAAGTATTGGAATCCATGATTCGGGAATACAAAAAATGACAGACGTCAAACCGCGTAAAACACTATCACTCAAACGCAAAGTGAAAATACAAAAGCCTGCCCTAGAAAATGATAGCGCTGCCTCTGATGAGCAAAAGACGCTTGGTCCTAGTGGTGAAGATGTGAAAGAGTTCACACGTGGTCGTAAGCGCGTTATAAAAATGAAGTCCTTGGCACAAAAGAAAGCGGAAAAAAACAGTCAGCTTTCACCGTCAGAGCGCCAATCAAGAGAGCTAAAACGTATCTTGGCAGAGACTTTTTCAGTTTGGCGTCGCCGTCGCCCCCTTGCTATTGGTATTGATGAGCAGATCGCAGAGTTTCTGGCCACTCAAAATTTGGAAATAAGTAAGCGAGCGATCAAAAAACTGCTACATCGACATACTAATAATAAAAACTATCTGCAAAACGTTACTCGAGGTGGACCCCGTTTTAAACTTGACGGCACCGAATTAGGCGAAGTGCAAAAAGAGCAAAAAGAACACGCAAAGCGGGCGCTAGATGTTGCCGATGCGTAGGTCACTCAGTACGTTTTTACGCGTTAGATGAAAGCAATGTTAAGAATAGCCGTGATTGGCGCAGGGTTGATCGGTAAAGTTCATATCGATCAGATTCAAGCAAGTTGTGACTGCACGCTTGCCGCCATTGCTGACCCCACGCAGGCGGGTAAAGAATTTGCACACGCAGCTAATATCACCTGGTTCGCGACGTTAAATGAATTATTGATCGCCGAGCAAGTTGACGGCGTCATTCTCGCCACACCCAACACACTACACTGTGAACAAGCACAACAGTGCATTGCCGCAGGCGTCCCCGCACTGATTGAAAAGCCTGTCGCTCATACCTTGCAGGAAGGTATTCACTTACTGTCTATTGCCGAGGCAAGTGACGTTCCCTTAATGGTGGGTCACCATCGTGCACACAGCCCGATAATGAGCAAGGCACGCGAGGCGATTGACTCAGGCGTCCTAGGCGACCTAGTTGCGGTGATTGGCAGTGCTATGTTTTACAAGCCTGCGGATTATTTTGAAGCGGCTCCTTGGCGTACCCAACACGGTGGTGGGCCTATTCTTATTAATATGATCCATGAGATTGGTAATCTTAGATACCTTTGCGGTGAAATTACGTCGGTACAGGCCGTTTCGTCCAATGCTAGGCGTGGACACTGTGTTGAGGATACTGTTGGTGTATTAATGCGCTTTGACAATGACGTGATAGGAACCTTTATGCTTTCTGATACGGCGGCGTCCGCTCGCAGTTGGGAGCAAACTGCGCAGGAAAATAAAGCGTATTCAACCTACCCAGATGAAGATTGCTATCATGTTACGGGTACGATGGGATCACTGTCGATACCCACCATGAAGCTGAAACGATTTGTCACTAAAGCGGAGCGTTCTTGGTATGAGCCGCTGACCTGTGAAGACATTACCGTGGCGCGGGTGGACCCCTTAACTGTTCAGTTGCAACACTTTTGCCAAGTCATACGGGGGGAGGTAAGCCCTTTGGTTAGCGTCAGAGACGGTTTGCAAAATTTACGGGTGACCGAAGCGGTCATTGAGGCGGCACAAACCGAGCGGCTAGTTAAGATCAGTTAAACATTTAAAGCCTGAGCCTATAGACTCAGGCTTTAAATGCTATGGTTTACAGTAGTCGCATAAAAAAGCTATTCAAGATTTGTAATCCATAGTCGATGCTGTGCAGCATGGTGACGTAGTCTGAATTTGCTTTAATTGCCTCATCTAACGTCTCTAGCGAGCGTTGGACCTTTTCGCCCTCAGCGGCTAATGCTGCTTGTAGCTGATGCAAACTCACTGTTTCAAGCTTCATTATTTTCAAGGTCAGCTCGTGCAACTGCTCAGCGCGAAGTTCGATCCCCTCCAAATTCAAATCAACCTCTGGTATTGACATAATTTCAAGGACAGTATCTTCTAAGCCTTGTGTTAGCTCATCAATTTCTTGTGTCATTGGTGTCTCTCCCGTTTGTTCGTTACTGTGGTGTTGGTGGTATGACTGTTATAGTTTGACGTTTGTCACGGAAGGATTCTTTAAGTCGCAAGGTATTGCTTACAAAGTTATTAATGTCTCCCAGCGTTGTCGCTGTCGAACCGATATCTTTTTTACCCTGCAAAATGTTAACCCAAGCCTCTCTAAAATCTTTATTCGCACTTTTAACGTTATCAAAATCGGTCAATGCTTCTTTATTCTTGAACGATTGCACGCGATCTTGTGACCAAACGTCTGGCACATAGTCACTGGTTCGTGATGTATCAACATAAGCCCCATAAACCCTATTGGCGTAATGATGCTTGTTTTCCCATTTCACGCGACGTTTGTAGATTTTAGATAGCAGTGCTATCTGATCTGCATGCAGCGCGATTTGCTTATCGATAATCTTGCTATCACGCAGCAATATTTGCTTCACTTTTACCGAGTAATGGCTACCGATTAAGATTTTACCTAAGCTGTTTACATCACTCGTCTGAGCCTCAGTTAAGACGCGGTTTTTGCCAAACGGGTTGCGCCTGTTTGTTTGTATCTGGTTGACCTCACTAATCGTCAGACTAAGGTTACTCAATGAATCACTCATATCATTTTTTACAGGGTCATCGACCATTGCTTGAAGAGAGCTGAAGTACCTAGATAGCAAAATATTTTGCTGGCGCAATTGCGCCGCTTCGGCAATCCAATTTGTTAGCGCTTGATCTTTTTGTAATAACATTGCTTCGTTTTTAGCTCTGCTATCGCTTGACCGGCTCATAACAAGGTGTTTCGTATCTAGCTCCATCACACGTGCTTGAGTATTCTCAAGAAACTCATTTAAGTAAGTTGTATAGGCAATCGCTGTCGTTGAAACTTCACGCGTTTGATTTACCGTATGTGTCGAACAGCCAGTGGCGATGAACGAGCATAAGGTTGCTGATGAACAGATAAGATGATAGTTCATGTGTTGCTCCTGATTGGCTGAGAATATAAAAGATTGGGGTATAGATTTTGTTTATCTCAGTAAATTAATTCTATTGATAAATGTACAAAAAATATACTCACAAATACTTAATTAAAGTTAATGAGAGATTAAAATTTTTAATGTCACTGATTGGTAATCGATAAGTGCGATGTAAATCGCACAGAAAATTAGCACAGTGATCCTGAGATTATTAAATCGCAGTCAGTGGAAGTGATAGCTCAGATCAATTTTCTCGCCAGAAAAGAGTGCCGGTGCTGTCAGCTTGGTTGAGGGTTATAGAAAGTTGCGTCTGCACAAAAATGCAGAGAGTTAGCTAATTTTGATGGATTAAAATTATTGAATTAAGCATTAGCTTACTTAATGAGCAGAAGATCATATTTCATTTGGTATAATAAATAAACTTATTTTCTATAAAATATCTATTTTTCGTGTTCTGAGCTAATCGGTAAGTGATTTTTTAAAATGTCGTATATCTCAGGGCGGTGTGCTTGCATCTCTTTTGGGCTCAGCCCTTCCAAAGAATGAGGATATTTCAGCCAATCTGCAGTTTCATGGATGACGTAATCTGGCGCTATATCGGTTTGTCGACGGCTTGGCTTGTAATAAGGTACGGCGATACGAATCTGTTCGGGCGTGTTGAGTCGAGCTTTGCCGCGCAGCTCGTTGATGATGGCCTCGACAGAGCGTCCTGTATCAAATACATCATCTACAATGAGTAGACGGTCGTTATGTTTTACGTGCTTGACTAGGTAATTGAGTCCAAAGACTTTAACTTCTCGTGCCTGTTGGTCGATACCGCTGTATGAGGCGGTACGAATGGCGATGTGATTGGTCGAAATGCCGTGGTATTCCAAGTATTCTTGTACCGCAATGCCGATCGGAACGCCGCCACGCCAAATGGCAATAATGAAGGTCGGCTCAAAACCACTCGTTAATACTTGTTCTGCTAATTTAAACGAGTCCTCAAGTAGCCCTTGTGCGCTCAGGTAGACTTTACTCATATTTATTCACGAAATGACCATCAATCGGGTATATTGTCGCGTATTGAGATTGGGCGCAACCCCTCTGATTGATGAATAAACGCTGGAGCAAAGAAGAATGGAAAAACAGTTTCTAAATGAAGAATCGGTGATTTTGGATTCTTTTAGACTGGGTGTAAATATTCACTCCAGTGGGTTTCGTCCCACATTTATTGTTGGGCTCTGGCGTGGGGGGAGTACCATCGGTATTTACGTGCAGGAGTGTTTGCAAACGCTGGGGGTTGAAACCGACCATATTGCGCTTAGAACATCCTATCAAGGGCTCTCACACTATCAACAAACGTTTGAGGTTACTGACCCTAAAATACGCGTACACGGGACCCAATACCTGTTAGAGACGTTAAATGCGAACGATCGTTTGCTGATCGTCGATGATGTGCTTAGTACGGGACGAAATGTTACCGCGGTGATAAATCGGCTCAAAAGTCACTTAAAACGTAATATGCCCCAAGACGTTAAAGTGGCGGCACTGTGGCACCGTCCCTCACACGACAAAACAGGGCTGGAGCCTGATTTTTCACTGCATGCCACGCAAAATTGGTTAGTATTCCCCTATGAGCTAAACGGCTTATCACCAGAAGAAATAACCACTCACAAGCCTTACGTCACTATAAATCGTCAAAGTGATAACAAGCCTAGCTGAAGTATATGTGTTTGAGCAGATAAGTGGCCAAAGAGATGGTTTTTTGTTAGCTTGACGTTTATCCAGACGCTGTATAAAGTTGACCTATTATTCTAGTCAACTTATACATAAATTATGAAAAAAATCCTCATAGCGCTTGTTTTGGTCGTGATCGCAGCCGTTGCTGCGGGTCCCTATTTAATTGGTTCCCAAATTGAAAAAACGAGTAAACAGCTTGTCCAAAAGGGCAACCAACAGCTTGTAGAGCTTATTCAGAGCAACCCACAAATTGAAAGTGGTAGCATCACGCTTGATCAATACGACAAGGGGTATTTATCGTCTAAAGCGACCAGCACCGTGTCGCTCACGATGTTGGGTTTTGGCGAACCTAAGCAATTTACGATCCCTTTTAATACGGATATCACGCATGGGCCCTATCTTGGTGAGGCAGGTTTAGGTTTAGCGCGCATCGTGTCTCGTCCAGATTTATCTGGTTTAGACCTGCCGGACGCTATCAACGACGATACGGTGATCGTTGAAGGTATCGTTGATTTTTCTCAAGCGATGACTGAGACATTGACTGTGGCACCAGTTAAGTACACCAATGAAGAGGGCAATACCGTCGATTTTGCAGGGGCTGTTATCAATAGCAAAAGTCATTTACAAAACCGGGCGACATTTACCGCAGACATGAATGTTCAGCAGTTAAAGTTAGGCAGTGAAGAAGAAGCAAATATCTTAACATTGAAGCCGTTTAAAGTGGACATCGAAGGTGATGGCGATAGTAGTGCTCAGACCGGCAACTATAGCGTTGATAGCAGCATGATTGAGGCTAGCATGGGCGAGGGAGTAAGCATTGTTTTACAGAAGATGGCAATGTCTGGCAATTACAAAAAGGCTAAGGGCGCTGATATATATTTAGGGGATGGCGACTTAACGCTGACAGATTTAGTGATCACCAACCCTGAAGCGCTAGATAAGCCATTGAAACTGCCTGAGCTCACGTTTAATAGTAAATTGGAGCAATCAGCAAACAATGACCTCAGCATTTCCGCGATCTATAAAGGCAAACTTGACTCTAGTATGATGGCGCTTATGAACTCACCTGTGGATGTCAAAACGGCAGAACTTGCGGTGCAGTTTAAAGCCATTCCTGTGAAGGTGATTACGGAGTATCAAGGGCTTGTTAAGGATTTGATGTCACAAACCGATCAAACCAAAGCGGCTGAGACAATGCAGGCGAAAATCTTTGAATTGATTCAAATGTTAGCCAATAACGCAGCCTCTACCAGCATTAATGTGAAAGCCAATGCACAAGAAGGGGATTTGATTGCTGATATTGATACTGGTTTTAAACCGGGCGTAAACTTCGATGCTGCGCAGATGATGCAATTACTTGCCGCGCCATCTCCAAGTTCTATCATGCCTTTATTGGTGGGCCGAGGTAATGTGTCATTGAGCAAAGGGGTTACTGATAAAGCAGGATTAACGCCTATGATTCAGGTGATGGCTGCAGAGTTTGTGACGTTAAAAGATGATAAGTTTATAGCGGATCTGCAGATAACGGATGGTCAGCTGCTTATTAATGGGACACCGCTACCGCTGTCACCTCAGTAATACTTAAGGTGAAAGTGCGCTAGGTTTAGAATATTCCTAGTTTTAAGCCCTCGGCCATTCCTGCGCCGAGGGTTTCACACTCTTTAAGAAATTCATCGCGAAAGTTGCCATGCAATAACAAAGGCTCCTGCACCGCTTTCCATTTCAAGCCAGTCACAATTCTTTCAACGCTATTAATAGTGCCCGTTCCGTCTAAGCCGGCCTTTACATAGAGTGCCCACGGTAGCGCCTCTGTTTTTTCTAAGCTGGGGTAGTAGATGCGTTCGAAAAAATCTTTAATTTGACCACTCATGTAACCAAAGTTTTCCGTTGTGCCAATGATGATGCCACTGCAATCTAGTACGTCGGCAGCGGTCGCCTCTAACGGTGGTTTAACCATGATGCGATAGCCACTTTCTGCCACCCCTTTTTGAACGGCATTTCGCAGGATGAGTGTGTTATTTGAAGGTGTATTGGCGACAAGTAGCAATGGTTTCATGCGGCGAGGGTTCCTGTTCAAAGCGACTCTAATGCCTCTTAAGTACCTACTATGATGTAGGTAAACGCTTAGATTTCTGCTGTAATATCGCTTAAGTTAGATATTCTTAAAAACACTTGCATGTTAATAAAGACTATCTCATTATTCTCACAAATTTTCTATTGGCATAACAGTTTTTGCCTTTATAATTTTTGTAAGAGCGATAAGATTTTTTAACGAATGGGTGTGCCGACCGATTCGAAATTGACCACTGGCCTCTATCAGCTGATGCGGCCTCATTATTTGTTCAGGAAGAGAGCATGACAACTTATAAAAGTGATATCGAAATAGCACGTGAAGCAACGATGCAGCCGATTGGTGAGATTGGTGAGAAGCTTGGCATTCCCTATGAGGCTTTGCTGCCGTATGGCCATACTAAAGCAAAAATTAGTCAAGACTATATTAAATCGGTTCAGGGTAACGCTGACGGTAAATTAATTTTAGTGACAGCTATTTCACCAACGCCTGCGGGCGAAGGTAAGACAACAACAACCGTAGGTTTAGGTGATGGTCTAAACCGCATCGGCAAAAAAGCGGCAATCTGTATTCGCGAGCCAAGCTTAGGTCCTTGTTTTGGAATGAAAGGTGGCGCAGCGGGTGGTGGTCATGCTCAGGTTGTCCCGATGGAAGACATCAATCTTCATTTTACGGGTGATTTTCATGCCATCGGGGCTGCGCACAATTTACTCGCAGCACTCATGGATAACCATGTTCATTGGGAAAATAAGTCTGGTTTAGATCCCCGCCGGATTGCGTTTCGCCGCGTGGTCGATATGAATGATCGTACGTTACGTAACATTGTGACGGGGTTGGGCGGGCCATTTAACGGAACACCGCGCGAGACGGGTTTTGATATTACGGTTGCGTCAGAAATTATGGCGATCTTCTGTTTGGCAACGGATCTTGACGATTTGACACGCCGTATCGGTAATATTGTTGTGGGTTACACACGTGATATGAAGCCAGTGCTGGCCAGTGAAATGAATGGTCAGGGCGCAATGACGGTATTGTTAAAAGATGCCTTTATGCCTAACTTGGTTCAAACGCTGGAAAATAATCCTGCGTTCATCCACGGCGGCCCATTTGCTAATATCGCTCATGGTTGTAATTCAGTGATTGCCACTAAAACGGCGCTTAAGATAGCAGACTACGTGGTCACTGAAGCAGGTTTTGGTGCTGATCTTGGTGCTGAAAAATTCTTAGACATTAAATGCCGTAAGAGTGGTTTAACCCCTTCTGCCGTAGTATTGGTCGCTACGGTTCGTGCACTAAAAATGCACGGCGGCGTACCAAAAACAGATCTTGGGCCTGAAAATACCCAAGCGGTGGTTGATGGTTGTGCCAATCTGGGGCGTCATATCGACAATCTTGCAAACTTCGGTGTTCCGGTCACCGTAGCGATTAATTCATTCGTCACTGACACTGACGCTGAGCATCAAGCGATTCAAGATTTTTGTGAATCAAAAGA
>ENA-ORXT01002576-ORXT01002576.1-marine-metagenome-genome-assembly--contig:-NODE-2576-length-21544-cov-27.308753_pt1 | contig 21544 bp, 21 predicted proteins | sample MGYA00237868_ERZ511482 | MGnify/ENA metagenome assembly ERZ511482
GAAAAGATGTTATTATGGAGTGATGGGCTTTTAGATGCTACTTCGAAAATTAATTTGAAAGGTTTTCTTTTAAATAATAAAAGCAGTATTGAAGATGTATTAAAAGGAAAGTTAGACAAAGAGCGAGTAGTAATATATGATTCTCCAGATATAGAGAATGCAATAGAATTAGGGCATAAAAGAATTTATAAATTCTTCTTTATATTTAAAGAAATTGCAATTAACGAATCTCTATCGATGTATTTGCTTTGCAAAGAAGTTAAAATTAGAAATGGAAATACAAACGTTTTGGTAGGCTGGGTAAGAAGTAATAGAGTAACGCCGTGGAACACCCGGTTTGCTTTGGAACCCAATTTTGATCCGATTGCATTTACAGAAAGAAAAAACAATGTTGAGGATTTATCAGTAAAATTATTTTTAGAAGCTAAATATGCCCTCGATTATGCTCAAAGTCAACCCTATCTTAATGATGGGGTAGAGGCTAACGACCCTATATGGGAAGATGATCCGGTAAAATTTTCTCAAGAAAAATTAGCAGAAGGTAATCAAATAAGTGAAACTTATAATACTGATACTTGCCGTTTTAAAGGTGGAGTAGTTCGCTTTCCTATGCTTAAATCAAAACAAGATTATTTTGAAACCGCATTTGTAGGTGACTTAACAGCAGTTGAGCAAGGTAAAATTATGGGAGCAATAAGTGATGAAAAATTTGCTGACTTAACTGAAAATTTAGATAAACGTGTTGTTGGTAACAACAATATAAATGTGTTGTTTGTTGTAGACGGCACTAACGGAATGAAACAATACATTAAGGCAGTTTATAATGCAATTGGTGAGCTTAAATCTATTGTTGATAATAAGCCTGATAAAACTATAAAATTTGGAGCTGCGGTATATGGCGATTTAACAGCTAACGAATTTGAAGTGGAAAAGATGGACGAGAATGAAAACAAGGTGATAGATTTTTTAAAAAGAATAGAGGCTAAACCCAAAATAAATGAAAATTCACCGTACGAATCCTTATTTTTTGGTATTGAACAAGCTTTAGCAAAAGCGAGGCTAAATAAAAATCATTTAAATATTGTTGTAATTGTAGGAGATGCAGGAGAGAATGAAAATGGAGAATCTATTTCAAGTCAGGTAAAAGTGCAAAAAAGTTTAAAAGCATGGAATGCACACGTATTAGCTTTTAATAGTAACGTTACTGGTGGAAAGCCTGGAGCAGATTTTAAAAACCAAATGGAAAAAACAATACTAGAAACCGCCAAAAGAATTTATGACGATTATAAATATTTAACCCGCTTTCAAAATTACAATATAAAGCCTCCAGAATTGGTTATGCAAAAACTGAAAGGTGGAGTAACTTATGGTTCTTATACTGATTTAAGCAATGCACTAAGCATAGAGCGCATTTTAGTTGATGAAGTTGAAAAGGCCATCAGTAAAGCAGATCAACTAATAAATTTATTAATAGATTTTGTGTATAATGGCAATGCTATTCCAAAAAATTCTGCAGGCACTATTGGCCCGGCTTTTGGTAGTATGATTGGAGATATTGAATTTACAGAAGAAGAACTAAAAAATTTAGCTTACGAAAAATATCAATTTTATTTAGAAGCTTATGCCCCTATTAAAATAGATGGTGCCAGAAACAACAGCTTCAGCTATGTTTTATTTATGCCAGAAAATGACTTGCGAGAATTAATTGGAAGGTTAGATCGCTTGGCAGGCTTTAGAGATGCAACAAGCAAAGGAGCAAGGCAAGGCGTAATAGATACCTGGTGCGAGTTGTTAAGAATTTATACAGGAGAATCCGATAGGCAAGCGTGCTTAAACTATACCCCAGAAGATATTAATAAAATGATACAAGGAATAGAAGATGATTTAATTTCAATAGGCAGTAGTAACTTATCGTTTCTTAAGTTGAAAAAAGTTAAAAGTGATAGAAATGTACCCGATGCAATTATTAGAGACTACGTAATTGAAATATTAAAAAAAGCAAAAGTTTTAAAAAAAATATACGACTTAGGAACCGAATATGAGTTTAGTTATACTTCAAATGGTAATACCTATTATTGGATTCCGATTCAATTTTTACCCTAAAATAGTCATAATGATATGAATGAATTATTTTCAATAAGTAAAATAACAGCGGGTTATGCTATAAACCAGCCAGTATTAAGTATTGAAAAATTAAATTTTGAAAAGCAAAAAACAACTTTTATTCTTGGTAAATCGGGTATAGGCAAAAGTACTTTATTGGAGCTTTTAGGTTTAATGAACAACACTTTATTGCCTGGCGCAAATGCTAATTTATCTTACTCAAATGGTATTGCAAATCAATCTTATTTCGATTTATGGAAAACAGGTGATGCAAAGTTAGCAAGATTTAGAAATGCTAATTTTAGTTTCATTTTTCAAAATGAAAATTTAATGCACAATTTTTCAGCAGGAGAGAATATGTGTTTTACTCAAATGATGCAAGGGCGTTCATTTAAAGAGGCAAAGGAAGTTACTTTAAAATTTATGAGTCAATTAAATATTGAAGAAACAAAATTTAATGCTTCTGTAAGTCATTTTTCTGGCGGCCAAAGGCAACGTTTGTCTTTTATAAGAGCATTAGCTACCAACTATAAGGTGCTTTTTGGTGATGAACCTACTGGCAACTTAGATTCATTTAATGCCACTAAAATGATTGAAACCTTAAAAACAGATCTTGAAAAAAAGCAAGCTTCGGCTATAGTTGTGTCGCACCATATTGAACTTGCACTTGAGTTTGCCGATCAAATTATAGTAATTACACCAAAAATAAATACTAATACAGAAGATAAAATAGTTGGTGAAATTGTTGACCAAAATATATTTAACAGAGCAGAATGGATAAGCAACAAAGCTAGTTTTAAGGCACATTTAGAAAATAGTATAAAATAATGGGAAAACTACTATTTGCTATTCTTCTGATAAAAAATGGTTACGAACAATTATTGTTTCGAAACGAGTTTGTTGTTTTAGCAGGAAACAAAGCATCTAAATTAATAAGACTTGCTGTTATTGTTTTTATAACCTTTCTTTCTTTAAGCTTTTCTAAAGGCAGTTATGATTATCTAAATAAAAAAATGAACAATCCATATACTAATTGGGTAAATGTAAAAATTGGCACAATGGAAAGGGAAGATAAGAGAGCGCCATTGATGAAATTTTTTGACGAAAAAGAAAACAGAGATAATTTTAATATTGATACAATAACAGGTTACACCATTAGGTTTGAAGAGTTTTACCATAAAGCCGATTATCTTATTTATTTAGATGCCAGAAGCATAGAACCAAATACCAGACTTTTCGAAAAAATTACTGATAAACAAAATTTGTTGTGGACTAATTACAACAGTAAAACTTCACTTACAGATACATTATCAAAAGAAAGTGAGCTTCATTACAACATAATTATTACAGAAGATTTTTTGAAGAAATTAGGCTACGCTGCAAATGAAAAAATTTATAAGATTAAGAAAAAATACATAGATGTTGATATATGGTTAAATATTATTGCAGCAGTAAAATACATACCTAATGAAGCAGATCTGCTCGTATTTCCTAATTTGTTTAATAGCTTAACTCCAAACAATAAGAAAAAATTTATTACAAAAGAAGGCGGAAACGTATTTGAATTATTAAGCAACAACAGCAATAAAGATAAAATTGCAAATAAAATAAAACCAATATTAGGAGAAGTTGGCGAAAATATTTCTAGTATAGATGTAGAAGAATTTAATATTTCAGAAACAAAAAGGTTACATAAATTTACTTTTAATGTAAATCCGTGGGTCGATTTTAAGAGTAAAGATATTTTTAATGCCTTGAATGAAAAAAAACTTTTAAAAAATGATCTTCAAATTTTTCAAAAATTTGAAACAAACAGTAAAAAAGAAGTTATTAATAAGCCAGACTTCCTTGCATTTTACTTTAAAAAATTAGATAAAGTAAGAGCTTTTAAAGATACTTTGAAAAATATTGCAATTGAAGGAGATAGAGGTGAATTAAAGGCTTTAAGTTTAGATGTTGATTTGGCTCAAATTGAATCAAAAGAAAACTTTGCCTATGTGAGCGCATTAACTCGTACAATTTCATTTTTATTATTTGTACTTGGTTTATTCACTATTGTTATTTACCTGGTCAATCTGTTAAAAACGCATTTAAACAGCATCAAAAAAAACCTTGGCACCTACAAAGCTTTTGGCTTTAGTGGAGCTAAGTTAAATGCAATTTATTTTAAAATAATTTTGAGCAAATTAGTTGCAGCCTTGTTAATCGCTTTTGTTCTGCTTATTGCTTTGCAATATTCTGGCTTTGCCGATTGGCTGCTGGCCAACTTTACAGGCTTAGATAAAAATGTTAGCTGCATTAGTGTTTTTAACTATTGGAATTTGGCTGCAATTGTTATACTTTTAATCACTACTTTTTTCTTTAACTATCAAACCATAAAAAAAATATTAAATAAAACACCTGGTGATTTAATCTACAATAGAAATTAATTAAAAAACCTTAAAACCGATAATATTTTGATTTTAGCCTAAATATATAATTACGGCTTTTAATAATCAAAATATTATCTTAATTTCACGAATGAAAAAGATAAATATTAAAAACCTTGAAACCAAAAAATAAAAAACAGTTTAATTGGAGTTACATTAGGTTTTACTTAATGTGGCTAATTACTACTTTGTTGGTATTGGTACCAATGGTAGTTTTATTTAGTAATTTGATAAAGTGTGATGAATGCAAAAGAATAGAAAAAAATAAAGAAGTTGGAGACGTTAAAAATGTTAACTATGAAGAACTTGTAAAAGGCTTAGACTCTTTGAATACAATTGTTAAATTTATTGATGTCAATAAAGATTCGAGAGAGCTAAAGAGAAACTTAGATATTTTAGATGAATATAGAGATGATTTTATAATACAGGATAACAAAGAAATAAGTGAAACGTTAAGAAGCCTTGCAGGAGAAATATATGGGTTAACTTTTTCTTACATAGATTTAATGGAGCAAAAAGAAAAGAGTAGGGAAAATTTACTAAAATTAAAAGATGAAAAAATTTCTGATTTAGATAATCAAATAACCGTTTTAAGATCACAATTAAATAGCATTATAAATAGAAAGTAATCAAACCAAATGGGAAGTATAACAACATTAGCGACAATTGGAGGGGTAGTAGCCATTTTAACCATGGTTTTTACTCAGTTAATTGCCAATAAGTTTAGGTCTAAACTTCGGTCACAAACCAAAAAGGTAAAGCTATTTTCTTTTAATTCAATGCTTTATTTAGCATCAGCTATTTTATTATTAGCATTGCCAGTTTTGCTTTCATTGTTAGTAAAAAATGAAACAATTGGCTTAATGGGCTTGTATATTATTACAGCGTTGTATGCAACTGTAATGGGCATTTTACACATCTTTACACATTATAAATATGTAAAATGGGCAGAAAAAGCAGTTGATTTGTTGCCAGATATTTTATACACTATAGTTATTGCTTTAATGGCAACTGTGCTTTTTAACTTTATATATCAGTACATAACCGAAGATGATGAAATTTATACAAGCTTGTTTGTTACACTATTATCTTTTATAATACCAATGTTTGTATTAAAAACGGTAACTTTATATAATCAAATACCAGAATTGGAATACCAAACATTTAAAATTAGTGAAGGAGATAGAAGGGTAGCTCCAGGAGAAATTAGAAACGCTGCAAGAAGAAAGGTCGTTTTTCATGTTAACACCAAATCGGTTCATAATAAGAGAGAAAAAATTGATGCAACCCTATTTAGTGATGTAGAATTTGGGGTTTGCGTTTATCATATTTTAAAAGAATATAACACCCGACCTGAATTACCTGATGTTGTTTTACGTGATGATGAAGGCAACGAAAAAGAATTCATTTTTTACTTTAAGCCCAAATTTCTCGGTATAAAAAAATTGATTGACCCGTTTAAAAGTGTAATTGACAACCGAATAGGAAATAAGGCTGAGATTGTGTTTCATAGTATAAAAAAACAAAATACCTAAAAAATGAATTCAAAATATACAACTTATAAATTGCCAGTAAATTGGGAAACTGGTATGATGCTCAATCAAACACATTTAAACGAGCTTAACGATTATATGTTCAGCATACGTCGTAATAGTATGCTAAAAGGTTTGCATTATTATAACTATGGTTTACTTCCCGATTATGATAATAAATTTGATGCTCTAAAGATAAGTTTAGAAAAACAAAGCAGTCAATTAATTGTTCAGTTAGAACAGTGTTATGTACTAACCTTTGACGGCTTTTGTTTTAACATTAACCCACAAACAATTAAAACTGGCTATTTAAATTATAACAACCTAAGTATTTCAATTGATTTAGATCAGATCAATCAAAATTACATGCTGATTTATTTATCCTACAATCCCGATGAAATTGTAAATATTGGTCATGTAGATGTTGCTAAAGATGATTTTGAACGGAAACCATATCGCAACATGGCTATAAAACTAAACTACAGTAGTATTGAATCGGTTAATCAAGTGGCTCAATTTGAAGGACAAGGTAACTCCATTCCATTAGCTATAGTTAATATTACCAATGTCGATAATCCTCAATTAGAAAAAAAGTATATTCCACCTTGTGTTAATTTTTATAGTGATGAACGCTTATCCTCCATTTTTGAAAAACTAAAAAAAGATACCAATGCACTTTCAGAAAGTATGACACAGGTGTTGAGTTTTGTTAGGGAAGATGAAAAAGACAACTTAGTTTCTAATCTGACTTTAGATTTGAGTTTCTTTTTAAAAACTCTATTACCAATAGTTGCGGAAATTAATGCAGCCCTTCGGTCTAAGCTAAAAGTAGATTCTATTATTGAGCTTTTCTACTTATATAAAAAATTAGCAACAACTTTTATAGCCAGTTTTGATAGTATAGAACAAACCAACCGACGTGAAATGGCCAACTATTTTGCCGAAATGCATGGCACACCAAACCAGTTTAGTAAAATTGGCTTAAATTTAGTGGAAGCAAATTACGTACACGTGAATGTGTACAAAACTTGCTTGGAACCCATTTTACAATTTGTAGATTTAATGCTTAACCTAATGAAAGATATGGCAAGTAAGGGTTTGCAAATCAAACTATTTAGTCAATCAGGAACATCAGAAGGTTATAAAGAAAGAAAAAGAGAAGAAAAACCAGCCAATACTAAGCCAGCAACAGCTATAAAAGATAAAAATAAACAGAAAGATAAAAAAGACGATAACAACGAAATTTCTTGGATATAATATTTTTTAACAGCATTTATACAACAAACATTTTAAATTGTAAACAAATAAGAACATAAAATATGGGAAAATCAAAATCATTGTACGGCTACCAAATAGGAGCCACTATTGAAACGCAAGAGCGTGGTGCAGATGTTAACATAGTACCCGACAACAAAACTTTGATTGCATTACCTTTAAATGATGAACCAGATATTGAAGCCGACCCACAACGGCTCAAAGATATGAAAGAAGTTTTTACCCATTACCAACCTAAAGTGGAGGTAGACTTAAAAAACTTAGAAGGCGAAGCGGAAATGAAAGAATTAAAGTTTAGTGCTTTAAGAGACTTTACAAAAGATGGGATTATAGCACAAGCACCCGTTTTACAAGAGTTGCAACAACAAGAAGAAACCTATGCCCGTTACATAGATATAATAAACAACAACGAAAAACTAAAAGGTATACTTAGCGACCCTGAAATGAAAAAAGAATTTTTAGAACTGGTAGATATGTTGGCAGAAGAATTAGAAGAATCAAATAAATAGAAAAACTAAATATTATGGCAGAAGCAACAGAAAAATTAGTCAAAATAAAAGAAAAGGTTGACGTTCTCAAAAAGAAGGGCGGCTTTAGAATTTTAGAAGGTATTATTGATGGCGTAAAAGGCATTAGAGAATTAAACCCTAAAGATGAAGCCCGCCGAACCGCCTTTTTAACCGATGAAGACAAAAAAGAAAAACGCGAGCAGCTCAAAAAAGAACTTAGCTTAATTAAAGAAATATTAACGCAAAGCGAAGACACAAATGAAATAGTAGAAAAGTGCAAAGAAAAATACGAGCAAGCAGCTAAGGTTTTACAAGAAAATTTGACAGAAGCCTTTAGCAACACAAAAGATTTGGAAAAAGCTTATCGTGCGTTAGATTTGTTTTTTAAAAATTCGGAAGAAGAAAGCATAAGAAACCTATTTATTATTAACGTGCCAGTTGAAGAATTTAAAAGTGCAGAAAATACAGAATTACGAGAAAGTTTAAATCAGCATTTTAAAGACAAATATGATCGTTTCTCCTTGCAAGACAATTACTCGCTTATGGTAATACCAGGTTATTTAGGCGACAACTTAGAGTTTTGGAGTAAAATGGCGCATAAATACCAAATAACTTTAGTTACCGATTACAAAGATGAGAAGGATATGGAATCGGTTGAAGATAGTGTGGAAGAAAAGAAACTAAAAGGCAGCGATAAACATCTTTCTAACACTATTATAACGTGTAACTATGGCGTGGTTCGTAAAAAGATAGACGGGGTAGAAGATGATGATATGTATTTACCAATGTCAACTGCATTAGCAGGTAAAATGTATAGTGGCGACGGTATTCAGCCATCAGCAGGTAAAAAATATGGTAAGTTAGATGGCGTACTCGGCACCCGAATAGATTTGTTGCGCAGTAAAACGGATGCCATTGATAAAATGGGAATGATACCAATTATACACGAAAAGCAATGGGGCGTAGTAGCCATGTCTGATACTACTTTAGCAGCCGAAAGCAGCGACCCCGATTTAAAAGCCATTGGGGTAGTACGTGCCAACGATTGGATTCAAAAAAGCATTGTCGATTACCTTAACGGCTTAACTTTCCAAACCTTTGATGGTAATTTAGCCAAAGAAATTAAAAGATCTTTACGAACTTATTTTGAAAAAATTAGCGGATACGGAGGCTTGTTAGAATCATACTCTATTGATAAAGTTGACAAAGATCCCAAAAATCCTCAAAAAGTGGATATTTCCATTCGGGTAAAACCTTACTTTGCAACCAAACATTATGTGGTTGATTATACAGGTACACAAGGCAAATTTGAATCAGAAGAACAAGATTAAGACATAAATAAATATGGCACTTCATAAAGAAATGTCATATTTTTAATTTTACAATAATATTAGAAGCGAAAGGGTTTTGCATAATGAAACTTTGAGTCCCGCTTTCCGTTCAAATGCTGCGCCAACACACAATGCCAACGCTACATGCAGCATAACCACTCCAATCGGGGCTACATTAATACATGCGTGCTATCGTAGGAGGCGAAAAAATAATCAAAGTCGAAAATAAACATAGTTTTTTATAAAAAACTGTTAACATTATAAGCATAACCAGTATAATACAGTAACAGATAGTGATTTTACAAGATGATTTTGACTTTAGAGATGTAAATAACATCAAAGCTTTGTATCGTGAAACCTACTATTCGGTAGCTATACAGTTGTTGGATAAAGGTATGACTGAAGCCGATATTAAAAAGAAATATCGTAAAGCCCTCATCTATTTAAGTGCGCAGCAAAAGCTGCAAACTTTCGATTATCAAAATCTGGATATTGTTCTTTATTTATTAACTTTATGTTTGTTGGAGTAGTTTTATACCAAACAAAAAGATAATCCATTCGATTGTCCCACGCTGGCGGGGGATTAAGGGGGTGGACAAGCTTTTAGCAAAAAAATAGGATGGAAACAAAGGTGAGAATTAATATATTACATTTCTTCAAAAAATATAATATCTGCAAAGCTAACAACGAGCCATAGCCGCCTGTAAATTAGCCCCGATTGTAGTGGTTATGCTGCCTGAAGCGTGGCATTGTGCGTTGGAGTGTTTGGCAGCATTTGAACGGAAAGCGGGACTGCTGTTTACACGAACCTATTCGTTTCGCTTCATTGCATTATTATTGTATTTTAGCAGATTGCAACAAAACGTTTCTTTTTACAATTTAATAATGCAAGAACAAGACTACATAGAAGGCAAGTTAAAAGGCGATACATTAGGGCAGTTTCAACAAAAGCTGTTGAAGGGGGATTTTAATTTTTCCGCCAAATTGCCTGATTTTGCCTCTGAAAATAGTGCTGTTGAGCAAGCTGAAAAAGAATTGCTGGAGGAAGATTTCTTTTTTATACAACGTTTAAAGTGGCGCGACAGAAAAGCACAATTAAGATTGTACGGAATATTGTATCCTAAAATAGAAAAACACATATTAAACAATAGCGGCAGCCTTGATGATGCGAAAGATTTTACCCAGGAAACTATTATTAAATTATATAAAAAAATTAATGAAAACAGTTCTAAAATTATTAACCTAATAGGTTTTGCTTTAGGCATTGTAAAAAATGATTGGCTTAAAGAATTACACAAACGAAAAAGAAAGTCAGAAAAATTGCAATTTATTAGTAAGCAAAATATAACTTATGAAATACCCGAATTAGAATTTGAAGATATTGAAAATTGTGAAGAAGTGATATTAAAAGAAAGTATGAAAGCGCTTAAACCAGAACAAAAAGCATTTATTGAATACTACGATTTAAATGAACACAGTATAAAAGAAACAGCTATTTATTTTAAAATGGACGAGGGAAGTGTGCGAGTAAAAGCAACCAGAGTTAGAAATTATTTACATAAGAAAATTACCGATCATCCTAATTTTGATGATTGTTTTAACAAATGAGCAGAGCAGCAAATATCGACGATTTTGTAAAAAGCCGCATGAGCGGGCCGCCTTTACAACAGTTTCAAAGCCAAATGCGTGGAGATGCTACCTTAACACGTGAGGTTGGTGATCAACAAATGGTATTAAATTTAGTTAGTCGTCAAGCAAATAGTAATTTACGTGCCCAAATTCAGGAGGTAAGAAGTACCTACGAAAATCAAATGCAAATTAGTGCGAGAAGAGTAGATGCTGGCTCGAAACCACTTCCGAAGAAATTCACGGGAATAGGTGAAGCAAATGAAAATGAAGCGGCGTCAGTTATTAAAGTTATCTTGTATCTCGAAAACTATCGTGCCGAATTGCAAGATTTGAAAATAGATTTTAAACAAGAAATTGATCAGATTGGTCAACCAAGCAGTAAAGTTACTGGTGCTCGTATTTTGTTAACATTGCCTGTTCAAAAAAATACTAAAATTTGGAGTTGGATGATTGACCCAACCAAAAAGCTAAATGGTGAGCTAAGTTATATTAACGCTAACGGTAAAGAAAGTAAACGAATTGAATTTGAAGAGGCCTACTGTATAACATATAAATTAAAGTACGATGCTTTTAGTACGGAACAAATAAAGCAAAATACAGTAGAGCAAATTACTATAGTACCAAAAAAAATGAAGTTTAAAGGAGCTACTTTTCAGGTTTAAGTAATTTACTAAATTATCAACTATTTAAACATATAATTACCTTTCTGGCTTAATCTTAATAACTAATCTTCTGAAACAAGTAGTTAGATTATTGATATTATTCATTTATGTAAAATTTGACATTGGCTCGTAACTGTTCAGTAGAGGTTTAACGTCTGACAGCGAAGCGGTCTGACGTTAGATAAATTCGACTGGGTGAAGTCAAAAACACTCTTTTTCGCCTCAATTATGTCTGATGTCTAACGTCTGACGATGAAATGGTCTGACTTCTGAATAGTTACATTGGCTCAAAAAAAGTTTTCAATCCACTTTCATTTATTGCATAAAAATACTATATTTACAAAAAGTAAACACATACACCAACTAAATCATATAAAATCCTAACCAATACAGAAACCATCTTGCATATTTTTTAATTATGCAAATTTTTTTTTGCCAGCCCATTGTTTCTATGCTATAAAAAGTATTGGTAACATGCTTAGTTGATAGTAAAATGTTAGTAAAAGTTAAATATAGTAAGATGGTACTACTTACTTTAATATTATATTGAATTAATACTTTAAATAAAACATAAATTAAAAAACTATGGCAGCAGTAATTAAAGCCTTATTTAAATGCGACGGACAAGAAAGCGAAGTTACCAACTTGTCTTATTCTTTTGATCAAAACATTGACAACATTGGTCAGCCAGCCGGCGAAGTGCGCGGTGGTATTATTAACGTATCCTTAATGTCAGCCAAAAGCGAAAAACGTTATGGTTGGATGGTCGCCAGCGATGTTAAAAAGTCGGGCGAAATTGAATTTATCGACAGTCAGGGACAATCCTTAAAAACCTTAAAATTTGAAGATGCCTATTGCGTAGGCTACACCGAAGATTTTACGGCTTTTGATGGCAAAGCCTCCGGCGGCGTAACGGTAAAAGATGGAGCAAAGGAACATCTAACCCTATCGGCCCGGAAAATATCTGTTGCTGGTGAAACGCACGAAAACAGTTGGGAAACGATTTAGACGGTGGTAGAATACAGAGCACAGATTTTTAGAGTAAGAAATTGCATTATCTAAAAATCTGTTTTCTGTACTCTAATAATCTGTTTTCAAAAAATCTAAACATCTGACAGTCTGTCTTCTGTGCTCTAACATCAAAAAATCTGATCTCTAAAAAAATAATATGGCAACCGTAACCACAAATGTATATTGTGATGGCATAAAGTTAAACGTACACAGTTTAAGTGTCGATCAAAAAATCAATTGGCACCATAGCTTTAGAATTGCTGTAGCTTCCGAATCGTTGGAAGGCAAAAAAGCAGTGAATATTGATAACTCTGTTGAGTTTCTTGGTAAAATTGTGGATATTGGAATTACATCAAGGCGAACTCTTTCGGGTGACGGATTAAATTTTAAAGGCATTGTTACTTCGGTACACATTGACCGCACGTTTACCGAAGATAACCTCATTATCATTAGCGGTTACAGTCCCACTTATTTGTTAGAAGATGGTTTGGGTTGTCAGTCTTTTGAAGAAAAGAAAGGCGATCAAATATTTAAAAGCATCGTTGCTAATTACCCAGCCAATTTATTAAACCCTTCGGCTGGTGGAAACTACTCAAGCCCTATACCGTATATGGTGCGCTACAAAGAAACCAACTTTCAATTTTTGAACCGTTTGGCCGCTATGTATGGTGAATGGTTTTATTACACAGGGCAAAATTTAATATACGGACAAATACAAGAGACCAATCAGGTAGAGATTAGTTTGGGCACCGATTTACAAAGCTACGAGTACGGCGTAACGATGAAGCCAGCTAACTTCGATTGGCTAAGTTATGATTATACCAAGAACAACCAATTGAGCAAATCTTCCAACTCGTATAAGCCAACTACTTTAAATGCATACAGTAAAAAAGCCTTAGACGTTGCCTCCAAAAGTTTTGCTGGTGGACATAAAATACCCACTATGTACGACATTAAAGAGGAACGCCAACTAAAAGAACGCATAGAAATTAGCAAAACCAATATACTCAGCGACACCTCCACTTTTAGCGGACAAAGTACCAACCCCTCGCTAACCATTGGCACTAATTTGAGTGTCTTTGCCAACAACAGTACTACGGGTGTTTTCAAAAAAGTATTCATTAACCGTTTTCGGGTAATTGGCGTGCAGCATCATGTTAATCAAAATAATGATTACCAAAACAACTTTGAAGCCCTGCCTTTTGAATGTACTTTGCCGCCTGTTAATCCTAATGTTTTTAAGCCGGAGGCGGAATCGCAGATTGCGGTAGTAAAGGAAAATAATGACCCACAAAGTTTGGGCAGAGTTAGAGTACAGTTTAACTGGCAAAGTGGCAACGAAATGACTCCCTGGATTAGGGTAAGCACCGCCCACGCAAGTGTTGACAGGGGCTTTTACTTTACTCCCGAAATAGATGACCAAGTGATGGTAGATTTCGAGCATGGCAATCCTAATCGACCATATATAATTAACTCTATGTACCACAGCCAAGCCAAACCGGAATTTTTCGATCCAGATAATAATTTCAAATCTATTAAAACACGTTCAGGACATACAATATTATTCAATGATACATCAGGTAAGGAGAGTATAACTATAAAAGATAAAAAGGGAAATAGAATTAAATTAAATACCGCCAGTTCAAGTATTTCAATTTCTACACCAGGTACTTTATCGTTAAGTAGTAAAAATATGAAGACAAATGTTAAAGAAGATATGGAAATAAAAGTTGAAGGTAATATGAAAACAGAAGTAGATATAGATCAAGAAAATTTTGTCCGTGGAAATATGGAAAACCTGATTGTTGGAGATGCAAAGTATTCATCTTCTCAAAATACGGAAATTGAGGCCTATGGAAATTTAAGCGCAAAATCACTACAAAATGTAGAAATAAATGGCTTGAATATTGAGGTGAAAGGAAAAGCAAGTGCAAAAATGAGTGGACCTCAAACTGAAGTAAAAGGTACAGCTACATTAAATCTTGAAGCAGCTGGAATTACTACTATTAAAGGTTTGCCAGTTAAAATAAATTAAGATACAGTTATGTCAAAACCAGCAGCTAGAGTAGGAGATATGCATACTTGTCCGATGTTAACACCGGGGTTACCGCCTGTGCCTCATATTGGTGGACCTATCTTACCTCCTGGCGTACCTACAGTAATCATTGGTGGGATGCCTGCTGCTACAGTCAGTAACCAGTGTATATGTGTTGCACCTCCTCCTTTAGATATTATCTTAACTGGATCCACTACTGTATTTATCGGAGGCAAACCCGCAGCTACAGTAGGAAGTACGACTTCTCATGGAGGAACCATTATTCTTGGTTGTCTTTCTGTTTTAATAGGCGGTGTAGGACATCATTCTCAAGAGCAAGATTTCTCTTGTGTAATTGCAAGTTCAAGAAATTTAATTGAACACGTTACTGGACAAGATAATCTTGAATCTAATTTGAGAGATGAGGTAAGAAACATAATGGGTGATCCAGATCATGATTTTAATGTTCAAGGGATAAATCCTATACATGCATCTCAATTGTTAGACAATCACGGAGTTCCAAATACGGTAGAGAGTAATGTTACAAATGATAGGTTAATGGAGTTAACAGAAGATAATCCAGTTTTAGTAGGATTTCCTGGACATCGTGTAATGTTGGAATCGGTTTCAGAAGACATAAATGGAAATAGGACTTATAATGTACGAGATCCCGACCCAAGTTATGGCGGACAGCCGCGCTATATGAATGAAACAGATTTTAACAGCGAATATAATAGAAATGCAATTGTAATAATACCAAATTAATAATGACATGAAGATAGTAATTATATATGTGTTATTTATTTTGTGCACAGTGTTTGCAAAATGCATTAAAATTGAAGATAAATCAAATTTAATTAAAATTATGAATTTAAATAAAGTTGACTCTACACTACAAAATTTTTTAATAAACGAATTGAAATTAGAACTGACGAATGTGTCTATTCGTGACTTTTCAAAAAGCTATAAATGGTTGAATGGCAAAAAGGTATTTTGCATTTTCGATAAAAAATCTGAAAGTGCATATATCTTGCTTGAAGACGAATTGGAGAATTGGAAACAAATAAATAAAAAGGGCACCAGTAGCTTTTTTTTAGGTTTAATAGAACCATTGATAAATAATATTGATACTCAATCACCAAACCAAATTCGTCTTTTGGCAAAAACAATTTTTCAATTATATAATGATCCGAGAGGAGAGTTACTGGATGATTTATTTTTGACTCGAAACGAGAAAATATTATTTACTTACCTTGTTGTGGACAAAAAAAACCATGAATTATTAAAATCATATTGTGAAAAAATTAATAATTTGGAAAATGAAAATGGCTGGCAATTAAATTTTAATACCATGAGCAAAGATGGAGCAATTTTAAATTGGAATGTTTTGTACAGTGATACATTAAACGACATTAAAGTAATACAATTTGAAAAAGAGAACACGTTTTATTTCCCAAATGAATATTAATTCAGGCTGAATATATAAAAAAATATGAATTTCTGGATTATTAATATAAAAGGCAACAAAGTTGGATACCCGTACTGTTCTTCAAATAAGGATCTTCTATTCTATAAAGAAATTTTTCCAACATTTAATTCTAAAGAATCAGCAATTGAACATTGGAAGCCTACGATGGTTTGCTATTTACATTATGTAGATTTTGGAAAAGTTTTATATGCTAATCAAGAGGCTTGGGTATTTACAGAAAATGCAAAAAACTTATTATCCGATTTACTTCAAAATAATGTTGAGTATTTGCAATTGTATTCTAGAAATGAATGCCATAAAAAAATTGGCAGACTGCTTTTAACAACCAGAAGAAAAATATTTAAACCAATTGTAGAAACAGTACATACAGAAAAGCAACATCTAATAAACATACTTAACATTAAAACCTCCGAAGTCTTGGATTTTGAACAATCTGATTTTGATTATAACGAAGATGACGGAATGATATATGGAGTAAATAAGCTTGTTTTTAAACCTGATAAAATTAAAGATTGCCATATCTTTAAAATTAATAATCTGGGTATCTATTTTCAAACGGCAACTTTTGTTTCAGAGGAGTTTAAGGATATCGTTGAACAAAACGGTTTTAGCGGAGTTGAGTTTGAAGAATGTTAGCATTTTGCGTTCTATTTTTTAATTTGGCAATAACAACTATAATATATAATACTAAAAGATTAAAAATGAATGATTTGAAATCTCTATTACGCTGGGCATTTTATTTTGATTTTGGAACTTCACCAGAGCGAATGGCAAGCCATTATGCCAACGAATTAAGGCAAGCTCCAAGCCGTGCCACAGTCCGCGTTCTGTCAGAGTTATCTGGTTGTTCACCAGAACAATTAAACCGTTCTCATTTTCTAATAAGTATCAACGATTTTTTAAGACTTTATAAATCGAACATTATAGAAGCAGGCAGAAATACTGGAATTAATGCGGCAGTAATTGCAGCAGTTATAAGGTGGGAGTTTCTAAAAAATCTAATAGGTAGAGGAACAGATGATGTGCAACTTTTTTTTCCCGGTCAAAATGATGGAATAGGTTGGGGTAGCATGCACACGCAGGAAGCCATATCCTTAACTGATGAACGAAATTTAAACAGAGTAGCCTGCATTAGAATGGATGCTGTATCCATCATTCCTTTAATCGCTCAATTTATCAAAAATTGTGTAGATGAATATTTTGATGCATCAAACGGTATTTATATTGGGAATGATCTTGCTGTTATGGCATATTTTTATAATACCGGAATGCCTAAAGTACAAGAAAGTGCTCGTAGAAATAGAATTTATAATGATGTTAGTTTGAGGGATAATGTTAGACTTAACGTTACTGTAAACGAAATGGCAAGATGGGTCACAGCTAATCATTCTCAATTTATTCCTTATAATACCACACCTCAAATTCCTGATTTGGTAAAAGCCTATGCTGTGGGTTTTTAATTTAAAAAAATGATTTTTTAAAAACATTAAATTAAAAATAAAGTCAAACACTAAAATGAGTTACTTAAGAAATGGATCAATAAATTTAAGAAAAGGTTCAGAAGGCAATCCGGTAAAATACATACAGGAGAGGCTAGGTATCCAGATGGACGGTAATTTTGGCAGACATACCGATGCGGCCGCCCGGTCATTTCAAAGGAGGAACGGTTTAACAGTAGATGGAATAATTGGTCCGATTACATTTGTTGTTTTAATGACAGGTGATTTAGTAATTACATTCGACAGAATTAATCAAAAACTAACTTTAAGGCTTGAAGTGACAAGGTATGGCATAAGTAAAATTTTTGAGTGCAGTGCGGTTTCTGGATTACCAAGAGATCATCCACGAACAAGGCAATTAATTAGAGAAGGAAGATCAGAGTTAAGCAGACGAGTCAATTATATGGATATAAGACATGAGGATGTTGCAGATGTAGGCCCGATACCAGATAGAACGTACGAATTAGAGTTAAGGTCAAATATGCCATTTGATGAGTCAGGTGGAGGATGGGGTTTTGGTGGTTGGTATTTAGATCCTGGTGCATTATTAAGATTTAGCTATAGATTTGGATTAGGTGCAAGGGGTGGTTTTTTTCTTCATCAAGACGGCAATGGAATTGGCACAGGTGGATGTATAGGTGTATCCAAAATTGTAGATATGAGAAAATTACAAGAAATATTAATCAAATATCAAAGTGCGCAGTCTAAAACAAGTATTGATGTATCTGTAACATAATTATTCGAATAAAATAAATTAAATCATTTATGAAGTTTCTTGTATATATTTCATTGGCAATTTTGATAACTGTATTGCTCTTAATATTATTTTTTACATTAAGAGATAATCGAATATATAAAAAGCGATCAGAAATGATGGAATACCAGATTTCAACAATTAATCGGTTAATAAACGAACAAAATCAAACAATTAAAATCGATGAGCAAATAAAAAATGAATCTGATTATTCAATGAATGGAACTGGAAATACCACCTATTTGTTTTACTCAAAAATAAAATCCGTACAAGATTTTGCTATAGAAGTAGACACTGATAATAAGATAACATATATTGGATATAATAAGCCTTAAAATTATTTATTTAAAAGCTGTATTTAAAAATGACACTGATGTGCTTAATAATTTTATAAATAGAACTCAATAACATGAACAAAAAAGTAACCTATCTGCTCGGCGCAGGTGCCAGTTTTAATGCTTTACCCATTTTAAGCGAAATGAAAGATACCATGAAAAGTTTGGTTGTTAAATTGCAACAAAACGACTATCATAGTAACTACGCTAATAATGTGGTTGAAGACATCAACTGGATATTAAAAGAAGCGGATGATTATTTTACAGTAGACACCTTAGTAGTTAAACAAGTTGATACTGTCGGTTAATTTGGCAAAATTAGAACGATTACTTCGTTGGAGAACATCAACCATAGCTAAGGCTATGCTTAATAACCTCCGCCTCGTACTCGTCCAAATTTTACTCAAATTAATCCGAAACCACCAACTTGATTAACTACTTAGCTAAAAAATTTTTTACCCAAAAAAGATTAAATGATCTGGAAAAACTGAAAAGAGGGCTTTCTGCGTATTTTGTAATAGAACAGTTTAGAGAAAAGGAATCAAAATTTCCAGACAAAGATAGCGTTCACAAATCTACCAATATTGACCGCAGGTATATCAATTTCTTAGCATCCCTAACTTTAGAAACAGAACGAATTTATAAAGGTTATGGCACTATTGGGTTACCAAAAGATTTAAACATTATTACATGAAACTATGATATGCAGATGGAATTAGCATTTGCACACTATCTAAAAACAAAACAGCATGACACAAATTTTGAGGAAATCGTAAGCAAAAATGTCACCTCTTTTCCATTATTTGAAGCTTTTGAAACCGAAGTAGAAAAATTGCCTAATCTTGTACACTTAAACAGAGTTGCTGGTTTATACAATAATAAAGATAGTAAACACCAATTGCGCTTGATTGATTTTATTGATGCAGAAAATTCAAATGAAGCTAAAACTATGAATCAAATTTTGGAGGATCAAATTAGCATGTTGTATCTCAAAGATGCTAATCATGAACTTCAATCAAAATTTGATAACGGTATAACTTACTCTTGGGAAAAACTAAAGTATGGCAAAATTGCAATTGGCAGAGCAAGAACAATCATGGAAAGCACCGAAATTTTAGTTATAATTGGCTATTCTTTCCCATTTTTCAATAGAGAGGCAGACCGTTATATATTAGAGCCATTTTGGATAATATAAACAAAACCAGAAAAATTTATTTTCAAGATCCTAATCCTGAAGCTTATCATAATTTCTGCGGCAAATTTAATATTAATGAAGATGATGCATTTAGTAAATTGTCTGTAACTTCAATCACAAATGTAGATGAATTTCATTTGCCTTTTGAGATGTAGTTTTCATAGTCAAAAAGACACAAAATTTAGAGTTTAATTTAGCGAGCATGAGGCAAGAAACGCAATCATACTTGGACTGTCTTATTAGTATTTTCAATGAAAATGCATGTGTCAAATTTGATTCAATATCGCCAAGATTAAAACTAAATTTGTGTTACATCTTATGTTTAATTTGGCTTACCTAATAAACTTAATCGTCAGCGGGTATTCCCAAACCTCGTCGGCAGCTACTTTTATGGCTCCAATAACTGGGAAAATAAAGTATAGGGCAGCTACAATAAATATTTGAAGGTAGCTGCCAATAAAGAATAATGGCATAAAACTAACTAATAGGTAAATGGCTGAACTTATCGACCAATTGATAATGTTTTTACCGTATTGATCTACAATGGGATCATTTTCTTTATAGGTTGACCAAAGCAAAATGGGTACAACAATGCCCAAAAATGGTATAACCAGACTGCAATATTGACTTAAATGAAGGAGTACATTTAATCCTCTATAGCCTAATCCAAATTTTTGGTTTCCGGTGTTGCTAGTTCTAGGTGCTGAATTAGTATCATTGGTTTCAAATAATTTTTTCTTTTGCTTTTGAAATTCTTCTTCAGATAAGACACCACTTTGTCTAAGATGGTCTAATTTTTCGATGTTCATTTTATATTGAGGTTTATATAATATTGAACCGCAAAAGGCTATTAAAAGTTTCTTTAAATATTGAATTGTTGTTTATTTGTTGGTATTTGGGTTTCGTTAGCAAGCTGTGGTTGATTTATCACGCAGCAATAAAATTTTACCACTTAAAAAATGGTTCATTTAAAATTGCGACATAAAACTAACAAGGTTCAACAGTTGTAGAAAACACAAAATTTCTACTAAGGTTTTTGGTATTTTAAGGATATATAAGTATATTTAGATGTGGTTATCTTATGTTTTAGGAAATGGTAAACAAATCAACTATGCCCAAAGAAAAAGAACAGGAAACAGCTTTTATCAATGAGTTTGAAATGAGAAGAAGAGGTAACTACTTGATTACAGGTTAATATGTTCTTATCTTTAAACAATAAACATCAATTTTTTAATTACATAAACCCATAAAAAATGAACAACAAACTCTTATCAACTATCCTACTCATCTTAGCCGTATTAAGTAACAGTTTAATACTATTTGCCAATAACTTTAATGAAGATGATTGGCAATTTGTAAGCACCGCTACTGGCAAAACTACTGGCCATATTGGCGATTTAGTTATAACTAACAAAACAGACAAACCTAATACCATTTGGTTAAGGTCTTACATTATTCCACCCGAAAACGGCAGGCAAGGCTATGTTGCTTTAAAAAGAGAAGTAGCGGAAATTGAAGTGCAACCAGACAAAGCTTATACATATCAACTAAATGGCTATTGCATTAATATTGATCTGCCTCCTGTTACAAAAAATCAATCTTTCCCCGATTTTTTTAAATGGTTAGCACTCAAAGATTTTGATAGCACAATTGCGGAACGTTGGTACCAGTTGATAGAAAAACCCGAAACATTCGATTTTGAAACACAGTTAATACAAGCAGGGCCGATTATTTTAGAAGCCGTTCAAAATTTAGA
>ENA-ORXT01002577-ORXT01002577.1-marine-metagenome-genome-assembly--contig:-NODE-2577-length-21526-cov-4.662129_pt1 | contig 21526 bp, 17 predicted proteins | sample MGYA00237868_ERZ511482 | MGnify/ENA metagenome assembly ERZ511482
CTTACAGCATCAAATGAAGATTGTGGCGACTGTCCAGCAGATCCGATTATCTTTAGTGTATGCGTTGACCCAAATATTAACGTCAACGACCCAGGTATGCAAATGGCTTGTTCTGAAGATAATAATACCGGAGGAATGGAAAGTTTTGCATTAACAACTGCACCGGCAGGAGCCAATATCTCTTATATGATATTGGGAGCTGATTTGACTTCTGGAACAAATAGCCTTCCTGGTACTGCCCCACCAACTTCCAGACCTCCAGGACGAACATCAGCAGCACGACGAAGGAGAAGGTCGACATCAGCCCCATCCAGAAACCACCGATCGGCCCTTCGTGGAACTGAAAAAAGTAACCGACGAGCAGGACGACGAGGATGGCGCAGACCCAGCCGATGAGTTGGTAGGGAGGTGTTTTCTTGAGCATAGTTTACCGTTCTACAGGCTTCAGCCTGTTGTTCTCCAGGCTTCAGCCCGGACACTTTGTCTAACTTTTCAGGCTAAAGCCGGAAGAACGGCCTAAACCGTACAAATGTCAATCCCCTCCGCCAGTGCCTTGAGCTTATCCTCGTACGTCGGCACGAACTCCTGCGCCACGTAGCCGGTAAAGCCCGTTTCGTGGATCGCGCGGATGATCGCCGGGTAGTTCAACTCCTGGCTGTCGTTGATCTCGTTACGGCCGGGAACGCCGCCGGTGTGGTAATGGCCGATGTAGCCGTGGTATTTCTTGATCGTGTCGATCACGTCACCTTCCATGATCTGCATGTGGTAGATGTCGTAGAGCAACTGAAAATTAGGCGAGCCGATCATCTCGGCCAGCGCGGCGCCCCAGGGCGTTTTGTCGGCCATGTAATCGGGGTGATTGACCTTGCTGTTGAGCAGTTCCATTTGCAGGGTGACGCCCGCTTCCGCGGCCATTTTGACCATGGGCCGCAGGCCGATGGCGCAGTTCATCATGCCGTCGAGATCGGAGATACGGCGACGGTTGCCGCTCATCACGATCACGTTTTGGATGCCGTGGTCGGCCGCGTCGTGAATCACCTTTTTGTACTGCGCTTGCAGCGTTTTGTGGTTGGCCGGGTCGTTCCAACCCACCTCGATGCTGAAGTCTTTATGGGTGCCCATCGCGCAAGTCATGCCGTATTTTTTCAGCGTCGGCCAGTCGTCGACGGTGAGCAGTTCGATGCTCTTCAGGCCGATGTCCTGCCCGCGTTCGCAGAGTTCCTCCAGCGGGATGTCGTTGTAGCACCACTTGCAGGTACTGTGGTTGGTTTTGTACTCCGCGCCCGCCAATTTATCAGCGGCGTCGGTGGCGGAAATGGCTCCGGAGATGGAAGCGGCCCCAATGGTGAGGGCGGCGGATTTGATGGCTTTGCGACGGGTCATTGCTTGATCGGTTTTGTAGGATTGAGGGCTTAAGATAGCACTAAACAAGATTAGGGCGGGGTCGCCGGTGCAAAGGGAGGTTTGGGGCCTCGTTGCGAAAACGATCTTCGCTAGTTCTTTTTCCCAAACAAGGTCTTCGACCAAAACTCCTTCCGCTTCGCCCGCCGCTCGTCTTTACGCTCACCGCGTTCCAGCAGGGTGGCGATGCGCTCGGCGTACTCACGGGGGCTTTCGTTATTACGGCGACGCTTCCTGGCCATCATTTGCTCCACCTCCTGCGCGCGGAAGCGTTGCAGGCGGGCGACGATGTCGTTGACGGGCATCAGCTCGTCGTCGCTCGGGAAGAGGTCTTCGTTTTGGTAGATCGGCAGTTCTTCGAGGTAATCCGGGCATTCGAGCAGGGCGACCGTCATCGCATCCAGCGGGCGGAAGGAGCCGCCACGGTAGCGGCCCAACCCTTTTGTCCGCTGCACCTTACGCATGAAGGTGCCCCAGACCGGCAACGCGGTCGCCGTGGCCGAACCGCGCGTCAGCGTCCGGAAGTGAACGGCGGGGAACTCCGCGCCCACCCACGCGCTCACCACCAGCTTGGGCGTGAAGCCGACGAACCAGCCGTCCGCCTGGTTCTGCGTCGTGCCGGTCTTGCCCGCCAGCGCGCCGCTGATGCCGTAAGTGCGTCGCAGCCGGGAGCCGGTGCCGCCATCCACCACGCCGCTCAGCAGGAAGGTGGCGATGCGGGCCACCGTATCCGTCATCACCCGAACGGTCTTGCGCGGCCGGGCGAATTCGACGATCGTTTCCCCGTCCGCCGTCGTGATCTTGTCCAGGTAATGGATGCCCTCCACCGGCCGCCGGCCGTCGTTGGCGAAGGCGGAGTAGACGGTATTCATCTCCGGCAGCGTTGCTTCCACCGTACCGAGGGCGACACTGGGGATGGCCTCCACCCGCCCGGTGATGCCCATTTCGTGGATCTCGTCCACCACGTTGCGCAAGCCGCTGCGCACGGCGAGGTTGACGGCTACGGTGTTAACCGATTTGGCCAGCCCGCCGCGCATCGAGTACGCGCCTTTGTAATCGCCGTTCGGGTTGCGCGGGTTGTAGTCCTTAAAGTCTTCGATGGTGAACTGCTCCGCCGGCGTGTATTCGCACGGCAGCATGCCACCCTGCAGGGCCGTGGCGTAGATCACCGGCTTGATGCTGGAGCCGACCTGCCGCCGCGCCGTCACGTGGTCGTACTGCACGAAGCGGTAATCGACGCCGCCCACCCAGGCGCGGACGACGCCCGTCGCCGGTTCCGTCGCCAGCAAACCGGCGTTGAGCAGCGTGAAGTAGTGGCGCAAACTGTCGATCGGGCGCATCAGCGTATCCTTCGCTTCCGTCGTCCGCCAGTCGTAGATCGTCATCGGGCGGTGTTTGCGCAGCACTTCCATGATTTCTTCCTCGCTCTTGCCCGCCGCTTCCAGCGATTGGTAGCGGGGGCTGCGCTCCACCGTTTTCAAAAAGGCGTCTTCCCAGGGCGCGCGTTTATACTTCTTCCAGTCGATGGCCAGGTTCCGCTGGATGCGCGGCAGCTGCTCCAGCACCGCCTCTTCCGCCAGCCGTTGCATCACCGAGTTGACGCTGACGTGGATGCGCAGGCCGTCGCGGTCCACGTCCCACGGGCGGCTGTCGGGGCGTTTCTTGCCGGCCAGGGCTTTGTCCACCTCCGCGCGCAGCATCTTCCGAAAGTGCTCGCCGCTACCCACCCGGTTATTCTGCCGCTCGTAGTCGATGACCAGCGGCAGGGCGATCAGGCTGTCACTCGTCGCTTTGGCCATCGGCGTGATCGCCAGGCTGTCGAGCTGGGCCGAGGGGCCGGTGCGGGCCATCAGGGCGAGCACGGTGTTGCGCCGCTCGCGACTTCGGTCGGGGTGGGTGCGCGGATTATAGCTGGTGTTGGCTTTGAGCAGACCGACGAGCACGGCGGCCTCCTCCGCCCGCAGCTCGGCGGCGGACTTGGAAAAGAACCGCCCGGACGCCACCTCGATGCCGTAAGCGTTTTCGCCGAAGGGCACGGTGTTGAGGTAGAGGGCGAGCAGCTCCTGCTTATCGTACACCTCCTCCAGCCGCCCGGCGATGATCATCTCGCGCATCTTCGTTTTGATCATGCTCAACCGGCCGTTGTTCTGGCGCGGGTACAGCTGCTTGGCCAGTTGCTGGCTGATGGTGGAGCCGCCGCCGCCGCTCCGGTCGCCTTGCAACACACTCCGCCACGCCACCCGCGCCAATGCCCGTAAATCAATACCCTGATGCTCGAAAAACCGGCTGTCTTCGGTCGCGATCAAGCCCTGAATGACGTAGGGGGAAATTTCGGACAGTTCCACGCTTACCCGGTTTTCGCGGTAGTATTTGCCCAGCAACCGTCCGTCTTCGCTGATCACCGAGCTGGCCTCGGAGTTTTCGATCAGGGCCAACTCTTCTTTCTCCGGCATGTGACCATAGTTCCCTTTCAGCGCGCCGAGGTAGATGCCCACGAAGACCACCAGCACCACCAGCCCGGGAATGGCGACGGCCAGAAAAACGAGTTTCAGCGGCGGCTGGGTACGCAGGTAGGCCCAGACGCGGCGGGCGAGGCGTTGGGCGTGGGAGCGGAGGTTATACAGGAAGTGTTTGTCCATGCGGGTAGGCGCGGGTTTGGGGGTTAAACGCTTTTTGGCCCGTTTTGTGTTGGCTGCTTGCCCAGCTTCGCTGGTTATGGCTCGCTGCGCGATCTTCATTTCCAAGGAGTAGAGGAGAGGAGGAGATCGAGGAGGAACCGTTCTCATTTACAGCAGCCGGTGGTAAAAGGTAACGGCCCCGACGGTTTCTACTAAAACCATTCAGGCATCATCACCGGCAACAAGTTCTCCTCCTTCTCCTCCCCTCCTCCTCTCCTTGGAAATCTTGCGCGCGAAGCGCGGAAGCAAAGCGCGGAAGCAAAGCGCAATCAGACCAGGCTCTTGTTGATATCCCGCACCAATCCCGGCCCCGCATACACCATCCCGCTGTACACCTGCACCAACTTCGCCCCCGCGTCCAGTTTCTCTTGCGCGGAAACCGGGTCGTCGATGCCGCCCACGCCGATGATGTCCAGCGTCTGGCCGCTCTTTTCGTAGAGGTAGCGGATGACCTCCGTCGAGCGGTTGCGGACCGGCGCGCCGCTCAGCCCGCCGTTGCCAATGGCCGCCACCTCATCGGAGTCGGTGATAAGCGGTTTGCGGGCGATGGTGGTGTTGGTGGCGATGATGCCCGCGATGCCCGTCGCTTCCACGATGCCGAGGATGTCGTCGAGTTGCCCCTCCGTCAGGTCGGGGGCGATTTTGAGCAGGATGGGCTTCTCGGCCCACAGTTCGCCCGGCGCGGCGAGCGGGCCGTCGACCACGGCGGCCGTCGGGCGCGCCATTTTAACGTTGAGTTCCTGCAGCGTGGTGAGCAGGGCGGTCAGCGGCTCCTTATCCTGCAGGGCGCGCAGGTTAGGCGTGTTGGGCGAGCTGACGTTGACCACGAAGTAATCCACCAAAGAAAAGAGCCGCTCGAAGCAGTAGACGTAGTCGCTCACCGCGTCCTCGTTCGGCGTCACCTTGTTCTTGCCGATGTTGCCGCCGAGGATGGTCTTGCCCGGCCGGCCAAATTTGAGCAGCCGCTGCGCCAAGGCCTCCACACCTTCGTTGTTGAAGCCCATGCGGTTGATCAGCGCGCGATCCTGCGGCAGCCGGAAAAGGCGTGGCTGCGGGTTGCCATCCTGCGGTTTGGGCGTTACCGTGCCCAGCTCCAGAAAGCCGAAACCGAGGCTCGCCATGTGTTTGTAATACTTGCCGTCCTTATCGAAGCCCGCCGCCAAGCCGACGGGGTTGGGGAAGCGCAGGCCGAAGACCGTCCGCTCCAGCCGCTTATCCTCAAAGCGGTAGACCGAGCGAAACAACTGACTGACGCCCGGCGTGGCCAGCGTCGCCGCCAGGCCGGAAACCGTGAGGTGGTGCGCCCGTTCGGGGGCCATTTGAAAAAGGAGGGGCTTGAGGGCCTGGTACATGCGGAATGGTTAGTTTGAACCGCAAAGATAGGAGCAAGCCGACGCAAAAAACCGATTCAGTCTAACCAATAATTGTTCATGCGTAACATTTACGCCCTTATTGGTTTTCTTTATAAATTTTCTGAAAGCACTAAAGGAAATATTACTCTTTCCCTCTAAAGTGAAGCTTATTGTTTGCATATTTACAAGAACGGGAAACACGCTCAACGCGTTTGCCGCTCATAATGGCAAATAAGCGGCTATTTTCATCAACGGCATTATCGTATTTATTCTTAGCCTCGCTGAAATCAGCCGCCAAACTTGTTTCTTGGGAGAAGAACAAAGACTTAAGCTGCTCGTAATAATCTTTTTGCACGGCCGGAGTTAGCTCTTGTTTTGCAACAAGAAAAGCATCAGTCAAAACATCCAAATCAATAGCATTGGCAGCCATCAACCCATTAAGTAGAAATACAATTTCTACTTTCTTATCTTGAGTTACAGGCTCTACCAATAAGTACTCCCTCAATAATTTAAGTCCAATTTCTTGAGCGTGCAATTTCCTTCCTTCAACTGGCTGAGTCAGAAGGTCAGTAAACAACTGCTTCGCCGCTGGATAAACAGATTGCCACTCATCATGGCTTGAAGCTTCTATGGACATCATCCGCTGAAAATAATCCTTGCCTAACGGCTTAGATTTAATGCCGGGGGTCAAGTATAGAGGGTAATCCGTCAAAAAGTGCTTATTGTAGCTCTTAACCGTCATTTTTTCTAAAGGAGAAACGGGATTGTTACGGATTCCTTCTGACAGAAGGAAAGTCTCATCGTCACTACAACCGTAAAGGTTGAAAAGCGAAAAGATAAAAATTATTGTTATATATTTCATATCATTACGATTATAGCGCATTACAAGGACAGTTTAAAGTATAAACCCCACCTTCAAGCCTCCAATTACAAGCACATCCGTCTGATCCGCCACCGCCACCGCCACCTGTCCCTCCACCTGTAGACGTAGTGGTATTACAGCAATTTTGATTACCGAAATCTACGGTGTCCTGACCGTTGCTTTGCCAAGTTTCAAAGATTCCATTTCCAAAGTCAAAAATAATTGTAAACTGAGTAGAAATGCAGTTTCCCTGATCATCGTTGAAGTCAGCTGACACATTTTGAAAACCATTAATATACCAGTCTGGATAAAAATTTATACCTGGCTCACAGTAATGATCGTAATTTACCTGACCAGTAACAGCGGAACTATTACAGAAAAGGAATGCTAAAAATAGCAGAAGTGTGAAGTGTGAAACATGATGTAAAGGTAATGGATATAATCTAGAAATAAAAAATTCATACCGATTATTAATTCCTCCTTATTCAATCACCTGCCGCCGCAGCTTAAAGTTCTTCCCCAGATACACCTTCCGCACCATCTCGTCCGCCGCCAGCTCTTCGGCCGTACCCGCCTTCAGGATGCTGCCCTCGAACATCAGGTACGCCCGGTCGGTGATGTTGAGTGTGGCCTGTACGTCGTGGTCGGTGATCAGGATGCCGATGTTCTTGGTGCGGAGCTTGGCGACGATGCTCTGGATGTCTTCCACGGCGATGGGGTCGATGCCGGCGAAAGGCTCGTCGAGCAGAATGAAGCTCGGGTCGGTCGCCAGGGCGCGGGCGATCTCCGTCCGTCGCCGCTCGCCGCCGGAGAGGGTGTCGCCGTTGCTGCCGCGCACTTTCTCCAGGCTGAATTCCTCGATCAGGGCCTCCAGTTTCTCTTGCCGCCCGGCCTTGTCCAGGTCCGTCATCTCCAGCACGGCCATGATGTTGTCTTCCACGCTGAGCTTGCGAAACACGGAGGCCTCCTGCGGCAGGTAACCGATGCCGAGCTGCGCGCGTTTGTACATCGGCATGGTCGTGATATCGCGGTCGTCGAGAAAAACGCGGCCGTCGTTCGGCTTGATGAAGCCCACGGTCATGTAGAAGGTCGTCGTCTTACCCGCGCCATTAGGCCCGAGCAACCCTACGATCTCGCCCCGGTCGACGTAAAGCGATACGTCTTTGACAACGGTGCGGGAACCGTATTTCTTGATGAGGTTTTGACTTTGTAGACGCATGGAATAGAGGATAGAGGGTAGATGATAGCGGGTAGAGAACGGGGGAGACGATGCTATTACCTAACGTGAGGTTCGCGGAAAAAGGTGAGTGTTTACGCCGCTTTGAAGTGTTTTTAGAAGTTAGATCGTTAGAAGTTAGAAAGACGGTTGCCTGCAATGTCGACTAAACCCTAACGGTCTAACTTCTAACGATCTGATTTTCAAGTATAAATCCGATCTCTAGACTGCAAACCTCACGTTATTATCTACTATCTATCATCTATTCTCTACCCACCAAATCACTCCGGTGCGGGGAGCATCTCTACGATGACTTCGCGCTCCCGTCCGTTGCGGACGACGGTTAATTTTAACATTTCGCCAACGCGGGCGCGGCCGATCAGCTCGGTCAGTTCGGGCAGGTCCCGAATGGTGCGCTTGCCGACACGGACGATCAGATCGCCCACTTCCAGGCCGGCCGCCTCGGCGGAACCGCCGGCAAAGATAGCATCGACCACGACGCCCTCCGTGCGGTTATTGATGCCCAATCGTTTCTGGTCGGAGCGGGTGAAGGTGGAGATCTCCACGCCCAGGAACGCCCGCCGGTAGCTGCCGAATTCGATGATGTCGTCGGCGATCCGGCGCACGAGGTTGATCGGGATGGCGAAAGAATAGCCCTGAAAACGGCCGGTTTTGGAAGCGATGGCGGTGTTGATGCCCAGCAGTTTGCCGTCGGCCGTCACCAGCGCGCCGCCGGAGTTGCCGGGGTTGACGGCGGCGTCGGTCTGCAGGAAGGATTCGATGGCGTCGAGGTCGCGCAACAGGCTGATGCTGCGACCTTTCGCGCTGATGATGCCGGCCGTGACGGTGCTCGTCAGGCCCAGCGGATTACCGACGGCGAGCACCCAGGCACCGCGCTCCGCGGCGTCGGAATCAGCCAGTTTAAGGTAGGGCAGGTCGTTGCCGCCGATGCGCAGGACGGCGAGGTCGGACTTGGGGTCTTCACCGACGAGGCTGGCGGGGTAGGTGCGCCGGTCCGTAGTGGTGACGGTGATGTCGTTCGCACCGGCGATCACGTGGTAGTTGGTGATCACGTAGCCGTTGGAGGTGTAGATTACGCCCGAGCCTTCGCCTTCGGTGATCTCGGGGCGGCGGCCGTCTTCGCGGAAGATCGACTTGACCACTTCCCGCCGGCGGCCGCGCGTGAGGGCTTTGATGTGCACCACGGCGGGCGTGGCCAGGCGGGCGGCGGCGCGCAGGTCGACGGGCGTAGGCATGGCGTCGGCAACGGCCTCGATGTCAGTGGCCAATACCGCTTTGGGCGCGGACGCGGGTGCCGGGGAAGGAGCGAGGCCTCGCTCCCCCACCCCGCCGAGCAGCAAGACCACCAGCCCGGCGGCCACCAGCCCACCGCCAAGGGCAGCCACCAGAAGTTTTGCGAATTGAGACATAGTATAGCCTTAACCCCGAAGCGGGGGGTGTGGTTTTACGCCCCCGCACCTTCCCTTGCACCCGCGGCCCCGCCCGAATACGTCACAACTAACTAACTTTACGGGACGTTTTATTGCGACTACACCCCTCCACCATTTTACTACCGACTTTGACCTCCTCCGATTTAACCGCCTTTCTTCAGCCCGAAACCGACCTCGAAGCCAGCTTCCTGGAAGACGCCGAATTTTGCCGGGGCCTCCGTTGGGGCGTACCGCGCTACGGCCACCCGGAAGGTAGCATCATGGCCCACGTCAAAGAGGTCAACGCCAACATCGACCGCCTGCCCATTGGTGCCGAAACGCGCCGTAAACTGCGCATCATCTGCTGGGTACACGACACTTTCAAACACATCGAAGACCGGGGTAACCCCCGCGACTGGTCGAAGCACCACTCCGTCTACGCCCGTAAATTTCTGTCCCGTTACATCACCGATGAGCAACTGCTCAACGTCGTGGAACTGCACGACGACGCCTACTACGCCTGGCGGCTGGCCCACCTCTACCGCAAACTCGAAGAAGCCGACGCCCGCATCAAAAACCTCCGCGAACGCGTCGGTGATTACTGGCAACTTTTCTACCTCTTTTTCAAGTGCGACACCAGCACGGGCGACAAAAACCCCGCCCCCCTCACCTGGTTCGAGCAGACGATGGACGGCATCGACGTCGTGGATTTCGTGGAGGAGGAAGTGGGGTGATTGATCTTTACTTTTACTACCCTTAACGTGAGGTTCGCAGTCCTGAAGTTGGATTTGTCTTTAAAACCAGATCGTTAGAAGTTAGACCGTTAGGGTTCGGTCGGTAATACAGTCCGCCGTCTTTCTAACTTCTAACGATCTACCTTCTAAAATAACTTTAAGGCGTTGTAAACACTAACTTTTCCAAGAAACTTAAGTTACGCTTAATTCCCACCCCATGGACCACTCCGCCGTCATCCGCCGCAACCTGCAAGACGCCCTCTCCCTCCGCCAAACCCTGCTGGCCGACGACCGGATGATCGCCCTGGTCAGCACCATCGCCGGCGTCGTCATCGACTGTTACCGGAACGGCGGCAAGGTGTTTTTCTGCGGCAACGGCGGCTCGGCGGCCGACGCGCAGCACCTCTCGACGGAGCTCTCCGGCCGCTATTATTACGACCGCCCCCCGCTGTTCGCCGAAGCCCTCCACGTCAACTCCTCCTACATCACGGCCGTCGCCAACGACTACAGCTACGACGAAATCTACGCCCGCTGGATCTCCGCCATCGGCCAAACCGGCGACGTGCTGATCGCGCTGTCCACCTCCGGCAACTCCCCCAACGTCATCCGCGCCATCGAGCAGGCCAACGAGAACGGCATGCGAACGGTCGGCTTTTCGGGCGAAAGTGGGGGTAAGATGAAGGGCATTTGCGATCACCTCGTTTGCATCCCGTCCACCGATACGCCGCGCATCCAGGAATGCCATATGCTGTTCGGGCACGCGGTTTGTGAGGTGGTGGAGGCGGTGATTTTTCCGAGGTAAAGACGCTGATGAAGATGGTTACCGCGCCGTGGCAACAATTTCCAATAGACATCCGCTCAATTTTCGCGACAGCGTCGCGAGAATTGCTTTTTAGCAAAAAGAACTACAAGATTTTCGCATTCTTGTCAGATCAAAACATTCCATGCCCAACATCAACCGTCTCCCCACCACCCTCACCGCCCCCGGCGAACGCGCCCTTAAATCCGGCCACCCCTGGCTTTTCGACGGCGCGATCGCTAAGATCAAAGGCGAGGGCAAGGCTGGTGATCTGGCCGTGATCTTCAGCTTCAAGAAGAACAAATTCATCGGCGTGGGGCTGTACGACCCCGATTCGCCGATCCGGATCCGGGTATTGCACCAGGGCGGCCCGGCGCAGATCAACGCCGACTTTTTTCGGGCGCGGACGCGGGAGGCAAAGGAAGGTCGGAAGGCCTTGCTCGCTACCGACACCAACGGGTATCGCCTGCTGCACGGGGAGAACGACGGCTTTCCCGGTTTGGTGACCGACGTCTACGCCGGGGTCGCGGTGATCAAGGTCTACTCCCCCGTCTGGTTCCCCTGGCTGGCGGAGCTACTGCCGCTGATCGTTGACGCGGCGACGGCGCAAACGGCGGTGCTCCGCTTCGCCCGCAACGTGGAGCGGGCGGCCGCCGCGCTGGGCTACACCGACGGTCAGGTCGTTCACGGCGAGCTGGCGGACGAAGACGTGGTGTTCCGCGAGCACGGTCTGGCGTTTGTCGCCAACGTCGTTCACGGCCACAAGACCGGCTTCTTCCTCGACCACCGCGAGAACCGGCGGCGGGTCGGTGCGCTGGCGGGCGGGCAAGACGTGCTGGACGTGTTCAGCTACGCCGGTGGTTTCAGCGTCCACGCCCTCGGCGGCGGGGCGAAGCGGGTGGTGAGCCTCGACATCAGCGCGCCGGCCCTGGCGATGGCGCGGCGCAACGTGGCCCTCAACTTCACCGACGAGCCGCGCCACGAAACGCTGGCCGAAGACGCCTTCGTCGCCCTCGAACGGCTGAAAGCGGAAGGGCAAGCCTTCGGCGTCGTCATCGTCGACCCGCCCAGTTTCGCCAAGCGGGAGAAGGAGGTGCCCGGCGCGCTGGAAGCCTACCGGCGCATCAACCGACTGGCCATCCCGCTGGTCACGCCCGGCGGCATCCTGCTGGCCGCCTCCTGCTCGGCCCGCGTGCCGGCGGACGATTTCTTCGCGGTGGTGGAGAAGGTGCTGCGGGCCTCCGGCCGGGCCTTCACGTTGTTGAACAAGACCTACCACGATGCGGACCACCCGATCGGCTTTGCGGAGGGGGCGTATCTGAAGTCGGGGTATTATCGGTTGAATTGACCGTTGGGTGTTGGCGCGAAGCCGTCTCCGACGGCAAGCTCACCGCGGAAGCTGTTTTCCCCTCCCCAGCAGCCGGTACAAGCCCGGCACCAGGTACAGGCTCCCCACCGTCCCCACCGTCAAACCACCAATTACCGTAATGGCCAAAGGTTGCTGTAGTTCCGCCCCCAAGCCGGAGGTGAACAACACTGGTGCCAGCGCAAGCATGGTCGTCAGTGACGTCATCACGATGGCGCGCAAGCGGCGGCGGCTCGCCTCCCGGATAGCTTCGTCGACGGGCAGACCGGCGGCGCGGCCGCGCTCGATCATGTCCACCTTGATGATAGCGTCGTTGACGACGATGCCGCCGGTGACCACCATGCCGATCAGGCTCAGCAGATTGAGTGTACCGCCGGTAAGCCACAGGGCCAAAAGCGAGCCGACCAGGCTGACCGGCACCACCAGCAACACCACGAACGGCAGCCGCAGCCCCTCGAACTGGGCGGCCAGGATGAGGTAAAGCAGTAGCAAACTGATGAGCAGTACGCCGCCCAGCTCGCTGATGCGCGACCGGTCGGTCAGGAAGCGACCCGCGAGCTGGGCGGTGAAGGTGGGGTACGCGGCGGCGGCGGCCGTCACCCGTTCCGGCGCGGTGCCTTCGGGGAAGGTGAGGGCGAGGTATTCGCCGGCGCGGTCGGCGGTCAGCACGCGGTAATCGGGGCGGCGTTCGGTGGAGATGAGGTAGCGCAGCGGAATCTCGTTGCCGTCGCGGTTGGTGACCGTGGCGCGCAGCAGCCGGTCGGTGGAAAGATCATCGGCACCGGCGATGAGGACGGGCAGGGCGCGGTCGTTGGCGCGCAAGCTGGTGACCTCGTTTTCGCTGAAGAGCGTGAGCAGGCGGTCGCGGAGGCGGGCGGCGTCGACGCGGCTGGTAGCGAGTTGGGCGTAGTCGATGCGCAGGGCGACGGCGTCGGCGCGGGCGGGCGGCGTGGGCGTAAGACCAGCGGCGCGCAGATCGCCGAGCAGCGGTTGGGCGGTGGCCCAGGCGGGTGTTTCCCGGGCGGCGGCGTCGCGCAGGCGCAGCTCCAGCCACGGCTCGTCGTTGAGGAAAATGCGGTCGAAGAGGTTGGCGACGGGCCGGAAGGTGAAGGTGGCGGCGGGGTAAGCGACGCGCCACTCGGCGAGCAGGTCATCGGCAAAACCGACGGGCGGCGGATCGTCGAGGTAGAGTTGTAGTTCGGCGGCGTTGACGGCCTGGTTTTCCTCGTCGAGCAGGAACCGGCGCTCCCCCACAAAGGCGGCGGTGTGCCCCCCGAAGCGTTCGCGCAGGCTTTCATTCAGGGCGCGGACGCGGGTGCGGTGGGTGGAGAGCGGAAGGGCCTCGTTCCATTCGGCCGCGATCTGGAAATCGGTGCGGCTCAGGTTGGGGAAACCCTGGGTGGGGAGGGCGGTGAGGAGGAAGTAGCCGGCGAGGAGCCAGATTGCCATCGGGAGTAGAGTGGTAATGTAGTTGGGTAGTTTTGTAGTGCTGTTGCGTGTAACTGAAACCTTCCCCCCGGCTCCGCTCCCGTGGAGAGGAGGAACGTTGGAGGTGTTGGAGGTGTTGGAGATTCTCGATTTGCTGCGCAGTACTTCGTGCTCTCGATTCTCGATTGGCGATTTTTGATTGGGCTGCCGCGCGTTGGAAGGGCCGACCAATAGCGACAGCATCGGCAGCAGGAAATAAGCCACAAGGAGCGACGCCACCAAAGCCAGCGTCACCGCAATCGCCTGGTCGCGGAAGAGCGCGCCGGCGATGCCGCTGAGCAGGACGAGGGGCACGAAGACGGCCACCGTCGTCAGTGCGCTGGAGATGAGGGGGCGGATGACCTCGTTGGTGGCGGCGGAGATGCGCCCGATGCGCCGGGTTTTTACCGGGGTTGGGGCGGGCACACCGGGGCCTTTTGCTCCTTCCGTTGTACCCGCGTCCGCGCCCAAATCATGCTCATCAACCGGGCGGCTGGCGATGTTGTCGAGCACGATGATGGAGTTGTCGATCATCAGGCCGAGGCCGAGGATGAGGCCGGCCAGCGAAATGACGTTGACCGAGAGGCCCGCCAGGTAAAAACCGAGCACGGCGATGAGCAGCGCGATGGGCACGGCCAGCCCGATGAGCAGCGGCCGCCGCCACTCGCGGAAGAAGGCGAAGAGGATCAGGATGGCGAAACCCGCCCCGTACAACAGCCCGCTGCTGAGGTTGTCGATGCTGGCGCGGAGGACGGCCGTCTGGTCGTTCGCCAGGTCAAACCGCAGGTCGGGATACTCGGTACGGAGGTCGGCGACGAGCGTCTGGAGGTTATCGCGCAGGGCGAACAGCCTCGCGTCCGCCCGCTTACGCACGGTGAAAACGATGCCCGGCCGCCCGTCGTAGGAATACGCGCCGCGCGGGGGCTGGGCCTCGTAGGTGACCGTCGCCAATTCGCCCAAAGCGACGGTGCGCTCGCCGACGCGCAGGAAGAGCCCGCGCAGATCATCGGCCGTCCGTAAATCACCCGTAAAACGAACGTTGTACTGGTAATGCCCGTCGGCCAGCAGCAATCCGCCGAGTTCGATGTTGGCCTCGCGCAGAAGGGCGGACAGGTCGTTTTCCGTTAGCCCGAGCGACCGCAGCGCGCCCTGATCGGGCCGGACGACGAGGCGGGGCGTTTGCTGCCCGCTCAAATCGGCGAAAGCGACCTCCGGCAGTTGTTCGAGGCGGCGACGGAGGACGTTGCGGGCGAGGTCGGAGAGGGGGAGCATGGTAGTCCCCCCCCAGCCCCCCCAAGGGGGGGGAGTCGCCGTAGTCCCTTTTCTTTGTTCGAGATCCGCGTTTCGTTGATCACTATCACCTTCTTGAAAGACGCCTTCTCCCCCCCTTTGGGAGGGCCGGGGGGGGATCGTCACACTCAGCTGCACCACCGGAATATCGCTAACATCCGTCGCCAGCACCCGGGGCCGCTCCACGTCGCGCGGCAGCCCGCTCATCGCCTGATCGATCTTCTCGTTGACCTCGATGAAGGCCAAATCAGGGTTGGTGCCGAAAGGGAAATCGAGGTAGAGCACCGCCGCTTCCTCCCGCGCGCGGGAGCGCAAATCGGTCAGCTTGTTGACCTGCAACAGGGCGTTGCGCAGGGGGCTGACCACGGCATCTTCCACCGTGCGGGCGGAGGCGTTGGGGTAGCTGACCTGCACGCTTACGCGGGGGATGCCGACTTCGGGCAGCAGGGAAACGGGCAGCCTCCCGGCGGCCAGCAGGCCGAGGAGCAGGAGGGCCGCCGTGGTGAGGAGGGTGGCGACGGGGCGGTGGAGGAAGTTTTTGAGGATGGGCGGGCGAGGTATGGGCTGATCGCAAGATAAGGCGGTTGCGGCTTGTTGGTGGTGGTGTTGCTGGGTTATTTCCTATAGCGGTAGCTCTATCTCCACCCATCCTCCCAAAACGTACCGCCCACCAGCTTTTTAGTCTTTTCGTTAATGGCGAAATTGTACACCGGCGCGTCGAGTTGGTGCTGGGAAAGGAGGTTGCCGTTCCAGTCGTAAACGTGGAGTTGCGGGCGGAGGTCGGGGGCGTTATCCTTTAAGTACTCACGGGTCTCGTCCAGGTAAAGCACGAATATATTATCCTTTACCGCGACGGGCGCGGCGAAAAATAGTTTGCGTTTCTCCATGGTTTGCGGCTGGATATAGTCGCCGACGGACACCTCTTTCAGCAGCACTCCGTTGAAATCGAAAATCTGAATGAGGTTGGTGTGGTTGTAAAAGACCATCAGCCGTTGGCGGGGCTCATTACTTACGGCATCGTAGGAGAAGAAGCTGCTTTTCATGTGGTCTTCCTCAAACGGCATAGCCGATTCCGGATATTCACCGAATTCTTTGATCACACGGTTACTCACCGTCGAAAAGAGCAGGTGTTGCCGCGAAACTTCCTCGAAAGAATCGCCCGTCAGGGCAGAAAGATATCGTTGAGGGGAACGGATTCGTTGAGGTCTTGGCTCGCGTTTGTGAAATCACAAGCTTGGCTACAGCCAAGACTGTACTGACATAGAAGTCGATTTTGACCCAGTCACGCGCCTGCCAGGAACTTCAATAGTACTTTAATCATTTAACTATCGGTTTGTAGAAAAAAAGCACTGGGTTAGGTTCGGTCAGGACATTTATTTCGGGCCAGCCTTCCCCTGCTTGAATTATTTCAGGGTGGCTCATCTGAAATTCCATCGGATCATTAATCACTCCGATACGATAACCAAATCCATCAGATAAGTTTAACGTTATGTCCCCAGATTTTGTAACATCGGCGATTTTCCAATTTTTATTTATTTTGTTGTACAATAGTATCTTTTGTCGAGTGGCAGCTTCAAGTAACCGAAGATAGACGAAATTAGCATCTTCATAGTAATCACTTACAGGATACAATGAATTGCGCATTTCCAGGACTGGCCACAGATCACCAACCGCACGTATCTCCGCCAAAGTCACCGAATCGAGCGGGAAATTTTGTTCTGAAAAATCGAACCTCCATTTTTCTCCCCAATCTCCATTTGGATCTCGCCCATAAATCGTACTCGTTAGCATCTCCAATAAAGAGAGTTTGTCACTCCTCCATTTAAAAGGATGAATAGAGTGCCAATCCACCTCTGCAAACAATTCGTTCGGCAACATGCTTTTAACGACCTCTCGCTTGCCTACCGAATACTCTTTTACTAAAAAGTCACCCAGGTTATTGTAAAATGCAAAATGATCATCAGATACACGTGCAAAGCCGTAGGAAGGAGACAAAAGACCAACTCTATTAATTATACTTACGTATTCACCCCTTTCGGGATCAAAACTAACGACTTTACCCTTGGGCGACAATAATTCAATAGTCTCGTTATCATCATTGACACAAAAGTCTACAATCATATCCAATTCGTTTGGCCCTTCTCCGGGGTTACTAATAGTCAAGACAAATTCTCCGCTCTTGTTATAAGACAGAACCTTGTTTAGTTCCGGATCAAGTAAATATATGTTTTCTCCTAAAATTTCAGCCTTAGAAATCCTAAAAATACCGGACTCTTCCGTTAGTTGAAGGGGTACAAATTTCGGTGACTTGATAATATTTTCTAAGTTGACAAAGCTTGCCGTCTTAGCATCAAAAACCAAAACATTAGAATCAAAAGCGTCTTCCTTGATATCCTCCTTACAGCCCACAACCGCCAAGCTAACCAACAGTAGCATCAAAAAGGAACGAAATCCACACACGGACATACATTTAAAATTCATTCTGATTATTTTCATGTATACAATTACAAAAGTATCTAATACAAGGAACCTGATAAAACAAGAAAAACAAACAAGGCTTTTAGAGACTTCCTGATTTATCAAAACATGTTACCTGCCTAAAAAATGCCAAGTAACGAACTGCTTCCACGGTCCGTTACTTGACAAAGATAGCAGAGACTACTCTTAGCAGCTTAATCCCGTGCAGTAATTGCCTACTGCCCCCGTCCAATAACAGCAATCAAAACCGTAACGTCCATTTTTTCTCTTTTTCCAGCATTTCCCCCCATTTCTTTCACAGCTTATGGTAACGATAATTCCTCCGGTGAACGTATCACTGTTCTGTGCTTTAAAGTTTGGGGCGCCAACACCACACATTAACAGAATGAACATCAAGGTTAACCTCTTCAATAGTAAATTCATATCTAATTATTAAACCCTCATTAACCCAACCAGGCATCGGGCCACTACAAAAAGGGCGTAGTGGAGCCACTTATCAGTCCTAATTTAAAGCCGGTAAAGTACAGTTTTCCCAAGCTGCCCCAAGCTGCCCCAAGCTGCCCCAAGCTGCCCCAAGAAAACTGATCGACCTGAAAAACCTGCATAACCATCGCCTTATTTCAGCTTTCTGGAAACAGATGGCGATACGCTCGTGGAAGTTTAACCCGGGCGTAGTCGGCCGGATCGACCTTTTCGGGATAACCGAACTCCTCATAAATAAGCTTACACCACTTGGGGGTTAGGGTGTAGGGAAAGTAATAGCCCATGATCTTCATTTCCTTCCTCAGCAACTCCCGACTGTAGCCGTATGCATCAGCAACCATTTCTCTAGTATACTGTAAACTAAGTTTCATCGGCGCCCTTCGGCAGCTAACTTCATTAGAAAAATCCTCACTTAGCTACGGCTATACTCCGGTTTTTCCGCCTCTTTAGCCGCCAAAATCCACCAGCGTAAAAGGCAACAAACTTAATTTACAGTGCATCAGCATGCGAACTACTTAACCGCATAGGTGGAGGAAACGTTCTTGCTAGCGCGCTCCTGAAAAAATTGTTTTAGGCAGAACGTACCATCTACTTCATGAAAACGGACTCATCGAAATTAGTTACTGTACAAAAAGACATCAAAACTTATCTGATCTTCCACATTGTTTTCATCGTTCATAGGATGCATTCTCGATATGGTCAGTCCTTTTTCCGTAACCGCCATATTTTTAAGCACATAGGTGTCAGCGGGGAGTAGAAATTCATCTTGCACCTTGAGCGAGGCGTCTAATACCATGATGGAAAACTGACGTGGGTTCCAAAAATAGGTATTTTTTCGCGCCTGAATGTGATTAAGGTCTTCGCCAGCTGGTACTTTAGCAATGCGGTAGTAAAGGTCACGATAGCGGTCATACAAAATAGCGGTATAATAAGGATGTACAGCAAAGTATTCTTCTCTGTCCTGCCCATCATCGTTTACAATCTCCGGAAATTCATCTGGAAAGTATTTACTTTTGACATCGTGTACCCTTAAGATTCCCGTGCTTGGTGAATAACTGTGAAGACGGTTGTCCATTAAGATAGACACCACTAATTTATCATCGTCACCAGTAAGTGAGGGGAATGGCATCAACTGTTTTTCTTGGTGATAATCAGCCGGGAAAGTAAACCCAGAAAGGTTGGTTTCCCAGGTTTTATGGCTGGTGCCCGCCACCATCTTGTAATTAGGAAAACGGCGGCCAACGTTAGTTACCTGTAGGAAAGCAGTCTGCATGAAGTACCCGGTGTCGCCAATCACCGAATAATCTTCATAGTAGTTTGACGTAAAGTTGCCAGAAGTGAATGTACTGTCCTGACGAGATTTCAGTTCAACCTTTCTCACGTTCTTTTTTTCAGGATCAAAGAAATAGTGTCCCGGTTTTGAACTCGTAAACAGTACTTCTGATGAAGTTCCTCTACTTACTCCTACAATTTCTCCTATCCCCTCCGGCCCTTCGTAATCGAAACAGTGTTTCTCTACTTTTGCACCTTCCGTGGCGGAAAACCACAGCAGGCAGTTATTTCTACTGTCTACCAGCCAGAAATATTCCTTCCCATTCACGGTCGCGGACTTCAGAGAGTTTGTAACTACGGGTGTGCTAAAGGGTAGCTGGACCGTGAAGTTTTCCAATATTGAGAATTGGCCATCCGTCGACTCGCCATCACTTTTACAAGCGTGCACCAAAAAGCTAAATACTATTAGGCTGAATATAACCTTCTTCATAATTACCTCTTTAAAACTACACAATATATAACTACGAAGCGATAGTATGGAACAAAGTATTCCATGCTACACTGCTAGACAAGTGCCCGATCCGGTGGCGGTTCACGACGGAAGATTTGAAAGAGTCTCCGCTTCAGTTTTTCCAGCGAGTTGAAGGTAGCTAAGACTTTGCAAAATCCCTGTCGAAAGATGGTATGAACTAGTGTCGTTTTGCCGGTCCTGTGATCGACTTTTTGCTATTGGCTCCTTGGTTTGCGGTGAAAAAACTTGCGCCCTTCGATGACGCACATGACAAAGACGGGATTCAGAATAGCCATCATCATTTCTCGTTTTGAGCGCCCTTCCAGACTCATGTCCTCCAGGCGAAATCCGTTCGATTTGAGGTGCCGAAAAGTAACCTCTATCGACTAGCGTAAACAGTAATTTTCAGCGGCGGACTAGCGATTATTCCACGATGTAAGTAGAAAGATCAAGTCATCTTCATCAGGGTGTCCTGCTTTAGGGTTAGGGATGACGATATATTACCAGAATATCCCGTTAAGCTCGATGCGTTTTGAGACTATTTTGCACTTCTTACAACGCTTCAACTTGTCGACTAATTCTTGCTGTGTTTTACCTATCGTAGCGTTTACCTGGTCATGATAGATGCCTTTTTTGATGCGCACGATGTACTTAAGTTTGAAGGTTGTTCTTAAGACTTTAAACCACTCCAGGCCAATATATTCGCGGTCTGCAATAAGCGTCATGCCTTCCAGGTTAAACTTCTCCATGAGTTTTGTGAACCAATCGATACGCTCTTTTTGTGAGGAGTGGCCGATCTTCTCCAAATCGATAAAAGCAATCGGTACGGCTGCCCCATCAAATAATATGGCAAGGGTAAGGAACTGTACTTTGGATTCTTTGATTTTCCATTCCGTTCCATCGAGTAAAAGTACGCGTCCCACCCGACCGAGTAGTCGGCGATCACTGCCAATTAATCTCAGGGTTAGTTCGGCGATAAGTTGGTGAAGTTGAAGCGTCAACTTCGGGTTGCTGTAAGCTACAGCATCAAAGAAACGAGTGGGTCGTTTGTAGTGGCTTTATGGCTTCGTTTTCTGTGCCTTTGGGGAATCTAAAACGCCGGCGGCATGATCCTTTAAACGGGCTAGATTAGTGGTCTGGCCAATGATGATGCAACGTGCAAGTAGCCACAAAGTGGAGAGCCAGCAACTTGGTAAATCCGGGTATTTAGCCCTAACTTGGTCGGTGAGCGGTGAGGTCATTCTTATGAGTATCGTTACCCAAAAGATACGAACTGATCCGCTCAATTTTCAACCGCTTAACGGCGGCTCACCATAGCATTTGTCTAGCAGTGTACGCACCACACTATAAATAATTACAAATTACACGTCCATTTCCCTACTTGTCACACTTACATTCCACCACCACTTGATAGTACAGTGGTATCATGCTCCCATCACAAAAATTAGACACATTATTATTAAGCCAGCAGTTCTCGGTTTCGGTAGTTTGAGGCCTTCTCGCGAACATGTTTCAACTTGTTAAACCGTTCCAAGCCTAATATTGCGGGGGGGGGGCATCTTTTGTGAGAGTGCTAAGGTTGGAACCTAAAATGGCCGAAACCGAGAACTGCTGTTATTGAGCGGAACCAGCCAATGCCCCCCCGCCGCATAACTATTAGGGATTTACAATCTGTGTTATAAAGTACTAAGCGAATGATTTGAGTCTAAGGTTTGAATTAATGTACCCAAGCCAGACGGTCATACCTACCTCATCGGTAATTGGTACCTCTCAATGTGTGTATCCTCATCGTCCGTCACTCCGTACAAAAATTTCTCATCTTCCGAAACCGCTATAATATATGTATTCTTAGAAGACAATAAATATTTTCCAACAACTTCTCCGGAAGACCAATCAAACTTATACACAGTACTTCCAACGTTAGCCTGATAATCTTTATTACCTGACTCAATCGCAATTGGATACCCACTGTACAAAGCGTACAGGTGCTCACCTCCACTAGTAAGAGAAATAAAACCATATCTGGTTTCATTAATTACTGGCCTCCTTGAAACACCTCGGCTTGGCGTTTCGATAGTTACAAAAATCGGGTCATAATTGTCAACACCAATAATCATATTTCTGAGTGTAAAATCACTATTGTATATTTTTATTTTATCTGATCCTATGATTATATTCGATTTTACA
>ENA-ORXT01002579-ORXT01002579.1-marine-metagenome-genome-assembly--contig:-NODE-2579-length-21513-cov-3.101418_pt1 | contig 21513 bp, 24 predicted proteins | sample MGYA00237868_ERZ511482 | MGnify/ENA metagenome assembly ERZ511482
AGATTTCACTCTCAGCCGTGAGGCTGCGTCATAACCTCCTGTAACTCACGAACCATCGCATAATTCCCCACTGCCGCAGCTTTATAAGCAGGCACAACAAACCACTCCCGCCAGCTATATTTAGGATTGATGCATCTCATCCGTTTGGATATACTCTCTGCCGATCATGGGCAGTTCATAGCCTGTTTTGCCCAATCTGCCATACGCATTGGCTCAGAAACGCCTGAGATATCGCCAGAGAACAAGTTTGCGGGTGTATGGTGATAAGGGCAGCATTGAATGGGTGCAGGCTGATCCTAATTATTTGTGGTTTACCCCATTGGATGAGCCGAGGCGTTTGATCACGCGGGGTGGGGCAGGGCATAACGCGGTGGCGGCAAGAATGACAAGAGTTACGCCGGGGCATCCTGAGGGGTATCTGGAAGGGTTTGCAAATATCTATGGTGAGGCAGCCGATGCGATTGAAGGTAAGACAGCATTATACCCCACTGTGCATGACGGTTTGGACGGTGTGAAGTTTATCGAAGCTTGCGTGAAGTCGTCGTCGCGTAACGCGGCTTGGGTTCGGCCTTAGGGCTCTTTTACTTTGACGCGTGGCGCATTAGGTTGCCGCAACTTGGTAAGGGACCTTCATGTCATCAATCGTATCAGTCCGCGACCTGCGCAAGACCTTTGCGGGTGGGTTCGAGGCGCTTAAGGGTGTGAACTTAGAAATAGAAGAAGGTGAAATCCTTGCACTGTTAGGACCCAATGGTGCAGGAAAGACGACGCTAATTTCAACGATTTGCGGCATAACAGTTGGCACATCGGGGTCAATTTCCGTCGGTGGGCATGATGTTATCACAGGCTACCGCGCCGCGCGCAGTTTGATCGGACTTGTTCCGCAAGAGATCAATCTTGAACCGTTTGAGACTGTCATGAACACCGTGCGGTTTTCGCGCGGGCTATTTGGCAAGCCGCGTGATGACACCAAAATCGAAGCGATCCTCAAGCAGCTGTCGCTGTTTGATAAGAAGGACAGCAAGGTAATGATGCTGTCTGGTGGTATGAAGCGTCGTGTTTTGATCGCGAAAGCCTTGGCGCACGAGCCGCGCGTGCTGTTCCTTGATGAACCGACGGCAGGTGTTGATGTCGAATTGCGCAAAGACATGTGGGATGTGGTGGCCGAGCTAAAGGCCAGCGGTGTGACGATCATTCTGACCACGCATTATATTGAAGAGGCAGAGGCGATCGCCGACCGCGTCGGTGTCATCAGCAATGGCGAGATTTTGCTAGTGCAAAACAAAGCAGAGATGATGGCGCAGATGGGCAAAAAGCAACTGCGCGTTGATCTTGCCGAACCAGTCGGCAAAATTCCTGATGCGATGGCGGATTATGCGCTTGAGCGGTCAGAGGATGGCACCAGCTTGACCTATACGTACGATACACGCGGTGAACGCACTGGAATAACAACGCTGCTGAATGACCTCGCCAAGGCGGGATTGAAGATGGTCGATATGGAAACACAACAAAGCAGTCTTGAAGATATTTTTGTTGGATTGGTAAAGGAAAAGGCATGAACTGGACCGCCGTAAAATCCATCTACCGGTTTGAGATGGCGCGGTTCTTCCGCACAATCATGCAATCGATGTTGTCACCAGTCATTTCGACCTCGCTTTATTTTGTCGTGTTTGGTGCTGCCATCGGTAGCCGCATTCAAGAGGTGGACGGGGTCAGCTACGGCGCATTTATCGTGCCGGGTTTAATCATGTTGTCCGTGATGACGCAGGCGACGTCAAACGCGTCGTTCGGGATATATTTCCCCAAGTTTATCGGCACGATCTACGAGCTTTTGTCCGCCCCTGTGAACTTTCTCGAAATCACCATCGGGTATGTTGGTGCCGCTGCGACCAAGGCGATGATCATCGGATTAGTGATCCTTGCCACAGCATATCTGTTCGTTGATCTGCCAATTGCGCATCCAGCCGCGATGTTGGCTTTTCTTGTGATGACATGTTTCAGTTTTTCGCTGTTGGGCTTTATCATCGGCATTTGGGCCGGAAATTTCGAGCAGCTACAGATCATTCCCTTACTGATCATCACGCCACTCGTGTTTCTTGGCGGCAGCTTTTATTCAACGTCGATGCTGCCCCCCGTATGGCAGACAATCACGATGTTTAATCCGGTGGTTTACCTGATCTCGGGCTTCCGCTGGTCGTTCTTTGGCACGGCAGACGTACCGATTGCGATCTCTCTTTTTGCGATTGCGGTGTTCACAGGCATTTGCATGGCTGCGATCTGGTGGATTTTCCGCACTGGCTGGCGCATTCGCCAGTGATCAACCTTGTTGCACAGCGTTTGGGGACTTAGATCAGTCATATGAAACAATACATCCCCTTTATGAATTCAGAGCCTGTCGTCGCCGTCGTGCGCCTGCAAGGTGCAATCAGCAATATGGGGTCCGGTCTTGATGACCCGTCCTTGGCACCCGCGATTGAAAAAGCGTTCAAGCGTGGCAAACCCGCAGCGGTTGCATTGCAGATCAACAGTCCTGGCGGCTCGCCTGCGCAGTCGTCGCTAATCGCATCGCGGATCAGACGGTTGTCAGAAGAAAAAGATATCCCTGTTTTTGCTTTTGTCGAGGATGTTGCGGCGTCGGGTGGGTATTGGTTGGCCTGTGCTGCGGACGAAATCTACGTTGATCCAAGTTCAATCGTCGGGTCCATCGGTGTCATTTCGGCAGGCTTTGGTTTCACCGACCTGATCGCCAAGCACGGTGTAGAGCGTCGCGTCCACACAGCTGGCGAATCCAAATCGATGATCGACCCGTTCAAGCCGGAACAACCCAAAGACGTCGCGCGGCTTAATAACTTGCTGGAAGATATTCACGCATTGTTCATCGACTATGTAAAATCACGGCGTGGCGCAAAATTGGCTGATAACCCGAACCTTTACACTGGAGAGGTGTTCATAGGTCAAAAGGGTATTGATCAGGGCCTTGCTGACGGCATCGGGCATCTGGTACCAACGATGAAAGCCAAGTTTGGCGAGAAAGTCACGTTTCGCAAATACGGCCCGAAGAAATCTTTGATGGAACGCTTTGGTGCGCAGGTCGTCTCGTCAACTCTTGCCAACGTTGAAGAGCGTGCAAGCTTTGCAAGGTTCGGTCTGTAGATGCTACTCAAAGTCGTCGCACTCTTTTTGGTTTTCATGGCAGGGCTTGCAATGTTTGGCAAATTTCGGTTTCCCGGTCAGGATCGACTAGAGGCCGCTAAATGCAAAGGCTGCGGACGATACCGGATCGGCAAAAGTAATTGTAGTTGTGGGCGACGTTAAATGATGGACTGGATTTACGTAGGCCTTGGGTTGGTCATGTTGCTGCTTGCGGGTGACAGTCTTGTCAAAGGGGCTGTGAATATGTCCCTCCGGCTTGGTGTACCAGCCTTGATTGTCTCTTTGACGATTGTTGCATTTGGGACATCTGCGCCAGAACTATTGATCTCTATCCAAGCGATCTGGGATGGTGTTCCGGGGCTGGCATTAGGCAATGTGGTTGGGTCAAATACCGCGAATGTTCTGTTGGTCTTAGGCATTCCTGCACTGCTGGCGACAATGCATACAAGCGAATGCGATACCCGTACAAGCTATGTTCAAATGATCGCCGCGACGGCCTTGTTTATGGCACTATGCTTTACTGGTTTGTTGAACTGGATCAGCGGGATTATCTTGCTGGCAGCTTTGGCGGCCATGTTGACCCACGCATTTCTTACCGCAAAGCGACATCGCCGCGAAAATCAGGATGATGAAGACGTCGAAGGGGCGGACCCTAATCTTGGCTGGGGTAAAATCTCTCTCTTCCTCGTGCTCGGCTTGATTGGCCTGCCGCTGGGTGCAAACTTGCTGGTCGAAGGATCAACCAGTATCGCCCGCGCATACGGCATCACCGAAACAGTGATTGGTCTTACTTTGGTCGCCATTGGCACATCACTGCCAGAGCTTGCGACAACCGTCATGGCGGCGCTACGTCGTCAGGCAGATGTTGCACTTGGCAATGTTATTGGATCGAACATGTTTAACCTTTTGGGTATCATGGGCGTGGCAAGCCTTGTCGGGGATATTCCGGTCGCTTCCAGCTTTATGACGTTTGATCTGTGGATCATGCTTGGCGCGTCGCTGTTGCTGATCCCGTTCGTCTTTATGAAGCGTGACATTAACCGCGTCTGGGGTGTGATCCTTAGCGTTGCCTATGTCACATACCTTGTCGTGGTCCTTACCTGATGCGCGCGCTTGTCACAGGCGCGGGTGCGCGGTTGGGGCAGGCGATGGCGGTGTACTTGGCGACACGCGGCTATGACGTCGCTGTCCATTATGCAGCGTCGTCTATTGGTGCGGAAGATACCGTCAAACAGATCAAAGCGCTTGGTCGCCAAGCTGTCGCTTTGCAGGCGGACTTGCTTGATGAAGGTGCGACGCAGGCATTGATCGGACGCGCTGTTGATGGCTTGGGTGGGCCGCTGACTTGTTTGATTAACAACGCGTCTATCTTTGAATATGACACGGTTCAAACTGCGACCAAGACGTCATGGGACCGACATCTTGATAGCAACTTACGCGCGCCTTTTGTTTTGACGCAGAACTTTGCTTTGCAAGCACCCCAAGCTGTTCAGGACGACTCGGGTGAACCTGTGTCTCAAGCGCTGGTAATCAATATGCTTGACCAACGTATCCACAAACTGACACCGGAATTTATGAGCTATACGATAGCGAAGATGGCGCTTTGGGCGATGACACGCACGACGGCGCAAGGACTAGCACCGCATGTGCGCGTGAACGGCATTGGGCCGGGGCCTACGTTACAAGGGCATCGCCAGTCAAAGGATCACTTTGACCGACAACGCAAGGCGACGATCTTAGGCCGTGGTGCGAACTTAACAGACATTATTGCGGCGCTGGGCTATTTTCTTGATGCACCCAGCGTGACGGGTCAGATGATAAGCGTCGATGGTGGCCAACACCTTGCTTGGCAGACGCCCGATATCCTTGGCATCGAGTGAGTTGTGCACTGCGTTAGGATTGGTTCACAAAGTGTTTACAAAAGGCCAATGAAATCAACGGCTTGTTCTGTTTCTGAAATAATAGCGTTTAATATCAATGATTTAATGGATCGACTAATAATTGGGCGCTTTAGTGAAGGTTACCAAACTAAAGGGAAAAACCCCCTTCATCGGGATTTGCCCACGGAGTTATCCACAAGTTACGTGGATGCCTTTTAACTTGTGGTGTTGGCGGTATCGTTGCAGCACTAACAGAATCACGAAGGCATGCGTATGAGTCCGGACGCCCCAATAGACGAGACGCCACCGAAGTCCGGTTATGACCTGATACACGGATATTTGCGCACGCTTGACAGCTCGCCCGGGGTTTACCGCATGCTCGATGGCGACAGCCGCGTGCTGTATGTCGGCAAAGCGCGGAACTTACGCGCGCGGGTCAGCAACTATGCGCGCCCCGGTCAGCATTCAGGCCGCATTGCGCGGATGATATCCGAAACGCGGTCAATGATGTTTTTGACCACACGGACAGAAACCGAAGCGTTATTGCTAGAGCAGAACCTGATCAAACAACTCAAGCCGCGGTACAACGTGCTGCTGCGTGACGACAAAAGCTTTCCGAATATTTTGGTCACCAAGGATCACGCCTTCCCGCAGATCAAAAAGCATCGCGGCGCGAAAAAGCAAAAGGGTGATTATTATGGCCCGTTTGCAGGTGCAGGTGCTGTCAACCGGACGCTAAACCAATTGCAGCGTGTGTTCTTGCTGCGCAATTGCAGCGATAGCGATTTTGAGACGCGCACACGGCCCTGTTTGCAGTATCAAATCAAACGGTGTTCGGCGCCATGTGTCGGGCATATCGCGGCCGAGGACTACGAGAAGTCGGTCAAGAATGCCGAAAGATACTTGCAAGGCCGCACCAAAGGCATCCAAGAGGCGCTTGCCACTGAAATGAACCAAGCCTCTCAAGAGATGGAGTTTGAGCGCGCCGCAGCTTTGCGGGACCGGATCAAAGCGCTGACCCAAGTACAAACGGCGCAAGGCATCAACCCAAAGACGGTCCCAGAGGCGGATGTGTTCGGTCTGCACCGCGATGGCGGGCAGGCGTGTGTTCAGGTGTTCTTTATCCGCGCGAACCAGAACTGGGGAAACCACGACTATTACCCGCGTGTCAGCGGCGATGAAGATCCGTCAGAGGTGATGGAAGCTTTCGTCGGCCAGTTTTATGCTGACCGCGAACCGCCGCGCATGGTGATCCTAAGTCATGGTTTAGATAACGATGATCTGATGGCAGGTGCATTAGCCGAACGCGCTGGGCGCAAGGTTGAACTGATCGTCCCGCAACGTGGCGAAAAAGCTGAATTGGTCCAAGGCGCATTGCGCAACGCGCGAGAAAGTCTTGCGCGTAAGATGTCTGAAACGGCAACACAGAAGCGATTGTTAAAAGGTGTGGCCGAAGCCTTTAGTATGGAAAAAGTGCCAGAACGGGTCGAGGTGTATGACAACAGCCACATCCAAGGTGCGCATGCTGTGGGTGCGATGATTGTCGCGGGGCCTGACGGGTTCGAGAAAAACCAGTACCGCAAATTCAACATTCGCGGCGAAGATCTGACGCCGGGTGACGACTTTGGCATGATGAAAGAAGTGCTGACACGCAGGTTTCAACGTCTCTTAAAGGAAGACCCCGAGCGTAACACTGGGACATGGCCGGACCTCCTTTTGATCGATGGCGGCGCGGGTCAAGTCAGCGCTGTGCGCGAGATTATGGAAGCGCTCGGCGTAGGCGACGTGCCGATGATCGGCGTTGCCAAGGGTGTTGATCGCGACGCAGGCAAGGAAGAATTTTACCGCACCGGAAAACCCGTGATGGCGCTGCGCCACAACGATCCGGTTTTGTACTTTATTCAACGGATGCGCGACGAGGTGCACCGCTTTGCGATTGGCACCCACCGTGCGAAACGGTCCAAAGCAATCGGGGCGACGCCGCTTGATGATGTGCCAGGTGTTGGTGCGGCGCGTAAACGCGCGCTGCTGGCGCACTTTGGGTCAGCCAAAGCTGTTGGCCGCGCCAATCTAGCCGACCTGAAAGCTGTCGACGGCGTATCAGCCAATATGGCGCAAACGATCTATGATTTTTTCCATGAACAGGGGTAAGATGCCCACTGGCATCATTGCGCGTGCCGACATAGGTTAAGCTATGCATTTGAACATACCAAATATACTGACGATCTTGCGCCTTTTAGCGGCGCCCTTGGTCGCTGTTCTGTTCCTTTATTTCGCGCGGCCAGTTGCAGATTGGGTTGCATTGGTTTTGTTTGTGGGTGCGGCAATCACCGATTTTATCGACGGCTATCTTGCGCGTGCGTGGAAACAAGAAAGCCGCTTGGGTGCGATGCTTGACCCGATCGCTGACAAAGCAATGGTTGTGATCGCATTGCTGGTCATCACGGGGTTTTCAGGCATGAACCCGTGGATACTTCTTCCTGCGACGATGATTATCTTTCGTGAAGTCTTTGTGTCGGGTCTGCGCGAGTTCTTGGGCGACACCGCCGGATTGCTGAAAGTAACCAACATTGCGAAATGGAAAACCACGGCCCAAATGGTTGCGATTGCAGTGCTGTTCGCCAAAGGCGCTTTCGAGCATTATCTGATCGAAATTTCGATTGGCATGGACAGCGGTATTTACGAAGGAATATTGGCTGGCGATATCCCGGACGAAGTCGGGTTGCGCTGGAAAGAATTTGGCTATGACATCTGCTGGTGGGGTGGCATCATGTTGCTGTGGGTCGCAGCTGCACTGACATTGATAAGCGGCTGGGACTACTTTCGCAAAGCACTGCCGTATCTGCGCGAGGATACCTGATGGACGTGATGTATTTTGCATGGGTCCGCGAACGGATCGGATTGCCCAAAGAAACCGTTCAGACATCTGCCGTTACAGTTGCGGGTCTGGTGGAAGAGCTAAAAGCGCGAGAAGAGCGCTATGCAGCCGCGTTTGCCGATGTATCCGCGTTACGCGTTGCCGTCGATCAAGAGCTGTCCGACTTTGATGCGCCTCTTGCTGGCGTCCGCGAGATCGCATTCTTTCCACCAATGACAGGTGGCTGATGGACATCCGTGTGCAAGAGGCTGCTTTTGACGCAGGCGCTGTGCTAAACGCCTTTACTGCGTCCGCAAAAAACGCAGGCGCTATCGTCAGCTTTACCGGTATTGTCCGTGACGTCGACGGTGGATTGCAGCACATGCAAATCGAACATTATCCCGGAATGACCGAGGCTGCTTTGGCAAAAATCGCGACACAAGCAAGTGAACGCTGGTCTTTGGAAAATGTCCTCGTCATTCACCGTTACGGCGCGCTTGCGGCGTCCGACCAGATTATGATGGTCGCTACTGCATCAAGGCATCGTGCAAATGCCTTTGCAGCCGCAGATTTCCTGATGGACTATCTGAAATCGCGCGCGCCTTTCTGGAAAAAGGAAATCACCAAAGACGGGGCTGTGTGGGTTGATGCCACAGACCACGACGAGGCTGCGCTTAAGCGTTGGGATTAAGTGCTGCATGACACATGCACGGGACGATATGATCGTTCACCATTCCCGTGGCTTCCATAAAGGCATAAACAATCGTCGGCCCGCAGAATTTGAAACCAGCTGTTTTCAGGTCTTTGGAAATTTGCACCGATAGCGGGGTTTGTGTTGGCACATCGCTCATTGTCGCAAAGCAAGGTTGTAATGGTTTGCCGTCAACGTAGTCCCACAAAAACCGATCAAACCCCTGCTGTGCTTCAATGCGTTGCCACGCCTTGGCATTGCTTATTGTTGCTTCGATCTTGCCGCGATGCCGGATGATACCCGCGTTTTGCAATAGTATCTCGACCTCGGCATCGCCCCATGTTGCGATAATATTCGGGTCGAACCCCGCAAAAGCCTTGCGAAAGTTGTCACGCTTTTTCAGGATCGTGATCCAGCTTAGTCCAGCTTGAAAGCCGTCAAGGATCAGCTTTTCCCATAACGCGCGGCTGTCATATTCTGGCACGCCCCATTCAGTGTCGTGATAGGCGACATAAATCGGGTCATCACCGGGCCATGTACACCGCGTTTGCATCAACTTGTTCCTTTTTGCCATATAGCGTTTTAACCCTGCGTTAGCTTGGGTCAGTCATGTGTGACGGGTGATAGCATCTCAATTGCATATGTCCGCACCCAGTGTGCAAAAACAAAAGGCGCTTGAACAGCCCTTCATGGATCCGTTGCAGTTTGCGGTCGCCAGTCGGGATGCGGATGTTCTTACGTTAGTACGTGATGCCTTGGCAGCGGGGCGGGCACAGCTGGCATTTCAGCCGATTGTATTGGCATCCAATGTCAAAACAGTCGCTTTTTTCGAAGGGTTGATCCGCGTTCTTGACGATGCAGGTCGTGTCATTCCTGCGGCGCATTTTATGCCCGTGATCGAAGAAACCGACCTTGGCAGAGAGATTGACGCAAAAACTCTCGAACTGGCATTTCTTTTACTCCGCCAAAGGCCGGACATACGCTTGTCGATTAACGTATCCGCTCGGTCCTTGGGTGATGGTAAATGGCGTAGTGTGTTGGAAAGAGGGTTGATCGAACGCGGTGCGCTAGGTGACCGTCTGATCTTCGAGATTTCGGAAACGTCGGCGATGTTACTTCATGAAGTTGTGATCCGCTTTATGGCGGAAATGCAACCGCGCGGGGTGGCCTTTGCGCTTGACGGTTTTGGGGCGGGCATGACGTCGTTCAAACACCTTAAGGACTTCTTTTTCGATCTTCTAAAAATTGATAAAAGCTTTGCACGCGGGATTGCAGAAAACCCCGATAACCAAGTCCTGATGGAAGCGTTGATTACCGTCGCGCATCAATTTGAAATGTTCGCAGTCGCAGATGGTATCGAAGACGGTGCAGACGCTGCCCTTCTTCAGACAATGGGTGTCGATTGTTTGCAGGGGTATCACTTTGGCGTACCAAAGTTCAAAATTGAATGACCTTACACACTTATAGCAGCATTCTACGGTTCTTTATCACGTTGCTCTCAGGTCGTTGACCCAATACGTTGTCGGCAAGCCGCTGACCGGGCATCTCTTCGACTAAATTCGACTGCCATGTTCTGGTCCGCTTGTCTAATGAACGAGAGGAACCAATATGACAAACGTTGTAATCGCATCCGCAGCCCGCACCGCCGTTGGCAGCTTTGGCGGATCATTCGCTAACACACCTGCACACGATCTTGGGGCCGCTATTCTAGAAGCCGTGGTCGAACGGGCTGGTATCGATAAGTCAGAGGTAAGCGAGACAATCTTGGGTCAGGTTTTAACAGCCGCCCAAGGACAAAACCCAGCCCGTCAAGCGCATATCAATGCGGGCCTGCCCATCGAAAGCTCCGCTTGGAGCATCAATCAGGTTTGTGGTTCCGGTCTACGCGCCGTGGCACTTGGTGCGCAGCATATTCAACTGGGTGATGCGTCAATCGTCGCTGCTGGTGGTCAAGAAAACATGACGATGTCGCCCCATGCAGCGAACCTGCGTGCAGGACATAAGATGGGTGATATGAGTTACATCGACACGATGATCCGCGATGGTCTGTGGGATGCTTTCAATGGATATCACATGGGTCAAACGGCGGAAAATGTTGCCGAAAAATGGCAGATTAGTCGTGAGCAACAGGATGAATTTGCCGTCGCGTCCCAGAACAAAGCTGAAGCCGCGCAAAAGGCTGGCAGGTTCGCCGACGAGATTGCAGCCTTTACGGTCAAAACCCGCAAAGGTGACATCATCGTCGATCAGGACGAATATGTCCGTCACGGTGCGACGATGGAAGCCATGCAAAAACTGCGACCTGCTTTTGCCAAAGACGGCTCTGTTACCGCCGCCAACGCGTCGGGTTTGAATGACGGTGCGGCCGCAACGTTATTAATGTCTGCTGAAGAGGCAGAAAAGCGCGGGATCGAGCCTTTGGCGCGCATCGCATCTTATGCAACAGCGGGGCTTGATCCATCCATTATGGGCGTGGGTCCGGTTATGGCATCCAAAAAAGCGCTTGAAAAAGCGGGTTGGGCCGTTGGCGATCTTGATCTGATCGAAGCGAACGAAGCGTTCGCGGCGCAAGCCTGTGCTGTGAACAAAGAGATGGGTTGGGATCCAGCGATCGTAAACGTGAACGGAGGTGCGATCGCGATTGGTCATCCAATCGGTGCGTCCGGTTGCCGCGTTTTGAACACGCTGCTGTTCGAAATGAAGCGTCGTGATGCAAAAAAGGGTATTGCGACATTGTGCATTGGCGGCGGTATGGGCGTTGCCCTGTGCGTCGAACGCTAAAGCTTGAAAGTTGGAATTAGTGTGTGTATTCCAACTTTCATTGCGCAATAATATTGCGCAAACGCAATATATAAAATAATAAGATTACAACGTTAATGTCCCCTGAAGGAGATTCTATATGGCACGTGTTGCCCTCATAACTGGTGGTTCCCGCGGAATCGGTGCTGCAATTTCTTCTGCATTAAAAGATGCAGGCTATCAAGTTGCTGCGACATATGCGGGCAACGATGAAAAGGCCGCAGCCTTTACTGCTGAAACAGGCATCAAAACCTACAAGTGGGACGTTGGCAATTATGACGCTTGCGTCGCCGGTATCGCACAAGTCGAGGCCGATTTGGGTCCAGTCGACGTGTTGGTAAATAACGCGGGTATTACGCGCGATGCGCCGTTCCATAAGATGAAGCCAGAGCAGTGGAATGAAGTCATCAATACGAACCTGTCTGGCGTGTTCAACATGACGCACCCGGTTTGGGCCGGCATGCGAGAGCGGAAATTTGGTCGCATCATCACGATTAGCTCGATCAACGGTCAAAAAGGGCAATTTGCGCAAGCAAACTATGCGGCGGCCAAGGCGGGTGATATCGGGTTTACCAAAGCGCTCGCACAAGAGGGTGCACGCGCTGGTATCACGGTAAATGTCGTAGCACCGGGCTACATCAACACTGAAATGATGAGCACAATTCCTGAAAAGGTCATGAACGAAGTGATTTTGCCACAAATTCCAGTGGGTCGATTGGGCGAAGCATCCGAGATTGCGCGCACCGTCGCGTTTTTGGCATCTGATGACGCCGGCTTTATCACGGGATCCACAATTTCTGCGAATGGCGGTCAATACATGACGTAAGCCTGATGGTTTATTGACAAAATAGGGCCGCGCTGATCAAGCGCGGCCCTTTTCCGTTCGGCAACACATCTTGGTTGCCGCAGCGAAATCGTTAGCGGCGCGTCATCCAACGCCACACCTCACCTAAAATCTTACCACGCTCGGCGTGTGCATTTGCAAGGGCGTTGCGGGCAGTGTCATTCGTAGCGATCTCAAACATGTGGTCTATCCTTTGCTGTGTTGTCCTCAATATGATGATTCAGATCGCGCCTGACAAACGAGTCTTTGCATTGGTTCAGTTAAGCTGTATTAAACTGAATATGTCTGATAGATTGCCACCACTTACGGCTTTGCGGGCCTTTGAAGCCGCAGCGCGTCATATGTCGTTTGCCAAGGCCGCTGCCGAATTGTTTGTGACCCCAGCAGCACTTTCCTATCAAATCAAAGCGCTGGAAACTGAACTTGGGCAACCTTTGTTCCACCGATTGAACCGTGCAGTATCGCTGACCGAAGCGGGTCGCGCACTTGCACCCGGTACAGCAGAGGCATTCACAATGCTGATGGCGTCGTGGCGTAAAGCGCGGAAATTAAACGACAATGGGGTGCTCACTGTGACCGCAGGGCCTGCGTTTACGTCGAAGTGGTTAGCGCCACGCTTGTACGATTTTGCGCAACAAAACCCCGACATTGAATTGCGGTTTGCTGCGGGGCTGCGGATAGCCGACTTTGATAGAGACGAGGTTGACGTCGCCATCCGGTTTAGTGTGGATGCCCCTTTGGATCTATTTTCAGAACCGCTGATTGACGAATGGCTGACCCCGATGATGACGCCGCAACTGGCAGAAACGATCGAGGAACCAAGCGATCTTATCAACCAAACCTTAATCCACGACGACTCGATTGCTTTTGTACCGCGGCCCTGCGATTGGGCTGCTTGGGCTCACGTTTCCAGTACACCGCTTGATACAACGCACGGCCCGCGTTTTTCGCAAGCAGATCACGCGCTAGATGCGGCGATGTCAGGGGCGGGTGTTGTATTGGGGCGCGTATCACTTGCGACGCGGGCGCTAGAGGCCGGACGTCTTGTTGCGCCTTTCTCACTGGGTCTGATCACAAAAGCCAAATTCCGCTTCGTTTGCCAAAATGGAAACGAAAACCGTCCAAATATTCTTGCCTTCAGGCATTGGGTGTTCAAAGAAATTGCAGCGTCGCGTGCGTTCGAGGCAGGGCGCAATCTGGTCAAGGTGGGTGCTGACGCGTCTGCCAGCACCCAAATGCGTTAATGTGTGGAAAGGCGCGAAATCTGTTCTTTTAGCATAAGCTTTTGTTTCTTCAGCTTTGCGAGTTCTAGATCGTCCGATGCGGGGCTACGTTGTAGCGTTGCGACATCGTCGTTGAGGGTTTGATGTTTTTTCTTCAGTTCCTGAATATGTGAACTCAAGCTCATGGTCGTCCTCCTCTTATGGGTTTCACGTAATGATAGTGCAGCACATCATTGGCCACGTGTCACGCTGCAGGGCAGCATATCTGGTGGTTTCAACAGACTGTCGCCGAAGTGTTGCTAATTCGTTAACCGCTAATGCCTAAAGCCGCGCCATTTCGCAAAACATCATTGATCGGATCGGTATAGCTATCGCGGTCACCGTCGTGCGCATCGCCCAAATGCATCGCAATCGGTGCATTCAGACGAAACGGACCACGCCCACTATGTTTCGCCCTCAAGATAAAAAGATGTGGATCTGACCCAGCACGCGCGCTAATCGGTTGAACAATCAATGATCCGACACGGTTATCCAGTGCTGCGATAACCTCTGGCAGACGCTCTATCCGCTGGATGACCGACATGAGGCCTTTTGGCCGTAGCCGCGACATCCCGACAGTCAGCCAATCGGCAAGTGCGGTGTCACCGCCCAGTGCTGTATCACGTCCCTTGTCAGTGGCCTGCGTGCCCAATGCACGATTATAGTAGGGCGGGTTCATGATAACATGATCAGCTTGCACTTGGCGCACGTCTACCGGAAGCGTGCGCAGGTCAGCCACGACCACTTGCATGTCACATCCAAGTGCTGCGACATTGCGTTGTGCAAGGGTCGCGTATTCTGTTTGCAGCTCGATACCAATCAGCCGCAAATCTGGTACACGCGTTGCAAGACATAGCGATGCAGCCCCGACACCGCAGCCAAGCTCTAAAATGGTTTGACCAGCCACGACAGGCACGGACGCGGCCAGCAAAACCGGATCAACACCCGCGCGATATCCTTTACGCGGCTGCCACAGATGCAATTTACCGCCAAGAAACGCATCATGTGTCAGGTCGTCAGACACGGCCAAGGTCAATCTCTGCGTCGCGCATCACGGCCTCTGCCATGAACAGATGACGATCCGCCACCATCAATCGCCGCGGCATTATGCCTATGCTACCTTCGAGCACGCTCATATTTACGTCGAACTGAAATGTGGTTATACCTTCACTGTCCAACAGGGCAGTAGCGAGGGCGATGACGGTAGGATCATTGGTGCGCAAAAGCTCTTTCATTCTCAAGACGTAAGACGCAGACACGTCTTTGTCCATTCAGCCATACGGATACGTGATATGTCGCTCGACCATGCATCATCAAAACCGCATGAACGCCTTGCCGCTGTCTTGGCAGACGACATGGCCGCAGTGAACGAAATGATCCGCGCGCGGATGTCATCCGAACATGCACCGCGCATCCCCGAAGTCACGGCGCATCTGGTCGAAGCGGGTGGCAAGCGCTTGCGTCCAATGCTGACGTTAGCTGCAGCTCGGCTATGCGGTTACGATGGCCCGTACCATGTTCATCTGGCAGCGACGGTCGAATTTATTCATACCGCGACCTTGCTACATGATGATGTTGTTGACGAAAGCGACAAGCGGCGTGGGCGCCCGACAGCGAACTTGCTTTGGGACAATACCAGTAGCGTGTTGGTTGGTGATTATCTGTTCGCGCGGTCTTTCCAGTTGATGGTCGAAACCGGGTCGTTGCGTGTGCTCGATATCCTTGCGAATGCCTCTGCAACCATCGCTGAAGGCGAGGTTTTGCAACTGACCGCTGCGACTGATCTGGCGACAACCGAAGATATTTATTTGAAGGTCGTGCGCGGCAAAACGGCGGCACTATTTTCAGCGGCGATGGAAGTTGGCGGTGTTATTGCAGACGCTGATCCCGCCAAAACGCAGGCATTGTTTGACTACGGCGATGCGCTTGGGATTGCGTTTCAAATTGTCGACGACTTGCTGGACTATGGTGGCACATCTGCCATCGGTAAAAACACTGGCGATGATTTTCGCGAACGTAAGCTGACGATGCCGGTTATTCGCGCAGTTGCAAAAGCTGATCCAACAGAGCGCGCCTTTTGGGAGCGGACCATCGCAAAAGGCAAGCAAAACGATGGTGATTTAGATCATGCGATGTCACTTTTAACCAAACACGGCGCGTTGGTTAGCACCCGCGCGGATGCGATTATGTGGGCAGACAAGGCTAAGTCGGCGCTTGATGCGTTACCTGATCACGATCTCAAGGATATGCTTGTTGATCTTGCTGACTACGTCGTTGCGCGCATCACCTGAGCAGGCGCGATCCACCATCCTCCATTCGCGATCTGCAATGCGCGTGCGACTTGCCGTGCTTCGGACATGCTACGCATTAGACCAAAGCATGTAGCCCCCGACCCCGACATACTGCAAATCTCAACGCCGTTTATTTTGCCAAGCTTATCTAGTACCGCGCCGATTTCAGGGGCAATTTGCAAAGCAGGAGGCATCATATCGTTGCGTTGTTGGGCAAGCCAATCAGCAAAGCTGTCAAAATCCATCCCTTCCGGAATACGGTCCATCGCGCGATTTGTTTTGGTCTTGAGGCCTGCAAATATCTGGCTGGTTGGAACATCGACAAGCGGATTGATCAAGACCATCGCACAATCTGGCAAGTCTGGTGCCGCAGATATAATCTCTCCTATCCCTGACATGCGCATTGGCGCTGGGCCACGCATACAGACAGGCACATCAGCGCCCAGTGCAAGCACGTCTGGCGACGAGGCAGGCAGCGGTGGCACTTGCCAAAGCTGTGCAAGCATCGCAAGCGCTGTTGCTGCGTCCGCCGACCCGCTACCGATGCCAGCAGCATGTGGCAGATGCTTTTCCAACGTTATGCTCGCACCAAGTGTCACGTCGCGCGCTTTTCGCAAAACGTCCGCGGCACGGATCACAAGATTGGTATCATCCGTCGGCACGCCATTTGAAAACGGACCGCTGACCTGAATTTGCAACTCTGGCGCGGTTGTGACCATTAATTGATCAGCCACATCTGCAAACACAACAAGACTATCAAGCGTGTGGTACCCGTCGTCACGCTGCCCTGTAATATGCAGCGTCAAGTTTACCTTTGCAGGCGCCGTGGCCCTAATTGCTGTCATCGGCCACACGAAGTGGGGCTTCACCTTCTTCGATCAAAACGGCGTCCAAGCCAATTTCCAGTTTGCGACGAATGCGGTCGGCAAGGTCTTCATCAGGATCAAAGGACAGCGCACGGTTCCATTGGAACGTCGCTTCGATATCGCGGCCAACTGCCCAATACACATCACCAAGATGGTCGTTCACAATCGGGTCGACAGCTTCAAGAGAAGCTGCCCGTTCCATCGGTTTTACAGCGTCTTCGTAACGGCCAAGTTGAAAATACACCCACCCTAGACTGTCGACGATCGCACCATTATCAGGTTCTGCCGCAACGGCGGTTTCGATCATTCCAAGCGCTTCGTCCAACTTCTCGCCGCGCTCGACAAGTGAATACCCCAGATAATTCAAGACTTGAGGTTGATCGGGGCGCAGGACAAGAGCCGCGCGAAAGTCGGCTTCGGCTTCTGGCCATTGATCCAAGTTAAAGAAAGAAATTGCGCGCGTATACAGCACGATCCACCGCGACGGATCATCGTCGCTGTAGATATCAAGCGCTGTCGTATATGCTGTGTTAGCTTCGTCCCAACGATCTTGGGCAGCAAGAACATCGCCAAGCTTTGTGTGCACAAATGGTAAGTCTGCATGACTTTTCGCTAGGCTTTCCGCAACCTCGGCCGCAGCTTCGATTTTGCCTGCTGCGCGCAACGCATCAATGCGGCCTAACTCTGCTTGATGAAAAGCAGGGTCGTCGCGGCCAACTTTTGCGAACGTCGCGTTTGCAAGCGCGTATTGATCAAGGTTTTCCAGCAAGCTGGCTGAAAGCAAGATAGCAGCCGTATTGTTCGGGTTCAGGTATTCGGCAATGCGCGCATATTGCAGCGTCAAACCATCGGGCGTTTCACCGCTTAGGGCTGCGGCAACTGAAAATGCAATTTCGCCCATACCTTGCGCAGGGCCTTCGATCACGTCAAATGGTACTGAATCCCCGGCGGTCAACTGCGTCCGAATTGCAGCGATACCCGGGTCAAGCGTTTCGCCAAACACAGCGGATAGGACAGCCAATGCGTCTTCGTTCCGGTCAAGTTGGCTAAGGATTTGCGCATGTGCCAAGGCAGACCGTGCGGAATAACCAAATCCGGTGGTCGGCGTCCCTAGAATAGCGTCAGCACTTTCAAAATCCCCGACAACTGCGAATGCCAGCGCTTTATGATAAAGCCCGTAGGGGCGCATCCCTTCGCCTTCGATTACCTCGTCAAAGCTGGCAAGCGCTTGGGCCATCTTGCCTTGGCCAATCGCAGCCCAGCTTTGCGCCAATCCGTCCACCAACGGGCTGATTGTTTGATCAGCTTCAAGTGCGTCAAAAATCGCTGACCATTCACCGTCTTTTGCGGCCTTTGCAGCCAACACCAAATGAGCGATCTGGCTTTGAAGACCAGTGTCGCGGATCACAGTTGCAATCGCCACTGCGCGATCGATTTGTCCAAGTGACACAAACGCTGCCAAACCATTTTCAAGCAACGCTGGATTCTTAGGGTCGGACACAAGCGTTTGCGTATAATAACGTGCTGCGGCTTCGTAATCACTGGAAATCGCAGCCTGCCGTGCGGCCAAATAAGCGCCAGGGTCACTTTGGGCGTGGCCAATCTGTGGCAGGCAAAGTGCTGCAACAATAGCCAAACGGGATATTTGAGATTTGAACACCTGATACGCCTTTTTGAACTTCTTGATGCTAAACTAGGGCGCATCCACAACTGTTGCAATCAAACGGTTGTGATCAGCGGCGGGAACATGCACGCCGCTGATCTTGGGTTACATATTGGGGTAATTTGGCCCGTCACCACCTTGCGGCACAGTCCATGTGATGTTCTGGCTTGGGTCTTTGATGTCGCATGTTTTGCAATGCACGCAATTCTGGAAGTTGATCTGGAACTTCGTTTCAGCACCTTCACCCACAAATTCGTAAACGCCAGCAGGGCAATACCGCGCCGATGGTCCAGCGTATTTTGCAAGGTTAACACTGACCGGAATGCTTGGATCAGTTAGCTTTAGATGCGCAGGCTGGCTTTCTTCGTGGTTGGTAAAGCTGAAGGCCACGTTGGTCAGACGATCAAACGAGAGTTTCCCGTCAGGCTTGGGATAATCAATCGCCTTATGTTTGCTGGCCTCTTCCGTCGCATCTGCGTCGGATTTCCCGTGTTTCAGCGTGCCTAGAAAAGAGAAGCCAAAGGTATTGGTCCACATGTCCAAACCGCCAACGGTCAGCGACGCAAGAAGCCCGTGCTTGGACCAAAGCGGCTTTACGTTACGCACTTTTTTCAGGTCATCACCAATCGGACCGGTACGCACCAGCGCCTCGTATCCGTTCAAGATGTCACCGCTACGGCCTTCACTGATCGCAAGCGTTGCGGCTTCGGCGGCCGCAATGCCTGATAACATCGCGTTATGGTTGCCTTTGATGCGTGGCACATTGACCATACCCGCTGAACATCCCAGCAATGCGCCACCCGGGAATTCAAGCTTTGGCATCGACTGATAACCACCTTCGGTGATTGCACGCGCACCGTAGGCGACGCGCTTGCCGCCTTTCAGCAGGTCCGCGACCATCGGGTGATGTTTGAACCGCTGAAATTCCATGTAGGGAAAGATATTTGGGTTCTTGTAGTTCAAGTGAACCACAAATCCCACGTAAACCTGATTGTTATCAAGGTGATAGATAAACGATCCACCACCTGCATTGCTGCCCAAAGGCCAGCCCATCGTATGGGTCACGGTGCCTTCGCGGTGCTTTTCTGGGTCAATTTCCCAGATTTCTTTCATGCCAAGACCGTATTTTTGCACATCGCTGTCAGCGGCAAGATCATATTTTGCAATCGCTTGCTTGGACAACGATCCGCGCACGCCCTCAGACAGGAACACGTATTTACCGTGCAGTTCCATCCCCGGTTCGTAGTTCGGGCCGGGCTGGCCATCGGCACCAAGACCAAATTCGCCTGCGACCACGCCTTTAACTTCGCCGTTGTCGCCGAACACCAGTTCTGAACACGCCATACCGGGGAAAATTTCGACACCCAATTCTTCGGCCTGCTCTGCCATCCATCGGCAAACGTTGCCCATCGACACGATGTAGTTGCCGTGGTTGTTCATCAGCGGCGGCATCGCAAAGTTGGGAATACGGATTTGGCCCGCTTCACCAAGCATATAAAAGTTATCGTTCTTTACGGGGACCGTGATCGGCGCACCTTTGGCTTTCCAGTCGGGGATCAGCGCATCAATGCCTGCGGTATCCAACACAGCACCCGACAGGATATGCGCGCCAACTTCGGACCCTTTTTCAAGCACGACGACTTGGCAATCAGCATTTAATTGCTTGAGTTTAATCGCCGCCGACAGGCCAGCAGGTCCAGCGCCCACGATGACCACATCATATTCCATTGCTTCGCGTTCAATCTCGGGCATGTTACTTCCAATCTATCTTCGGTAATATTGTTGCGCACAGGGTTACCCCAGCTACATTTGACGTGCAATCGCGACGCGACGCCAAAACCGCTCATTGCGACGTAAGCACACCCTTGCACTTGACTTTGATCTGTCCAATGAGGGTATGAACGACGGATTGTTATATTTTGCCCCGGGAAGGGTATATTCATGGAAAAGATACCTCTGACACAAGAAGGCTTTGACGCTTTGAATAAAGAGCTCAAGCATTTGAAATCGGTCGAACGTCCAGCGATCATTCGCGCAATCGCCGAAGCACGCGAACATGGCGACCTGTCAGAGAACGCAGAATATCATTCTGCCAAGGAAAAGCAGTCGTTCATCGAAGGACGTGTGAAAGAACTCGAAGGGGTGATTTCACTGGCGGATGTGATTGACGTCAGCAAGCTTAGCGGCACGATAAAATTTGGCGCGCATGTGACGCTGGTTGATGAAGACACCGACAAAGAGACGACGTATCAGATTGTTGGTGAATATGAGGCGGATATCGAAAATGGCCGTCTTAATATGAAATCGCCCATTGCGCGGGCGTTGATTGGTAAAGAGGAAGGCGACAGCGTCGAGGTGCGCACGCCCGGTGGTGTTAAATCCTACGAAATTCTGACAATCGTCTTTAAATAAGGGTCCTGTCGCATGGCGGACGGTCCAACCAAATCAGATGTACCCCTTCGTGCTGGCGCGCGGCCTGACGGCATTCGTGTCACTGTCATTGAAGTGATTGCGATTGTCATCAGCCTGATCTGGCTGGTAGGTGTCGCGCTGTTTTTCCTTGTGTTGCCAAGCGAAAGTGATGGCGGCGCATCCATCGACAGCTTGCGGTTTGTAATGACGCTGATGGCGATTTTCTTGCCGATTGCGATGGTCTGGATTGCGGCGCTGGCTGCGCGATCTGCCAAGATTGTGCGTGAAGAAAGTCAGCGTTTGCAGTCGGCCATTGATGGTATGCGCCAAACTTATGTGGCGGATCGCCAATCGCGCGGAACGGGTATTGAACCCACCGTTGAACGCAAGCTTAACGAGATCGTGCGCGCCACGCAAAAAACGGAAACCACACTCGCGACGTTTGCGACGTCCCGCCCGACGGAACGCGTGGCGGCAGCACCGCAGCCCTTAACTGCGACTGGTGATGATCAACCAAGTCTTGCGCTGGGCACTACGGCTGAGGACATTGCGCCAGCAATTTCGCGTCCGGACTTGGTGCGTGCGTTGAATTTTCCTGATACGGAAACTGATGAAGTCGGGTTTGCCGCGCTGCGCCGTGCCCTTAAAGACCGCACGTCTAAACAATTGATCCAAGCCAGCCAAGATGTACTGACATTGATGAGCCAGGACGGAATTTACATGGACGATCTGCGCCCTGATCGCGCACGCGCAGAAATCTGGCGCCGCTTTGCCAATGGTGAACGTGGTAAAACA